>Ga0209097_10003316_pt1 | contig 12412 bp, 9 predicted proteins | sample AD_UKC052_MetaG_FD_184419 | JGI IMG/M metagenome (GOLD analysis project Ga0209097, IMG submission 184419) | Active sludge microbial communities of municipal wastewater-treating anaerobic digesters from USA - AD_UKC052_MetaG (SPAdes) (version 2) | ecosystem: Engineered > Bioreactor > Anaerobic >... | reverse complement strand
GTATTTCCGCGAGCAAGTATGCTTAGTTGTTTGTCCTTACGGACGATTACAAGGTGTACTCTTAGATCGGAACTCTATCATGGTAGCATACGACTATGTTCGTGGCGAACCTAGAGGAAAACATCATAAAGGAGATGACACATCCAAACTAGGCGATTGTATCGATTGTGGTTTATGTGTTCGTGTTTGTCCAACTGGAATCGACATTCGTAACGGTACTCAGCTCGAATGCGTGAATTGTACTGCATGTATTGACGCCTGCGATGGTATTATGGAAGGAATCCATAAGCCTAAAGGATTAATACGTTACGACTCTGAAAACGGTATTGCATCAGGCAAAAAGCTAACATTTACTTTAAGAATGATTGGATATTCAATCATTTTGGTAGGACTAATGGTCGGCTTAAGTTTTGGAATCGCAGGAAGAAGCAAAGTAGAAGCTACTATACTTCGTGCTCCAGGAATGATGTTCCAAGAAGTTGGTAAAGACAGTGTCAGCAATCTGTACAATTTCAAAATAGTCAATAAGACTAAGGATGAAATGAAACTGGATTTAATTCTTGAATCTCCGGCAGGTGTTATTAAACATGTTGGATCAAAAGAAAAGTTCAATATTCCATCAGCAGGATTAGCAGAAGGAACATTCTTCGTAACTATTGCTCGTAAAGATCTGGAAGGCAGAAAGAATGAGATAAAATTCAAACTCAATGTCGACGGAGAAACGCTGGAAAATACCAAAACGAACTTCCTCGGACCTGTTAAGTAATTTCATGTAAAACCCAACCATCATGAAAAAATCAAAAATCTGGACATGGGGCACTGGAATAGCAATCGTTTATTCTTTGTTTGCCCTCGGAATTATCGGAATGGTCGTAAATAGTTTCGGCAAGAAGCTCGACCTTACTTCGAAAGATTACTATGCTAAAGAGCTTGTATTTCAAGAGCAAATCGATAAATCGAACCGTTCGAAAGCTTTAGCAGAGCCGCTCAGCTGGAAAGTGGAAACCGGAAAATTACTGATTAGCTATCCAGCATCTTTTACTGGAAAGAAAATTGGCGGAACCATTACGCTTTTCAAGCCTTCTAACAACAATTCGGATGTGAACTTCCCCGTTCAAGCAAATGCTGAAATGAAACAGGAAATTCCAACCGGAACGCTTGGAAAAGGCATGTACAAGCTCCGTATCGATTGGTCGGCTGATGCTCAAACGTATTACAACGAAGGTGTTGTTGTTTTAAACTAGGTTGTCATGGAACTCCTGATTGCTGCATTTAGCTTAGGAATACTTGGAAGTTTCCACTGTGTGGGAATGTGCGGACCTATAGCATTAGCATTACCGGTTCATCAACTTAGTCCACAAGGAAGAATTGCTGGTATCATCCTTTACAACGTTGGTCGTGCATTTACCTATGCCGTTCTAGGTGCCATTTTCGGCGCACTTGGAATGGGTGTAATTCTAGCGGGTTACCAACAAACACTTTCGATTGTTTTAGGTGTTCTCTTACTTCTAACAGTTGTACTTCCTTCAGTTAAAAAAGATGGATTTTTCTCTGTTGTGTTTCCTCAGTTAGCATTTTGGCTTAAAGCGCGTTTCAGCTATTTGTTCAGCAAACGTTCGTACACAGCTCTTTTTCTAACTGGTGTGTTCAATGGCTTATTGCCATGCGGACTAGTATATATGGCACTTGCCGGAGCTACTGCTTCAGGCGATATTTTCTTGGGTGCACTGTTCATGGCGGTGTTCGGGTTGGGTACTTTGCCCGCTATGTTCAGTGTCACCCTCTTTTCTTCTCTATCTGCATCATTCCGCAGCTCTATGCGTAAATTAGCACCTATCGTTGCTGGTGTTATGGCATGTCTGCTCATTTTAAGAGGACTTGGACTTGGTATCCCGTATATCAGTCCGGAACTTTCTCATAAAGACAATACAGAACATTCCTGCTGTCACAAACCGGGAATGCAACAAGAGCATTAATTTCCCATGCAAACTGACCTTCTCCGTAAATATGCTGTCCCGGGACCTCGATACACGAGCTATCCAACGGTTCCCTATTGGGACTCGGGACGGCCGGAGGAGGAATCATGGGAAAATCGTTCTCTCCAAACCTACTTAAGGAACAATGGTGAAAACGGAATCAGTTTGTACATCCATCTACCTTATTGTGAAAGTCTTTGTACTTACTGCGGATGTACGACTCGTATCACTCGCAATCACTTAGTTGAAAAGCCTTACATACTTGCCGTTCTCAACGAATGGAGCAAATACCTCGATCTTTTTGCCACCACACCTCGGTTGGCAGAATTGCACTTAGGTGGAGGAACTCCTACATTCTTCAGTCCCGAAAATTTGAAATTTCTACTGGATGGGATTTTAGGTACTGTGGTCGTTACACCTGATGCGGAATTCAGCTTTGAAGGACATCCAGGCAACACCACACGCGAACATCTAGAAACTTTATTTGAGTTAGGATTTCGTCGGGTTAGTTTTGGGATTCAGGATTTTGATGTAAAAGTGCAAGATGCTATCCATCGATTTCAAACGGTAGAAGAAGTCGAAACAATTACACGTACGGCTCGCGAAATTGGCTATACATCGATCAATTACGACTTAATTTACGGATTACCATTTCAAACATTAAGTGGTATTACGACTACCATCGAAGAAGTGGTTCGTTTAAAGCCTGATCGGATTGCCTTTTATAGTTATGCCCATGTTCCTTGGATAAAACCTGGTCAACGCAAATTCACCGAAATGGATCTTCCTCTCCCCGATCAAAAAAGGGAGCTATATGAAAAAGGTCGTGAAATGCTCGAAAATGCTGGATTTACAGAAATCGGCATGGATCATTTTGCTTTGAAAAACGATTCCCTCATGCTTGCCGAAGCAGAAGGACGACTCAATCGGAATTTCATGGGTTATACCACAACCCAAAGTGAACTCCTGATTGGTTTAGGAGCATCTTCCATTAGTGATTGCGGAACAGCTTATGTGCAAAATGAGAAGAAAGTAGAAGACTACCTTGCTCGTGTAAAAAAGGGTGAATGGGCTTATTTCAGAGGACATTTACTCAACCGAGAAGACAAAATCATTCGGGAGCATATTACCAATTTGATGTGTCGGTTCGAAACCGATTGGTCATGCACACGCTTGCAAACCGATGCTTGGTATGAAGGCTTAGAACGTCTCGGTGAAATGGAACAAGATGGATTAATTATCCGTGAGCCGTTTCAGTTAAAGGTGACTGAGAAAGGAAAAGGCTTTGTGCGCAACATCTGTATGGCATTTGATGCCCGACTTTGGAGGAATTTACCTTCTACTCAACTGTTCAGTTCTACAATTTAAGTTTTGCAAGCTTGCTGTGTTTAGCGCCGTATAGCAGATATACGACTAAACCTATCAATAGCCATACGCCAAACCAAATCCAGTTTGAAGCTGCCATTCCGGTTAGTAAATAGGTACAGGAAAGAACACCCAAAACTGGAATGAGCGAGAGATTTCTCCTGAAGCTCATCACCGACATCACCAAACACAAGGCAAAGAATACAAGCATAGGAATCGTATTCGCAGCATTATCTCCCGTGATAGATAATTGTTGAGAGAGAAAATCAGGTGCCCATTTGAACAGACTAATAGCTGAACCAATGACCATCAAAGGCACAATCCACTTACCGTTGATATAGGGTAACCGAAAAGTTTTATGAGCATGCGGAATACTTTTGTCTTTCGGAGGAAGCATCAACACACCGGCACAAACCAGTAAAAAGGCGAATAAGGTTCCGATGGAAGTAAAGTCTAGAACAAACTGCTCGTCGGTAAAGAAGATTGGGATACCAACTACCAATCCGGTAACGATGGAAGAAAATCCGGGAGTTTTGTATTTCGGATGAATCTTAGCAAAATGCTTAGGCAAAAGACCATCGCGACTCATACTCATCCAAATACGGGGTTGTCCAAGTTGAAACACGAGAAGTACGCTGGTCATGGCCACTACGGCAGCAACCGAAACAATATACAGCATCCATTTTACCGCTTTAAGTTTGAAAACCTCAGCCAATGGATCGCTCACACCTAAGGACTGATATCCAACCATTCCAGTAAGAACGAGTGCTAAAAGAATGTAAACTACCGTACAAATAAGCAAGGAATAGATCATCCCTTTAGGAAGATCTCGTTGGGGATTCTTTGCTTCCTCAGCTAAAGTGGAAACGGCATCAAACCCAATATAGGCAAAGAACACAGCTGCGGCACCACCCATCACACCTTGAAAACCATTCGGCATAAAGGGCGTCCAATTATCGATATCGACATAAAAAGCACCCACAACAATCACCATCACAACTATGAGCAACTTAAGGATTACCATGGCATTGCTCACACGGCGGGTTTCATTCACACCGATGTAAACCAAGGTTGTAATGAGTATGTTTATGAGAACAGCAGGTAAATCAAAGATGATACGTAAGCTACCCAATTGAGGGGCTGTATTCCAGGCAGTTAAACCTTCTCCCGCTTTTCCTTCGGCAAATGCAGATGAGGCAGCTTGGTAATTAATGGTAAGCCAATCGGGCAAATGAAGTCCAATGCCATCTAGTAAATTGGTGAAATATCCACTCCAGGAAAAAGCTACATAGATGTTACCAATGGAATATTCCATCAGCAAAGCCCAGCCAATTATCCAGGCAAAAACTTCCCCGAAAGAAACGTAAGCATACGTATAAGCACTACCCGAAACAGGCACGCGTGAGGCAAATTCGGCATAGCATAAAGCGGTAAATCCGCAGGCGACAGCGCAAATGATGAATAGAATTACGACTGCTGGACCACCCGAAAAACAGGCTTGTCCGAGACTGCTAAAACTACCTGCACCAATAATAGCAGCAATTCCCATGAAGGTTAAATCGCGCATTCCGAGATTTCGAACCAAGGCGGGACCATGTTCACTATGCGTGGAATCGCCAATAATCTTTTCGATGCTCTTTTTACGGAAAATACTGCTCCAGTTCATGAGCCTAACCTAAGCAAAATTTTGTTTGTGAAAAACCCTGACTTAAAAACGCTTCAAGACTTCTTCGATACTGCTCAAATAGCTTTGTCCAAATAAATTCAAATGAATCAATAGCGGATATAAATTGAAGATGGCTATCCGTTTTTGCCAATCCTGTTCAAGCGGAAATGCATCGTGATATGCACGGTAGAATTCATCGGGAAGTTTTCCAAAGAGCTGACTCATGGCTAAATCTGTTTCCCGGTGATTAAAGGAAATAGCTGGATCGATAAAATAGATGCCCCGTTGGGTTTCGTGCACGTTCCCTGTCCATAAATCACCATGAATGAGTGCTGGTTTTTCGGAGGGAATTAGTTCGTCAAGCCTAAGGAAAAGTCGCTCAAAAGCCCTTATATGCGCAGATTGTAAAAGGCTTGTATCACGAGCAATTCGTATTTGATCACCTAGTCGATAAACAATAAAGAATTCATGAAAGCTGCTACAGAAATTATTGCGCTGCATTAAACTTCCCATGTAATTTGTGTGGTCTAGCCCAAAAGAATCGGCAGTAGTTTGATGTAATTGAGCTAAATGTATTCCTGCTTTCTCCCAATCTTTATTAGATGAAATCTGTGGTACGAGATATTCCTGTAACAAAAATTGATGAGGCTCCTCTTCCCAGCAGGCTAATACAGTTGGTGTTGGCGCTCCCGATTGAGCCAGTAATTCCAGACCTTTTTTCTCGGCTAAAAACATCCCCGGAAACTCATGTAGCTTATTTCGTTTGAGAAAAAACGATTGTCCATCAGCCAATTTCACTTGAAAGCATTCGTTAATCGAACCACCATTCACAGGAGATTGAGAAACAACAGGCGCGTCGCTTAATTGAGATAATATGGAGAGGGGAATCATACTACTCAAAGTAAAATAAAAAAAGTCGGTAAAGCATTGTATCGGCCTTGCCGACTTTGAGTGGAGAAAACCTTCCCATCGGGAGAACCGGTCGCCATCCCGATGTCCAATTGGGACTCTCTAACCTTAAATGAAAAAAGCAACACGATTGTGTTGCTTTAGTGGAGAATACCGGATTCGAACCGGTCGCCTCTTGCCTGCCAGGCAAGCGCTCTAGCCAAATGAGCTAATTCCCCTTTATTACAATCTCATATTGGTCACCTTCCCGATTTTACATCGGGACGCTCTAGCCAAATGAGCTAATTCCCCTTTATTACAATCTCATATTGGTCACCTTCCCGATTTTACATCGGGACGCTCTAGCCAAATGAGCTAATTCCCCTTTATTACTATCTCATTCTGGTCGCCTTCCCGATTTTACATCGGGACGCTCTAGCCAAATGAGCTAATTCCCCTTTATTACTTTCTCATACTGGTCGCCTTCCCGATTTTACATCGGGACGCTCTAGCCAAATGAGCTAATTCCCCTTTTGATGAGGGTTGCAAAAATAGGAAAATCTATAAGGTTTTAAGTTCATTATAAATTTAAGCTCATTGAAAGCATAATCTTATTCATTCCTCCCAACTAAGACCATTTTCTTCTGGATATAATTCTATTTTTATAAAATACTAAGTCTCTATTTTATGACTCCTCGCCGCTCCTTTCTTAAAAACCTAGGTATTTCTGCACTTTCGATACCATTTCTCCAACAATGGAATACGGTCGAAGCGGCTGAATTGGAAACACATTTCGAATCCTTTTCTTTAGATCAGGCTGAAAATGACGAGGATTTCTGGTATCGAATTCAACAATCGTATTCGGTTTCTCCCAATATCATCAACCTCAACAATGGTGGTGTTAGTCCGCAGCCAAAGGTGGTTCAGGAAACCTTCGAGAACTTCAATCGACTGAGCAACGAAGGTCCATCGTATTACATGTGGCGCATATTGGATCAAGGTCGCGAGCCACTTCGTAATTCCCTTGCAGAATTAGCGGGCTGTTCGGCCGATGAACTTGCAATCAACCGAAATGCAACCGAGGCACTGGGAACTATCATCATGGGAATTCCATTGGAAAAAGGTGATGAAATTGTGCTTAGCCGTTGGGATTATCCCAATATGATTAATGCTTGGAAATGGCGGGAAAAACGAGATGGAATCAAACTCGTTTGGGTGGAGCATCCTCATACTTCTGAAAATGCCGATGAGCTTACAAAACGCTACACCGACGCATTTACGTCCAAAACCAAAGTCGTCCATATTACGCACTTGATCAATTGGAACGGACAAGTAATTCCGGTTGCGAAAATTGCTCAAAAAGCCCGCGAAAAGGGAATCTTATCCATTTCAGATAGTGCACATTCTTTTGCCCATCTCGATTTCAAAATTCCCGATTTACAGGTTGATTTTTGCGGAACCAGTTTACATAAATGGCTTTGTGCACCGTTTGGCTCAGGTTTACTTTACGTTCGAAAGGATAAAATTGCCAATCTAGCACCTTTGTTTCCCGGTGAAAAACCCGAAAGTGAAGACATCCGGAAATTCGAAACCCTGGGCACACGTTCATTTCCTACCGAATTAGCGATTGGTCGTGCCATCGACTTTCATAATGGAATCGGCAGTACACGTAAATTCGAGCGTTTGCATCAACTCAAAACATACTGGACAGAGAAAGTCAAAACACTTCCCGGAGTAACTGTTCATACACCAGCATCGGCTCAATTCAGCGGTGCTATTGGATTATTCTCCATCGAAGGAATGAAACCTTCCGAGATAGAACCTGAGTTGTTCAAACCCTATGGAATTCATACAGTAGGTATTGATTGGAATAATATCTCAGGAGTACGCGTTACCCCGCATGTTTACACACCTTTTGCCGATTTGGATGTGCTCGTGAAAGCAATTACTACGATTGCTGAAAAGGCTCAGAAGAAAGGTTGAGTGATTGCTAATTATGGTCGAACAATTCGATACGATTTCACCAGAGTTGAATGCTCAAAAACACTTAAGAAGTAGATTCCAGAAATAAAATCACCAACTGGAATGCTGTTGATTGGTTGAATTTTACTGTTCAACAAAACAAGTTTTCCTTGAGCATCAAAGAGTTGAATCGAATAATTCTCTGTATTAGTAGTACTTATGGTTAATTGTAGTTGCTCCAAAGCAGGATTCGGAAACACAGTCATTTCAATCTCGGTATGTTCAACTCCTGTAATTATTTCAATATCATAAGGCTGCTGAACACCTTGATTTATTGAACCTGTTGTGCCTGTTGCCGCTGTGTAAGCAACTTGGCCAATTGAATAGGAAATTGAACCCGAAGAAGATGTGCTAGATGCTCCAGAAGCATTAATACTTTCCTGTGCAAAAGCAGTTGTTAAACTAAAAATCCCAATCAACAAAAGTCCTAATATCTTCATTTTTAAGGCGATGAATTATGTCATTCCAAATATAACAGATTCTTCCAATTTAAGATCGATAGAGTATGTCTGAAAATTCCAATTAAATTCGCAGACTTAAGCTTTATGCTATGTCCACATCCGACAAACTCAATTCTTCCCGAGCACCTGAACCTGTAGGCTTATATCCACATGCAAGAAAAGTTGGAAACCTCCTTTTTCTTTCAGGTGTTGGTCCGCGTGAACGTGGAACTAAAAAAATTCCGGGTGTTGAATTAAACGAGCAGGGTGAAATCACTAGCTACGACATTGAAATACAGTGCCGTTCGGTATTTAACAACATTCGTTATATACTCGAAGATTGTGGTTCTTCTTGGGATAAAATCGTGGACGTAACGGTTTTTCTCACCAACATGAAAACCGATTTCCCCACTTACAATCGCATCTACGCTGAGTTTTTCAAAGATAATTTACCTTGCCGTACCACCATCGAAATCAATTGCTTACCCACTCCAATAGCCATTGAGTTAAAAGTTATAGCAACAATCGATTAAGACCTCTTTTTATGACCAAATTGCCGCTTCGTATTTTAATTCCAGTTGATTTTACAGATGCTTCTAACATGGCTGTTGCTCAGGCAGCTTTGTTAAATGATGTATTTGAAGTAAAAATTGAACTGCTTCACATTGAGACATCCGACGATTTAGAACAACAAACCGCCCAGTTAGTCAACTTGGAAAATTCGCTTAAAACGAAAGGCATCGAGGCGCATTCAAGCATTTCGAAAGGGTCGGTATTAAGCACTATAAATGAAACCGCTGCAAGAGAGAATTTCCAATTGATGGTTGTTGGAACACATGGTGCAAAAGGTATTAGACAAAACTTGTTTGGTGCTGATATACTTCGCCTTTTAAAGGGAAATAGCTGCCCAAGCATTATTTTGCAGAATAAAACCACACCTGTAAACCATTTTAATAAAATTCTCTTACCCGTTGGCTCGCATGAAGATTATCACTTATTGAGCGAAGCCGTTGCTCTTATTGCCCAAGCGTCCAAAGCAGAAGTGATAATTTATTCCATCGAACGACCTATGGAAGAAATGAGCGAACAACTCATCATCAATAAGAATAATACTGAAACCTTATTTAAAGATAAAGGAATTGCCTTTTCAGAAGTGAATGAGCCGTCAAATGTTGTTTCATTCGGTTTCGCTAAGCAAACGCTGTTATATGCCGAACAAAACGAAATAGACTTGATTGCTATAATGTCAAACTCCTCAATCGAGCATCGCTATTTTGCAAATGCCGAAAAAGAACGGATTTTGGTTAATGAACAAGGAATAGCAATATTATGCGCCCAAGGTGTTTAAATAGCTGATTTTGTTTTGTTTAAATATAATCAACTCCATTTATCCCAACCTTTTTCGAGCATCTAAAAAGACATTCAAGCGGAACTGCGTTTAGTAAAATCGCGACAATCGATTGAATTTGTAGGGCAAAGCCGCTTACACATTTTCTTATTCTTCCAGCATTTCGGGCGGCCCGCGCTATCCGCAGTAGTCCTTTCAGGCGCTACTTGCTGCTATCGCTTTTGCGGATTTATTCTATAATCCTGACATTTCATTTAAGAAGTGCTTTCCGACAAAGGCAATTTAATGTACTTAAATATCAGGTATTTAACTAATAATTTCGATGTTATAGTTAATGCCTATGAAAACAAGTCTACTTATTATCTACTTAGTATTATTCGCTCAGTTGGGGTTCTCTCAAGCACTCAATTTTCTTCACCACGCAGGAAGTACAGCCAACGATGAAGCTTTAGATATTTGTTATGGCTCCAATGGAAATATCTATTCAACTGGCTATTTCAGTCAAACTGTTTTCTTCGATAACATTACGTATGCTCACGAAGGTAATGGCGATGCATTTGTTGCTTCCCAAGATGCACAAGGCAATTACAATTGGGTCGTCAAATTAGGTGGAATTGGAGCTGACAGAGGACTAACTATTACGAGTGATGCTTCAGGGAATATTTATGCAGCCGGAACATTTACAGGTCTAGCAAGCTTAGGTTCCCAACAGGTTACATCGCATGGTGGTTCGCAAGATGTGTATGTCATGAAAATATCTCCTGCTGGGGCGGTATTATGGCTTAAGACTTTTGGAGGAAACGACATTGAAAATGTAACAGGAATCGTTTGTACATCTTTAAGCGAAGTTTGGTTAACAGGTCAATTTCGAGGAACTTCCTATTTCGAAAATGATAGTTTAACAAGTGCTTTACAACCTAGTGATCAATTACCTAGTTATGATATCTATTTGTATAAACTCGATACGTTTGGGAATCCACTAATAGTTAAGTCGGGTGGTTCAAAATATAACGATCGAAGTGTTGGTTTAGATATCGATATTGGAAATAACGTATATCTAACAGGTCATTATTCTGATACACTACAATTTGCAAATTCATATCCCAATACCCTACAGAATGCGGCATTTGTCATGAAATTCAATTTCAACGGAATTGACCTCTGGCAAAAAAAACTAAATGCCTATTTCTTGGATATAAACGATATTGATGTGAAAGGAAGTGCCTTGTTATTAGCTGGCGACTTCAAAGGTCATTTATTAATGGAAGGCAGTAACGCGCTCAACCTCACATCATCCTATCAATACAATGTATTTGCTTTAATTTTAGATCTGGCAGGTGGTTACACACGAGCATTTCAAGAAGGCTCCGCAAATCAGTTTAACTTGAATGCTGCCCATATTGATGACAATCTTGGGAATATCTACTTTACCGGAACTTTTAGCTGCACACAAACCGAATATTCTTCACTACTTGGTGAAGGTTTGTTTAATAGTGTTGGCTATCAGGACATTTGGCTTACATCTTATTCGATAACTGGACAACGTTTATGGATGAGGCAATATGGTGGACAATTTCAAGATGAGGTGTATTCAATTCATAGTAATGGCGGTATCTCTCCAATCATTGCCGGTAGTTATACGCAGCGATTTTTAGTGCCCGCAAATAATACGTTCGTTTATACACAAGCCAATACCGATTCTATAATTCAACATCCCAATAGTTCACATCCCTATTGCAACGACTCTCATTATGGAGAGTTTATAAGCGTTAGTTCATTTGGCAACAAAGACATACTAGTGGCACGCCCGTTCGATATAAACCGCGCTGTTTATGATTATTATATTCGAGAGGATTCATCTTGTACTTTCCCAATTGTACCACCACAAATTGTTTCCACTTCCGATACAATTTCTGCCTGCGAAGTTGCCGTTATCAATATACAACTAGGTACTGGATTAAACTGGCAAGCTGGACCAATCTTCAATTATTCTCCATCAACAAGTGTCGATCAAACGGGGATGTATCAGTATACCATTTCTCAAATTGATGGTTGTAAGACTTTTACCGATTCCATTTATGTAGTCATCCATCCATCACCCAGTCAAACAAGTATATATTCCACCTATGGGACAATAAAAACGGCCATACCACAAATGGGTTGTTGGGAAAAACTGACCAAACTTTATGGTGATACTGCCCAATTATATGGCAATCTTTCTAGTCCTCAAAATAATGGTGCATGGTCAGATCCTAATGGAAATTATACTAGTGGAACTCAAGTTTCAGCCTTTGATGATGGCATATACACCTTCACCGAGACAACTAGTTTTGGATGCTCGTTCTCTAAATGTGTAAGGGTAATTAGCTATACTATAAATAGTCAAGGTGGCATTCCAAGTAATCCAGGAGATTCGGCTGTTGCCCATGTTTTAGATTTACTTGCCGACTTGGTTATGGACGACACCATAAACATTTGCGAGGATGAAAACATCATACTTCAACTTGTCGATAGTATAACCTACTATGCACCCTTAATGGTTCCTGCTTTTGTTTACTGGGAAATTAGTCCAAATGCAACTTTTAGCCCCAGCAATGAAGGCGGTCCGTATACTTTCCTAGACCATACAAACAAAGTTAAAATGGAAGAATCGGGCTATTTGCAGGTGAAATTATCTATGCTTCTGCCTCCATTTAATAGCGACACT
>Ga0209097_10003313_pt1 | contig 12421 bp, 11 predicted proteins | sample AD_UKC052_MetaG_FD_184419 | JGI IMG/M metagenome (GOLD analysis project Ga0209097, IMG submission 184419) | Active sludge microbial communities of municipal wastewater-treating anaerobic digesters from USA - AD_UKC052_MetaG (SPAdes) (version 2) | ecosystem: Engineered > Bioreactor > Anaerobic >... | reverse complement strand
AGAAGATACATTACGATTGACCACCAAGGCAAATGATGCCATTCGAAATCATCAAAAAACCGAAGGTGTATTTAAGGTGCAACTACCAAGTGGAAAAACAGCTTGGCATTATTCTATTTTCCAGCGAATAGAAGGAAATTCAGCGGATATAGAATTGTTGCATGTTACTCATCAAGACATAACCAATCAAATTAAGTTAGGGCAAAAGAATATTGGGTTTAATCCGGAATACAACCATTTGATTCATCAATTACAAGAAATTGTATTTCAATTAAATGCGGAGGGTTGTATCTCTTTTGTTAATGATATTTGGGAGCAAACAACCTCGTATTCAAAGGCTGAAACGATTGGGAAGCCCTTGAAACGCTGGGTTCATTCGCACGATTTAGATAAGTTAGATGCTATTTTTAAGAATTTATCAGATAAAGCCGTTTCGAGTATTGAAGACGAAATTCGAATAATCGATAAAGAGGGTGAATTTATTTGGGTTTCATTACGATTGAATCACTCAGGTTTAGAGACAAAATCGCTTAGTTTCTTTGGTTCTATGCTGGATATTAATCAGCAAAAGAAATCAACTGCATTATTACTCAAACAGCAACTCGCCATTGAGAATTCTCGAGAGGGCATTGCTATCATGAATAATAACGATCAATACACGTATTTAAATCGTGCACATATTGAATTGTTTGGATATTCTGATGAAACTGAATTTTTAGGTAAATCCTGGAAATTCATTTATCCACCGGATGAAATTGAACGGATTTCGAATGAAGTATTTCCTGAGTTTATTGCTAAAGGATATTACAAAGGAACAACTCGAGGATTAAGAAAGGATGGTACTATTTTGTATCAAGATATTTGTCTGACATCCTTGCCTGATGGAGGTTTGATGTGTATAACACGAGATATAAGTGAAGTTGTAAAGAAGAATGAAGAACTTTATCGTTTAGCAATTGTTGCAGAGAAAACCAATTCAATTGTCATGATTGGTGATGATAAAGGTCGTGTGCAATGGGTAAACGATAGTTTCACAGAGATAACCGGTTTTAGAAGCGAGGAAATTGTTGGTAAACGTCCTGATGAAGTTTTAAATGGAACGGAAACCAGTCCGGAAACGCAACAAGAAATTATTGACGCCATTCAGAAAGGAACAGGTTTTCAAGGGGAGATATTATCTTATAAGAAAGATGGTTCGCCTATTTGGTTGTTAATCGATGTAGCGCCAATTTTCAATTCAATGGGTCGCTTGGTGAATTTCGTAGCAGTTGAGAATGATATTACGATACTGAAACAAGCAGAGCAGAATACGATATCGGCTTTAGAGAAAGAGCGTCAATTAAATCAATTTAAATCTCATTTTATCAATTTAGCATCACATGAATTCCGTACACCGCTGGCAACGATTCAGTCGAGTATGGATATTTTAAAGTTAAGGATGCAAAAAGAGGTTCAAACAACCTCAGGATTCAGAGTTTCGTTTTTTCAGCATCATAACCGAATTGAACAAGAAATTAAGTGGATGACGGAGGTGATGAATAACATACTGGTATTGGGGAAAACAGATGCTGGCAGGTTGAATGTGAAGCAGGAGAAGATCTGTATGAATGAGTTGATTAAAGACGTAATGAGTGATAAAGTATCTGTTTCAGAAGGGAAGGATACGTTTTCGTTACAGATTAATGGCGAATGTTATTACATGTACTTGGATCCTCAGTTAATGAGGCATGTCGTGTATAATTTATTGTCGAATGCCTTGAAATACACATTAAGTGATCGAGTTCCAGAGATTTTGATAGATTATTTACCTGATGAATTACATATTCATGTAAAAGACTATGGAATTGGAATACCCGATTCGGAGATGCAGCATTTATTTACTTCATTTTTCCGAGCTTCGAATACGATCAATATTCAAGGTATCGGTTTAGGCTTGGTCATCGTGAAACAGTTGGTAGAGATGCACGGAGGAAGAGTGGAGGTTACGAGTAAATATGGATGCGGAACTGAATTTATTGTAATTTTACCTAAAGAACAATTTGAGAATGAGGAAAGTATTAATTGTTGAAGACGAGATCGTGTTGCGGAACAACATGGAAGAAATCATCTCACTTCATGGTTTCGAAGTTAAGAGTGCAGAAAATGGAGAGGCGGGTTTATTATTAGCTCGTCATTTTCAACCTGACTTAATTTTATGCGATATTAAAATGCCTCGGTATGATGGTTTTTGGCTGATAGAACAAATTCGTAATGAAGTTGGGTTGCAATCGGTGCCGTTCATTTTTGTTTCTGCCAAAGTCGATCGTCGTGATGTTCGTGAAGGAATGGAACTAGGAGCAGATGATTATATCACCAAGCCATTTACAAGTAATGAGTTAATTCAGGCAATTAATTCGCGTCTTGATCGAGTTAAAATATTACGGTCACAAACAGATGCCAAAGAAAGCACTGCAGCCGAAGAAATTGATCAGAAAGAACTTGAAAAAGTTCAAGAAATGATTAATCGTTTAACACCTTCTGAGAAAAGAATTCTTAAGCGAATTGCAGAGAATCATTCATCATTAGAAATTGCTCAGGAATTATTTATTAGTACCAAAACAGTTGAGAATCATCGTTCTAATATTACCAACAAACTTGGTTTAAAAGGGCATTTGTCTTTATTGCGTTTTTGCTTAAATAATCAAAAAATAATTCTAGGATAATTTTATCTTTTTTGACAGAATTTAATTTCAAAAATGCGATTTTATTATTCGCAGTTGATGCGTATTTTCTATTTATAGAGGTTTTCCTGATAGTTGTTTAGCCTATGAAAAGGCCAGTTTTTAAATTGACTATTTGAATAAAATTTATTCGAATTAATTCATTATTTAGGGCAATAAACGAATATTATTTAATTGATAAATAGAAATTTAAAGGCATTTATTTTTCATTAGTATTGGCACTTAGGTGTTGACATTCATTTATTTACGATATAGGTATTGGTAGTTAAGTAGTTCCTATATTTACTAAAATAAATGGCTATGCATATTTTCTTAATTGACGATGATGGAATTACAAATATGCTTAATCAGTATTTTTTTGAAGAGCATTTTCGGGATGTAACCATATCTGCGTATACTGATCCTGAAGATGCATTAGATTTTTTAATGAATTCGAAAGAGCAACCGAATTATATTTTTTTAGATATAAATATGCCCGTAATGGACGGTTGGGAATTTTTAGAGAATTATGAAAAACGGAAAATAGATAAGGAACATAAGCCAGATATTTATTTGCTCTCATCTTCTGTAGATCCTGCCGATTTTAATCGCGCTAAAACAAAATGTTATGTAAAGGGCTTTATATCTAAGCCTCTTGAGATTGAAAAATTGGGATTTATGAAGAAATGAATTTATTTTTTTGTAATATTTCCAATGTAAGTTTTAGGGGCAGTTGTATGCGCTTCGTTTTGAGTCAGTTGCGATCTAATTAAAGCCTTATTAAAATCTGTAAGGTAAACGCGTACTTTACAAATCCTATTCTATATCCTTTGTTTAGTTTTCGCTCCTAATCTCAACCAAGATGGAAGTAGGAAATATTTGGCTCATCGATGACGACCCGATGAATAATGTCTTTAACAGTTATTTGATACAGGATCATTTTCCTGAAATACAAATTGAGTGTTTTCTTTTTGCAGGCGATGCTTTGAAAGAACTCGCAAAGTTTCCACGTTATCGGAAATTCCCTGATTTAATTTTATTGGATATAACAATGCCCGTAATCGACGGTTGGGATTTTCTCCAAGTCTGCACCGAACGCTTCCCTGGCTTACGTTATACGACTAAAATATACATGTTGTCTTCTTCTGAGAATATGGCAGATCGTCAAAAGGCTATTGAACATCGATTTGTTTCTGGATTCTTATCGAAACCTCTTCAAACCAGTTTTCTATTGGATTTAATACGCAACCACCAATTGGTTTGAATTTTTTTCAACCCAAATTTTAATGTAATCGGAAATACTTGGAAAGACCTGTTTTATTGGATTAATAAGTCTACTAATTGTTGCACATTTGGCTTGTTTGATCGAGCTCGTTTTCCAAAAATGACCGGAGTTGATTTTGGACATTTAATTTGAAATTTCATTTTTTGAAATAGGTGTCAGCCCTCTTTCATTATCTAGAATTAATACTCACTTTTGCACCATTAGGTTAAGTTATCACATAATTCATTTACTAGATACAATCATTTCCTGAGCAGTTATGATTGATGTAAATGAGCAGTTGTCATTCTGAATGGGTTAGGAGATCAACTGATTTTATGTGTGCTATTACCCGGAGTCGCTTCAGCACAGGTGGCTCCGGGTTTTTTTATGCAATCAAGTTCGGGCATAAAAAAACCGCCACTCCCAATGGAAATGGCGGTTGATAGAATAAAAAGCAATTATTATTTATCGTCTTTCACTTCTTCAAAATCAACATCAGTCACTTCTGCATTTTGAGCTTGTCCTTCTGGTTGAGAAGAAGCTCCTGCATCAGCTCCCTGAGTTGCTTTGTACATATCCTCAGAAGCTGCCGACCATGCTGTATTAAGTGTTTCTAATGCACCGTCAATAGCTGTTAAGTCGCGACTCTGATGTGCTGCTTTTAAAGAAGCTAAAGCGGTTTCGATTGCACCTTTTTTATCGGCTGGAATCTTATCACCATATTCTTTCAATTGCTTTTCAGTCTGGAAAATCAATGTGTCAGCTTGGTTAATTTTTTCAGCTTCTTCTTTCGCTTTACGGTCAATTTCAGCATTGGCTTCAGCTTCCGCTTTCATTTTCTTGATATCATCATCACTTAGTCCAGAAGAAGCTTCAATACGAATTTTTTGTTCTTTACCTGTAGCTTTATCTTTAGCTGCAACGTGAAGAATTCCGTTTGCATCAATATCAAAAGTAACTTCTACTTGAGGAACACCGCGTGGTGCTGGTGGAATTCCATCTAGATGGAAACGACCAATTGTACGGTTTTGAGCAGCCATTGGACGCTCTCCTTGAAGGATATGGATTTCTACTGATGGCTGATTATCGCTAGCGGTAGAGAATACTTCCGATTTCTTAGTTGGAATAGTTGTGTTCGACTCGATCAAACGTGTCATCACACCACCCATTGTTTCGATTCCTAATGAAAGTGGAGTTACGTCCAGTAGCAATACATCTTTCACTTCACCTGTCAATACACCACCTTGGATTGCAGCTCCAATTGCCACAACTTCATCGGGATTTACTCCTTTGTTAGGTGCTTTCCCGAAGAATTTCTCCACCGCAGCTTGGATTGCAGGGATACGTGTTGAACCACCAACTAAGATAATCTCATCGATATCACTTGTGCTGTAATTAGCATTTTTCAATGCAGTACGGCAAGGCTCTATGGTACGGCGAATTAAATCATCAGCCAGCTGTTCGAATTTTGCACGTGTTAACGTACGAACCAAGTGTTTAGGTCCTGTAGCTGTTGCTGTTACGTAAGGAAGGTTAATTTCTGTACTAGCAGAACTAGAAAGTTCCACTTTTGCTTTTTCGGCTGCTTCTTTTAAGCGTTGAAGTGCCATTGCATCTTTACGAAGATCTAAACCTTCTCCATCGGTTGAAGCAAATTCTTCAGCTAACCAATCGATGATTTTTTGATCAAAGTCATCACCACCTAAGTGGGTATCACCATCGGTTGATTTTACCTCAAATACACCATCACCTAATTCCAAAACAGAAACGTCGTGTGTACCACCACCACAGTCGAATACCACAATTTTCATATCGGCATTCTTCTTATCTAAACCATAAGCTAATGCAGCTGCAGTTGGTTCGTTGATGATACGCATCACTTTCAATCCAGCAATTTCGCCTGCTTCTTTGGTAGCCTGACGTTGTGCATCGTTAAAGTATGCTGGTACGGTAATAACCGCTTCGGTAACATCTGTTCCCAAGTAATCTTGAGCTGTTTGCTTCATTTTCTGAAGCACCATAGCAGAAATCTCTTGTGGAGTATATGTACGGTCGTCGATTTGAACTCGTGGTGTGTTATTGTCGCCTTTAACTACTTTATAAGGAACTCTTCCCGCTTCCGTTTGAACTTCGGAAAATCCGTTGCCCATAAAGCGTTTAATAGAAGAGATTGTTTTTGTTGGATTAGTGATGGCCTGACGTTTAGCCGGATCACCAACCTTACGCTCGCCATTGTCGAGGAATGCTACTATGGAAGGTGTTGTGCGCTTGCCTTCGCTATTTTGAATAACTACCGGCTCATTGCCTTCCATCACGGCTACGCAGGAGTTAGTTGTTCCCAAGTCAATGCCTATGATTTTTCCCATTGTTTTATTTTTTATTCGGTTAGTTTCTAGTGTGCAGCCCGGTTTTCAATGTCTGTGCCACCTAAAAAACAAACCCTGTGCTTGTCAGTTTTGACAGTACAGGGTTTGTTTTGCTCCAATTCTGGCAGCAAAGCGGTGACAATTCGGCAGATTATCTAGGCTGCCAGTTTAAGTCTTCTGTCAATGGATTTCCACGGAGTGAGTCAACCGTAAAATCGTTGAGGTAAATGGTACGAATTAAAGCTACACGAGAAGAAAATAACCCCAATCCATTGTTGATGTTTGTGAATTGTGGTCTTTCTTGTGCAATTGTATTGGATGGCTTATTTACATTCAAATAAGTAGTTAAATCCTCGGCAGCTACATTGATTTGAAACTGCAAACTATCGCAAATGCGCACCATGGGATTGTCGGTAGTAGAAGGACTGATAGCTGCAGAAATAGCTTGATAGATTGTCGAATTTTCGACATTCATGGTCATTTCGTTATTCGGATTGGTGTTATCGGTAGTGATGCGACCAAGGCTAAGTTCGATTTGTTTGGAAACGATTTCGGTTGGATTTAATTCGCTGTATTCTCGGTATTTGAAGCGAAGAAACAACTCATACATTTTACCATTTTCGGCTGTTTTCCATTTGATGAAAGTAGCATTTTGAGGATATAAGTTTGTTTCATCAATAAGCTGATTGGGTGAAGACATCACGAGATTTTTCACCAAAACAGTTTCGGAGGTAACCGAGTTTCCAGAGGAAATATTGGTAACAGTTAGTCGGAATGTAGCACTAGGATTGATTTTTTGAGCAGCACTTGTTTCAAACTTGTAGAGAATTTGTGAGGGTGCAGAAAATATTCCCGGATCTTTTGCAATGCTTGAATCGGGCTCACAAATAAATGTACGCGTAACGTTTCCATTTAAAATCTCTTCCACCTTTACTTCCAGAAGATTTGGATTGTAATAAAGCGAGTCGAATTGGGATGCAAATTCCAATGCATCTCCTTCGCCTAGAAAGGCTTTGCTTACTCGAATGTAATGGGTTGTTTGATCTTTATTCAATAAGCCAAACACGACAGTAATGTCTTTCCAAGGTGCATTGATGTCAAGATCGTTGGAGCAGGAACTCGTGAAAAGAGTAACTAAACCAGTAATAAAAACTAATAGTTTACGCATAGCGGCAAAAGTAGGAATTTCATCACAGTGAGTAAATGACTAATATTGCCCTTTATCGGATAAAAAACTATGTCGGTTCAAAAGGAAATCAAACGCGTCACCACCAAGACGTTGCAAGAAATGAAGAACAAAGGTGAGAAGATTTCGATGCTTACTGCATACGATTTCTCGATGGCTGGTATGGTGGATGAGGCTGGAATAGATGTGATTTTGGTTGGTGATTCGGCTTCGAATGTGATGGCTGGTCACGAAACCACTTTACCTATTACGCTCGATCAGATGATTTATCATGCTTCATCGGTGATTCGCGGAACTTCGCGTGCATTGGTGGTAGTGGATTTGCCTTTTGGTTCCTATCAAGGAAATTCGAAAGAAGCGCTTACGTCAGCTATTCGCGTGATGAAAGAAACAGGTGCGCATGCGATTAAGTTGGAAGGTGGAGAAGAAGTGGTAGAATCGGTTAAGCGGATTTTGAGTGCAGGTGTTCCGGTGATGGGACATTTGGGTTTGACTCCTCAATCGATCTATAAATTTGGAACCTACGTGGTTCGTGCTAAAGAGGAAGAAGAAGCGCAGAAACTTATACAGGATGCGCATTTGTTGCAGGAAGCGGGATGTTTTGCCATTGTGATAGAAAAAGTACCAGCAAAATTGGCCGAGCGTGTAGCTAAGGAAGTAGCAATTCCTATTATTGGTATTGGTGCTGGTGGTGGAGTTGACGGACAAGTATTGGTATTACACGATATGTTGGGAATAAATACCGAGTTCAAACCTCGTTTTTTACGTACCTATCTCAATTTACATGAGCAAATTGTTAGTGCGATTGGGAATTATGTAAAAGATGTGAAATCGAGCGATTTTCCGAATGGATCCGAATCCTATTAATAGCCCCGGAATCTCTGATATTTCCGGCAGCCTCGGCAGCCCCGGACTTAATTCCGGGGGTACTGTATTGTTTGAGGATAACCATCTGATTGCGGTAAATAAGCAAGCTGGAGAAATTGTCCAAGGCGATAAAACGGGAGATGTTCCCTTGAGTGAAAAAGTTGCCGAATATTTACGAGTAAAATATCAAAAGCCGGGTGATGCCTTTATTGGTGTGATTCATCGGATTGATCGTCCGGTTAGCGGTGTGGTTTTGCTGGCGCGGACGAGCAAAGCATTATCGCGCATGAATGAGCAGTTTAGGTTACGAACGATTAAGAAAACCTATTGGGCATTGGTAGAAGGGAAAGTAGAGCAGGAAGAAGGAACGCTGATTCATTATTTAAGTAAGAACGAGGAGAAGAATACTTCACGTGCATTGAAAGAGCCTCGAGATGGGTATTTGCGTTGCGAATTGAGTTTTAAAGTGATTCGCGTGTTGGATAGATATACCTTATTGGAGGTAGAGCCATTAACAGGAAGGCATCATCAGATTCGGGTGCAGTTATCGGCGATGGGATGGTCTATTAAGGGTGATGTGAAATATGGAGCACGACGTGGAAACCCTGACCGGAGTATTTGTTTGCATGCGCGGATGTTACGATTTGAGCACCCAGTTAAAAAGGAACCGATTGAAATTACGGCAGCTTTACCCGGCACAGAAGCTTGGATAGGATTGAAAGATTGATGCCCTAACGTTAGCACCAGGGATGTAAGCCTTCGCTAAAGCTACGGCTTACGCTGTACTATCCTTTAGGCAAGCAGCGAACAGCCCGCCCGGGTGCCATAAAAAAAGCGCTACTCTTTGCAGAACAGCGCTTGTATCTTGAAGAATAAGAAAATCAGTATTCGTCTTCGTTGAAGAAGAAGTCGTCTTTTGTCGGATAATCCGGCCAGATTTCTTCAATACTTTCATACACTTCGCCTTCGTCCTCAATCTCTTGCAGGTTCTCGATAACCTCCAGAGGGGCTCCAGAACGAATGCCGAAATCGATTAGCTCGTCCTTAGTAGCAGGCCAAGGCGCGTCTTCAAGGTAAGAGGCAAGTTCTAGTGTCCAGTACATTTCCTTGGTATTAGGGTGATTAATTAATGGGTGAACTGAAGTTTTCGGCTTAGTGCGTCAACTTTCCGCAAAAATAGAAATAAGAAGATAGGTTTGTTGCGCTTGGTGATATTTTACATCCTTGGTTTCCAAGGAGTTTCGTTTGCGTTGAAATCGGAACTGATTTTACGGGAGAGAACGAAGAGGTAATCGGACAATCGGTTGATGTATTGGATAACGCTTGCTTCGACCGGACTGATTTCGGAAAGATGTACAATTAGTCGTTCGGCTCTACGGCAAACACAGCGTGCAATATGACAGGCCGAAACAGCTGGATGTCCGCCTGGTAGGATGAAGTGGCGCATTTCGGGAAGTTGCTCGTTCATGGCATCGATGGCCAGTTCGAGAAATTCGATGTCTTCGGGTTTTAGGTCTGGAATTTTGGCTTTGCTTTTTTCGGGATCGGAAGCAAGGTGCGATCCTAACGTGAAGATACGATCTTGAATTTCGATGAGTTGAGCGGTAGCATCGGCACTTAAACCTTGATCGCGAACGAAACCAATATGTGAATTAAGTTCGTCGAGCGTTCCGTAAGCTTCGATACGCAAGTGATGTTTGGGAACACGTGTTCCGCCGAGCAGCGAAGTTTGTCCGGCATCACCGGTTCGAGTATATATTTTCATAATCGCCAAACGAGATAAGCGGGTGAAAGTTTAGCTTTTTTGGTAAACGCGGATGTTTTCGTTTAGGTAGTCATTTTCGATAACTCCATCACGAAGGCGAATAATCCGGTGAGCGTGCTGTGCAATGTCTTCCTCGTGTGTAACGATAATAATGGTGTTTCCTTGTGCATGAATATCGTGCAGCAAACCCATGATTTCGATTGAAGTTTTGGTGTCGAGGTTACCTGTAGGTTCGTCAGCCAAGAGGATAGATGGAGTATTTACCAATGCTCGAGCAATAGCTACACGCTGACGTTGACCACCCGAAAGCTCGTTAGGTTTGTGCATGATACGGTCGCTCAGTCCAACTTGATCGAGTGCTTTACGCGCTTTGGTGTCTCGATCGGTTTTAGATTCGCCAGCATAAATGAGTGGCAGAATTACATTGTCGAGCGCGGTGGAACGAGGAAGTAGGTTGAATGTTTGGAAGATGAACCCAATTTCCTTGTTTCGGATGTCGGCAAGTTCGTTGTCGCTTAATTTAGACACGAGTTGTCCATTGAGTTCGTACTCGCCCGAAGTAGGAGTGTCGAGACAGCCGAGGATGTTCATCAGAGTCGATTTTCCTGAACCGGAAGGGCCCATGAGTGCCACATATTCGCCTCGAGAGATGTCGAGATTAATGGAGCGGAGCACTTGAATGGTTTCGGAACCAAGCCGGAAATTCCGGATGATGTTACGAAGTTGAATGACGTTATTGGAACTATTCATGAGGCTTCAAACCTACGTTTTTTAATTAGTTGATTGCAAGTGTAGCGGATTCAGACGCGAAGAATAAAATGCTCTTTAACTTGAGATGGGCGAAAAAATAGGAGTCCGAGCTTTTGCAAATCGACGCTTACATGTATATCAGTTTGTTCTGAAAGGACTAGCCAAGCTTTCATCATATCTAAACTCCAACGAATATCGTCCATAATTATTACCGTATCGGAATGCATATAGGGACGAATTTGTTCAAAATACCTTAATGATGCTTCTAATGTATGATTCCCATCGAGATAGAGCATGTCAACTTGTTTGAGTTGAGGTAGCAATGAAGGAAGAACTTCTTCGAAGCGTCCCGAGTGGACAGTTATATTTTGAGCATTAAGATGTTTGGCGTTTTGCTGGGCAAGTTTAACTAAGCTAGGGCGACCTTCAATTGTGTGTACTTGTGCCGACGTTGGTTTAGCTAAGTATAAAGCTGAAATACCTAATGAAGTACCTAATTCGAGTATGGTTTTGGGTTGGAGGTAATTTGTTAGGCGAAAGAGCAATCTTCCTTGTTTGGGAGAAAGCAAGCTAGATTGAGCGATTGAGCGAACCGTTTTTTGGTGAGGATTGCTTTTAGAGCCAGCACCTGGGTCGGAATCAGATATTAGCGTGTTATTTTCGAGTAGTTTAGTCCGTATTTTCTCGATTGCCTCGAAAGCGTAGTATTGATTATCGGGCAGGATGACATCTGTATAAAGGGAAAAGACAAATGGTGAATGAACCCGATTGGGGCTTTTTGCACGAAGCCAATAAGAGATGTATAAACCAATTCGAGCCAGCATGGGGCGTAAAAGTAGGGTGATTTGATGGGAAAGCTAATGGAAAAATGGATGGGAAATGTTACATTTGGGTGATAGAAATTGAAGTTAGAATGTATTGGTAATATTGAACAATTGATAAGGTATATAGTTTTGAGTGCGTAAGAAATGCGAATTCATGAATTGTATGCTGAAGGAAGTTGAAGCACATTTGTATCGTTAAAAAAAGGAAACATGAAAAAGTTATTGTTCATTTTTAGTTTGATGCTTTTAGGACTGGTGTCGAAAGCTCAAGTAGGTTCGAATGACCTGATCATTCAAGGATATGTAACGAATGCTACTTCTGGGTTAGCTATACCAAATTGGCCTGTGATTATAACAGGTATGGGTTTAACTCAGACTGTTGAAACCAATTCGAGCGGCTGGTATTCAGATACGATTTCAAATGGTAGCGAAACTGGACCTAATCAGTTGTTCTTCGTACAAACGATGAATTGTGATAGTACGTATATGGTTGATTCGGTATCAAACAATCAAGGTACAATTGATACGGCTTTTGTAGACTTCCAATTATGTGTACAGTATCCGAATAGTTGTATGGCTATGTTTAATGTGTTCAATGATCCAACGGTATCTGGGCATATAATTTTTGAAAATTTAAGTACGTCTTCAGACACAATCGCTTCCTATGTATGGTCGGTGAACGGTGTTACTATTTCAACAC
>Ga0209097_10003309_pt1 | contig 12426 bp, 8 predicted proteins | sample AD_UKC052_MetaG_FD_184419 | JGI IMG/M metagenome (GOLD analysis project Ga0209097, IMG submission 184419) | Active sludge microbial communities of municipal wastewater-treating anaerobic digesters from USA - AD_UKC052_MetaG (SPAdes) (version 2) | ecosystem: Engineered > Bioreactor > Anaerobic >... | reverse complement strand
GCCTTGAATATACTCTGTAATCTCGGTGGAGGGTGTCCCCGGATAGGCATAAACGCCGGTAATTCCGGCATTTATAGCTCCCAGCGCCACCGCTTCATCACCCAATAGCAATTGTTTAACTTTCATTATCTATTATTTTTTCATTCAATTTTCAAATATAGCAAATAAATGCAATATAACATTGGAATAAAATTCTAAAATTACTTACATATTTGCGTATTTACAACCCCTAACATATCAAATTCTCACAAAAACAGCTAGTTAGACCTTTAAATCATTAGAGTGAGAAAATAAAAACTCCCCGAATTCTCGAGGAGTTTGTTTCTAGAAGATTAGAATTCTAGATATATATTCCCAATCGTCATTTCTAACTCAAAATTTCAAACACGCAACTCGCACCGCGTAACACGCACCCCATACTCCAAAACTCATCCTTCCCGCATTTTGCGGGCAGCTATTTCTCTCTGGCGACAAATTTCTTTCCAGGAAGGAGCTTTGACAAGTTGCGAGTTGAGTTCGCTGATTACTTCAGGAATGTCAATGCCTTGAGGGCACATTTGACTGCATGCACCGCATCCTATGCAGTTTGAAGGGTGACCTTCTTTAGGAAGCGATTCGATGCGCATAAGAGGAGTGAAGGTGGTCTCGACGGCGAAATCGTTGCGTGCCTGGATCAGAGTGGGGATATCCAGTCCCATAGGGCAGGCCGGAGTACAATAGTTGCAGGCTGTGCAGGGCACGGAGTCTTTCATTTGTTCAGCAAGAGCATAGAGACGGTCGCACTCTTCTTGGCTGAGCGGTGTTATACGGTTGAATATCTCGATATTCTCTACCATCTGTTGTTCGTTTGACATACCACTGAGGATCATAGTGACCCCGGGGATGCCGGCCACCCACCTGAAAGCCTCCTCAGGTGTGGCGATGGAGAGAAGCTTGCCGCCGCGTAATGGTTCCATCACCCAAATGGGAATATCTCTCGAATTGAGCAGTTCTACCTTTTCCCGCGCTCTCTGGAGTGACCAGTCTAGGAAATTGAGCTGTATCTGACAAAACTCCATATGCTCTCCATAGGGAGAGTCGAGAAAACGCTTGAGTGTTTCAAGCTCCGCATGCGCTGAAAAACCGAGATGACGGATACGACCCATCTCCTTCTGCTTCAGGAAATATTCCAGAATCCCCCACTTCGGGTCAAGATAGATATCTATACAGGTCTCATGTATATTATGCATAAGGTAGAAATCAAACCACTCCACCCCGCACTTACGCAACTGGTCCTCAAATATTACTTCAGGATTGTATTCGGATGCTATCTGGTGGCCGGGATACTTATTAGCGATGTACCAGTTTTCGCGCGGGTGACGGCGCAATGCCTCACCGGCAACAACCTCCGACAGACCTCCGTGATAGGGATACGCGGTATCAAAATAGTTGATTCCATGCTCAATTGCATAGTCTACCATACGGAAGGTGACCTCACTATCAATCTCACCATCAGGTGTCACAGGTAATCTCATCAGACCGAATCCCAGAAGGGAAAGCCGGAGTTCTTTGAAGTTGGAGTATTTCATTGTCTCTTTTTTTCGATTATCCTTGTAAAGGTAGGTTTTTAAATCGAAAAATTCAACAAATGACTAACACTATGACAGCCTTTAGAACACTACAAATCTCCAATATCAATCATCGCGCAATACTTAATTGTTATTTTATGGTATAAAAGATAAAAAAGGGTTGGGACTTTGTTGTGTCCCAACCCAAGGTTTATGCAGTGATAGTCAGACAATAGGCCTGATTAATCAGCCGAAGGCATAACCCCATGCCTCTTAAAGGCGGCCGGGGTAATCAATCCGACTATTACCGGGACACCAAGCGAACGGAGTGCCTTCTGGTGCTGTTGTAGCTGACGCTGTACGCGTAGTTGCCGTTGAAGAACATGTTCCACACGTTGCTGCCGCTGTCCACCGTGGACGACCAGTAGTCGCTCCACTCGCCTTGGTGGATGGGCGTGCCCGTGGAAGTCCTATACCCCGCCGCCGGGAACACGCGCGAAACCACGGCAACGCTATTCCAATCGGCATCTTTTGCCTGTTGAATCGTGTATTGTGTGGCGGTTTTCTTCATATCGACTACCATTCGGGCATTCGGGTTACCGGCAACCAGGTTCTCCTTCCGGAAACGAACTATCGCGTATAATGTCGGGTTGGATTGGTGCGTGTAGGTTAACGTGGCGTAAACCACACTGCCAATATTCTCAAAAGTACCGTTCATGGTATAACTTTCACCGCCAACAGTTACAGCTGCGTTACTGAGTGTACGAGTACTCCAAGTGTTGTTGAAATTAATATAAGTGTTCGATTCCGGGATAATGGCTCGCCACTCTTGAATAGTGGGCAGGTAGTAATCCTTGCCGCCAAGCGTGGCCGGGGTGGTGTTGTATGCTGTCATGGCATCATTCCAATCAAAGAGATACTCCCCTGTGGCGTCGTGATCTGCCTCGAAGGTGCCGGTGAGGTTTGCCATGTTGTGCTCGGCAAAGTAGCTGAGCGGGTTGATCCAGTCGATCGCCGGACTCCAGTTGTTTATAGCACCTTTGTAGCGGTCTCCTGCTGCATAGTTCTTTTCAGTTGTAACTGTGTTGCTTTGGAAAGACAATTGCTCTCCGTACAGTGCTACCATATATTTTCCACCTGCGATTATCTTCATCGCTGCAGGGTCAAAAGAGAGGTAAGCGGTAAGACTACTGTTAGTTGCTGAGAAGGTTACTCCGGTTACGTGAAGAGTCATCGATTTAAAGACCCCCGTTGCCGTCTCTTCCGTCCAGTCAATGTGACTGAGCGTCCCTACTTCTTGCGGCACGTTGGTGAGATCAAATCTGATGATGCTGCTTTTCAAGACCAGGGAAAAGGTTTGATTGAGAGGGTTGGCCGTTTCGTCGTACAATAGCAGCTTTTTGCTGAGATGTGCCGTTGTACCATTTCCGCTTTGTGTCTGCTGCCAGAAGTTATCGGCAAGTTGCACATTTCCGTTATTATCCAGCACGATGGCCTCTGCCGGATAGTAGGCCTTGTAGATGTCGGCACCCTTTACCTCTGTTCCTCTAAAATTATTGCCTCCGTCGTATTCGAAAGGAGCACAATCTATATAGGTTCCACCTGCGTCATATCCTGCCAGCAGTAGTTTGTCACCGGACTCCCATGCGAGTTTGCGTGTGCCGTCGTTGTATGATACGCGTGTATCCGGTGATATATTGGCGCTTATGGTCACGATCTTTCCCACTTCCTTCTCAGGTTCGGGAATAGGTTCAAGCGTACAGCCCGCCACCATTATGGCAAGCAGTGTAATAATAAATAGTTTTAACTTCATAGTTATGTGTTTTGTTTTTTAATTGCTAATTGTTAATGGTTAATTGCCAAAAACTAACGGCCAATTGTCAACAGCTAATAACTAACAAACCTACCAGGCATCTCCTCCGTCTCCAACGTCAGGCAGACTTGCCGTGAGGATATTTTGGGTAAGTTCAATTTCAATGACTTCGATATCGGGCGCGATATACACTCTCGTTGCCAAATCAATGTTGACTTCTTTTTTCATAATTTGTAGGGTTTAAAATGATTGTCTGTTTTTTTATTGTTTTCGTAAGAAGAGCTTACAGAGTCACTTCGCAGCAAAGCCGATTATTGCAGCAAAACGATTCGGTTATTACGGAAAAAAGAAACTTCCTGTTGGCTCCGACGGGGCCAACAGAACTTGGAGATCGGATAGGGTGTAAGTGCCGTTATACGTGCACGGATGGGGATGGTAAATATCTCTATATCAGCAAGATAGAGTGAATATGCGGACAATTGCCCGCATTGACATAATGCAGTATTAAGTTGTAGCGCACTCATGGATAAAGTTCCCCGTTTATCTATCTGAGTATTTAGGGGTAAAATTAAATAGAAAAAATAAAACGACAAAATACCAAAGTAAAACAATCAAATAGTTTCCAGCCATCGACTCCTAACCCATCCGGCCTCCAAGTCCTAACCCAGAAATCTAACTCATAACTCGGCACTTATAACTAAAAAATTCTTACCTTTGAAAATTAACCGGAAAAAACCAAATCATTATGTATAAAGACGATAAATTGTATGTAGCCCATTCGGCCAACGGCCCGATATATCTTCAGGGTAAGATGGCAAACAGGCACGGACTGATAGCCGGTGCCACAGGTACGGGAAAAACCGTCTCCCTGCAGGTGCTGGCGGAGACATTTTCCCAGGCGGGAGTCCCCTGTTTTATGGCGGATATGAAAGGTGACCTCTCGGGTATCAGCCAGGCGGGTAAAATGAACGGTTTCATTGAAAAGCGCTGCGCTGAATTCGGTATTGAAAATCCCCCTTTTGAAGGCTCTCCCACACGTTTCTTTGATGTTTTCGGAGAGCAGGGATACTCTATGCGAACTACCATTTCCTCAATGGGTCCTCTGCTCCTGGCCCGTCTTATGGGTCTCAACGCTACTCAGTCCGGAGTACTCAACATTGTTTTCCGCATTGCAGATGATAAAGAATTGTTGCTGATAGATCTAAAAGACCTGCGTCTGATGCTGGATTTTGTAGGTAAAAATGCCTCACAGTTCACTACCGAATATGGCCATATCTCAGCAGCCAGTATCGGAGCCATCCAGAGAGCTGTTCTTGCCATTGAGAGCCAGGGCGGAGATAAATTTTTCGGCGAACCCGCATTTGACGTGGAGGATCTGATTGCCACCGAGAATGGTCGCGGAGTGATGAATGTACTTGCTGCCGATAAACTTATGCATAATCCCAAACTTTACTCTACTTTTCTTTTGTGGCTGCTCACGGAACTCTATATCAAGCTTCCCGAGGTTGGAGATCAACCTCTTCCAAAGCTGATATTCTTCTTTGATGAAGCCCATATGCTATTTCAGGGTACTTCCAAGGCTCTTGTGGAGAAGATAGAGCAGGTAATAAGACTTATCCGTTCAAAGGGAGTGGGTATCTACTTTGTAACACAATCGCCCACAGACGTCCCCGAAATTGTCCTTGGACAGCTGGGTAACCGTATCCAGCACGCTCTGAGGGCCTATACCCCTAAAGATCAGAAGGCGGTTCGTGCAGCGGCACAAACCTTCCGTGCAAATCCCGAGTTTAAAACGGAAGATGCCATAATGGAGCTTGCTACCGGAGAGGCACTTGTCTCATTCTTGGACGAGAAAGGAGCACCTTCTATAGTGGAAAGAGCCAGAATCCTATTCCCTTTAAGTTCTATCGGGCCTATTACAGAGGGACAACGTCTCGATATAAACAACATGGCACCGGCTGACATTAAGGCTTATGACAAGTTTTTTGACCGTGAAAGTGCCTATGAAGTGCTGAGTGCTTATTACGAAGAGGTGGCGAAGGCCGAAGAAGAAGCTCTGATACAAGCCGAAAAGGAGAAAGAGGAGAAGAAGAAATCCTCCGGCAAAAAGGGAGGTTTTACGAGAACCGTGTTGGGTACGATGGTAGTAGCGGGTGCTACAAGTTTTATACGCAGTCTGGGCACTCAGGCGGCAAGGAAAGTTACCGGCAAGAAGAGTACATCCAAAAAGAGCGGTGACAGTGCACTTGGAAGAGCAGCTAAAACCGCTACCACTACAGCCACCAGAAAGATAACCGAAGAGGTCCTCAAAAACATCTTCAAGTGATTGCAGAGTTTTCAGAATTTCTGGAGAGTTTCTCAGTGCGTTACGAGTGCTGCGGAACTCTCTTTTCTTTTCCCGACAAGGAAGTGACTATTCGGCTTGTGCCGCTCGATATTGCCGCCGGTCAGGCGAATGATATGGCTGCAAACATCGAGACCGGTCCGACTGTCGATGAGTTGAATGCTGCAACGAATAGTGCAGATGGTGGTGAGAGATGCATTTATCTTTATGAAGACCGATGGCGGAGCGGTGGAGAGGTGATTCGAAAGCGTATTTTGGCTCATTTGGGCCGTTTCAGATCCATTTTTGCCAGGAAATGTGAAGTAAAAGCCCTGAAAGCGCAACAAGCGGCTGATTTTCTTGAAAAATATCACAGTTATGGAACCTCAAGATGCAGGTATCGTTACGGGCTTTTTTACGAAGAAAAACTGGTAGCCGTGGCTACATTTTCCGCAGAGAGACCTATGAGGCGTCTTGTCGGAGGAGAAGAACGTATCCTAGAAAGTTATGAATGGGTGAGATATGCCTCTTTGCCGGATTGCCGTATCAGCGGGGGTATGGGACGGCTCCTTGAAGCATTTGTGAGTGATGTAGGTCCCGACGAGGTAATGTCATACGCGGATTACGAATGGTCTCCAGGAGATGCCTATATTCGACTTGGTTTTAAAAAGGTGGGGGAGAAACCTCCGATGCGTTTTTACGTAGAACGCACTACATACAGGAGAATTTCGGAAAAAAAAGCCTCCGCAGACAAAAGATTCCGCGGAGAGACTTTCCCTAAGGAAAAATATGCGCTGATATCCAATCTGGGCAGCGCTAAATATCTCAAGCAATATGTGTGACTGCAATCCCGCCGGATTGTTCGTCAAAAGTAACTTTCAACACTCCACTGCCTGATCCGTCGCTTATGATAAGTTCGGACAGGGGGTCTTCGATATGCCTTTGAATAGCCCTCTTTAAAGGTCTTGCACCAAGTTCGGGATCGAATCCCTCATCGGCTACGAATGTACGGGCGTTTTGGTCTACCTCAAGTTCGTATCCCAGGTGACCAACTCTGTCGGCAAGATCCTCAAGTTCTATTTCAATTATGCGGAAAATGTCCTCCATTGTGAGGGAGTTGAAGTAAATTCTGTCGTCAAGACGATTGAGCAATTCAGGAGAGAATTGTCGCTCCAGAGCTTTGTCTATAATGGATTTGCGCCGGAATTCCCTGTCGGTAGTGCTAGTGGAGAATCCAACATCGCCTCCGAAGTCCCGAAGTTTACGGCTGCCGATATTGGAGGTGAGGATCAGGATGGTGTTGCGGAAGTCCACCGTACGGCCGCTGCTATCGGTAAGCCGCCCTTCGTCAAATACCTGCAGGAGGATGTTGTATATGTCAGGGTGGGCCTTTTCTACCTCATCCAGAAGTATAACGCTATAGGGTTTGCGACGAACCTGCTCTGTCAGCTGCCCTCCTTGGTCGTAGCCGATATAGCCCGGAGGTGAGCCTATGAGGCGACTGATGGAGTGCTTTTCGATGTACTCACTCATGTCTATCCTGATTAGGGAGTCTTCAGAGTCAAACATGTATTCGGCAATTTTCTTGGCCAGAAGAGTTTTGCCTACACCGGTGGGCCCGAGAAAGATAAATGTTCCTATGGGTTTGCGGGAGTCCTTAAGGCCGGCGCGACCGCGTTTTATGGCATTTGTAACAGTTTTGACAGCTTCATCTTGACCGATGACTCGGCTGGTTAGAGCCTGCTCCATTGCCAGAAGTTTTTTACTCTCATCGCTTGCTATCTTATGTGCAGGTATGCCTGTCATAAGGGATACCGCTTTGGCAATGTCATCGCCGGTAATGGTTACTGGAGCCGAATCTCCGGCATTCTCTTCAGCAGATAGCTCTTTGATGAGTTCTTTTTCGCGAAGGCGGAGAGAAGCAGCGGCAGGAAAGTCGCCGGTGAGCGCAGCCTGACGCTTCTCATTTCGGATCTGTTCCAGAAGTTGACGAGTACCGGGATCGGTAGCGTTGTCCGATGTTTGAACGGTTTCGGAGGAATGTGCCCTTGATCCCGCTTCGTCCATCAGGTCGATGGCTTTATCCGGCAGATGCCTTTCGCAGATATATCTCTGGGAGAGAGTAATGCACTGTTTAAGTGCCCCGGGTGTATAGATTACGTTGTGGAAACGTTCGTATTTCTCTTGGATGCCCTTGAGTATCTCCAGGGTTTGACCCTCGGTTGAGGGTTTGACCACTATCTTCTGGAATACCCTGTCCAGCGCTTTGTCATTTTCGATGCAGTTGCGGTAGCCATCAGTAGTAGTAGCCCCGATACAGCGTATGGTACCGCCTGTCAGAGCCGGTTTGAGTAAGGTGATTATGTCGGAAGAGCCTCGCGTTCCTCCAGCTCCGACCAGGGAGTGGATGTCGTCTATAAATAGTATGGCATTGGAAGAGGTTTCCAGTGCTGAGACGATTTGTCTGATGCTCTCTGCAAGTGACGAGGGGTGGGGGTTGGCAGCAATCAGTGCCGGGATGTCCAGAGAGAGTATCCTTTTGCCCTCAAGTGTTGAGGCGAGTCCTTCTACGATGGCGGATTTTCCTACTCCGGATTCACCTACCAGCAGGGGGTTGTTCTTTTTGCGACGGCTGAGTATCTGTTTTACGCGCAGCATCTCTGATTCCCGTCCGATGAGAGGATCGCGGTTTTCATTTCCGGCACCGGATGTCAGGTCGCGACAATATCTGATAAGCACATATGTCGGTTTTTTTCTTCCTCGGCCCGATTCACGGGCTATCTGTCCCATTGCAGCAAGCAATGTGTCAGGTAGTATGCCGAGTTTTTCCATTATGGGAATGAATCTGCCTTTGCGAAGGGTGATTGCAGATTCCAATATTTCTGCTACGCCGGGCTGTATGTTGGCAGCAGTACAGTTGGCAAATGCCTGACCAAAGATGTCATTGACTTCTTGTGAAATGGTTACTGAACCGGTATTTTCAAAGGGGATGGGTTCAGGTTGGGAAATCATCTTTTCCAGCGCTGTTTTAACCACTGAAATATCACTTCCAATGCGGTTTGAAATGGATTCAACAAGTTTCCTGCTATCCCTGAGCATTGCCAGAAACAGATGGTCTGCATCAATAACGGTATTGCCCATTCTCATCGCCTCTTCGCGGGCCGTTTCCAGCAGTGAGGAAAGTTCTCTGGAAAGAGTGTTTGTCATAATCCTGAGGTGCTTGATTTCAAAGTGCCAAGATAGTGAAAAATTTTGGCCGAATCACTTTTTCTTTGTACTTTTACGAGTTAATTTTTACATAAAGTAGAAAGAAAAGGAATGGAAGAATTAGAAGAGAATGTAGGTAGGATTATTCCTATCAATATTGAAACTGAGATGAAGAGCGCCTATATCGATTATTCGATGTCGGTGATTGTGTCGCGTGCGCTTCCGGATGTGAGAGATGGTCTGAAACCTGTACACAGGAGAGTTCTGTACGGCATGTACGGTCTCGGCTTGACCAGCAACCAATCTGTAAAGAAATCGGCTCGTATAGTGGGTGAGGTGCTTGGTAAATATCATCCCCACGGTGATTCCAGCGTTTATGACGCTATGGCAAGACTTGCCCAGTCCTGGAATATGCGCTATATGCTTGTTCACGGCCAGGGTAACTTCGGATCCGTTGACGGCGACCCGGTAGCGGCGATGCGTTATACGGAGGCAAAGCTTCAGAAACTTGCTGAAGAGATTATAGAAGATATTGATAAGGATACGGTTGATTTCAAACCTAATTTTGATGAGTCACTTCAGGAACCTGTCGTGCTCCCGGCCAAAGCCCCGTTACTGTTGCTCAACGGAGCAAATGGTATTGCGGTGGGTATGGCTACCAATATGGCTCCGCACAATCTTACCGAGTGTTGCGATGCCATCTGTGCATATATTGATAACAACGACATTACGCTCGATGAGCTGATGCAGCACATTAAGGGTCCTGATTTCCCAACGGGAGGCATTATACAGGGTACTAAAGGCATCAGGGACGCATTTGAGACAGGTCGTGGTCGTATAGTGATCCGCTCGAAGACCGACATTGAGATTTCAGAGAGCGGACGCGAAACCATTGTGGTTAGCGAAATACCCTATATGGTCAACAAGCGCGAGCTTATCGAGAAAATCGCCGAACTGGTAGAGAACAAGAAACTTGAAGGGATTGCCTATATCAATGATGAAAGTGACCGTAGCGGTATGCGCATAGTCATTAAGCTCAAGATGGGTTCTGTGGCTAACGTGGTGCTCAACAACCTTTTCAGGTACACACCTCTTCAGTCCAGTTTCTCAGTCAACAACATTGCACTGGTGGATGGTCGTCCCCGGATGCTCAACCTTAAAAATCTGATTAAGTGCTTTGTGCGCCATCGCCACGAGGTGGTTCTACGCAGGACCCGATTCGAACTTGACAAAGCCCTTAAGAGGGCTCATATCCTCGAGGGACTGCTCAAAGCTCTGGATATTATTGATGAGATTATTGCTCTCATCAAGGCCTCCGGTAGTGTGCAGGAGGCAAGAGAAGGCCTCGTAGAGCAATTCGGGTTCTCTCCCGAACAGGCTGAGGCCATCGTGGAGATGAGACTACGTCAGCTCACAGGACTCGAAAGGAGTAAGCTTCAGGCAGAGTACGATGAACTCCAGGCACTTATCAGCCACCTTGAGGCTATCCTCGCCGATGTTTCGCTTCAGATGGATATCATCAAGCAGGAGCTTGTTTCTCTCAAAGAGAAATATGGCGACAGCCGCCGTACGGAAATCGAGCTTTCGGCCGAAGATTTCAATCCTGAGGATTTCTATCCCAATGAGGATGTGGTCATCACGATTTCCCATATGGGATATATCAAGAGGACTCCTCTCACCGAGTACCGTCTTCAGAATCGCGGTGGAGTGGGCGCAAAGGGCAGCACTACGCGCGAGGAGGACTTCATAGAGCACATCTATGTAGCCAATATGCACAGTACTATGATGTTTTTCACCAAGAACGGAAAATGTTATTGGCTAAAGGTGTACGACGTGCCCGAAGGTTCCAAGGCTTCCAAGGGTCGCGCCATACAGAACGTTATCAATATTGAACCGGATGATGCTGTACAGGCCTATATGAATGTAGAAAATCTTGATGATTCCGACTATATCAATAATCACTATGTGGTTCTTGCTACACGCAAGGGTACCATTAAAAAGACCTCTCTTGAGGCATATTCCCGTCCCAGAGCAAACGGTATCATAGCTATAAATGTCCGTGAGGATGACTCGCTTATTGAAGCTCTGCTAACGGATGGAGATAAAGACATTCTCCTGGCGGGTCGTAAGGGTCGTTGCTGTCGCTTCCATGAGACAACCGTGCGCGCCATGGGCCGTACAGCTGCAGGAGTGCGCGGAATCAGGATAGACGATGACGACGAGGTGGTTGGTATGATTTGTGTAAATGGAAATAATGAAGGTGAGTCCCAAGAGCACATTCTTGTGGTTAGCGAGCATGGGTTCGGCAAACGTTCACTTTTGGAAGAATATCGTAGGACCAACCGTGGAGGCAAGGGTGTCAAGACCATCAATATTACCGACAAGACAGGTTCTTTGATAGCGATAAAGTCAGTGACGGATGAAGACGATCTGATGATCATCAACAAGTCCGGCATTACCATCAGGGTATCGGTTTCCGACATCAGGGTTGCCGGCAGGGCTACACAGGGTGTCAAGGTCATCAGTCTGAGGGATGGAGACTGTATTGCCGCTGTCTGCTCTGTTGAACAAAGAGAAGAAGATGAAATGGAGGAAGAAACTGTAACTGACAATTTAGAAACAGAAGAAAACGAATAATTAACAATTAATATCATTTTAATTTTAAAGACTATGAAGAAAGTTTTATTAGCAATGGCACTTGTCCTCTCTGTTACCTTTGCAAGTGCGCAATCCAAAGCGGTAGCAGATGCCCAGAAAGCTATCGACAAGGCAGTGGAAGCGAGCCTTAATCCCAAAAAGGCGACAAGGCCTGCTACCTGGATTACTCTTGCCAAAGCCTACATCTCAGCGTACGAGGTTCCCAGCAAGGGTATTGAGCCCGGCTTTGATCAAATGCTGCTCAAGACCATCCTAAAAGATCAACAGGTACTATCTTCCGCACAGAAAACCCTTCCTCAGGGCACTTTCACCGTTGATACCTATAGCGACAAGGACCTGTACTACAATGATTTTGGTCAGTTGGTGTTCTTGATTGTTACCAAGCCCATAGGTGAAAATCTTCTTGGCAAAGCTCAGGATGCTCTTTTCAAGGCAGTAGAAGTTGATCCTAAAGGTTCCAAACTAAAAGATATCCAAGCTCTTTTTGAGCAGATCCACAACTACAACTACGAGGACGCTGCTTCATACTACAACCTGGGCGATTATGAAAAGGCTACAGCTCTTTTCGAAGAGTGCCTTGGCAATTACAACAATCAGGTGATGCAAAAGGTTGATACAATGGTGCTCTACAACACAGCCCTTCTTTCGAGCATGAGTGGCGATAACGCAAAAGCAGAGAAATACTACAAAAAGTGTCTCGATTATGGTTATTTTTCCGAGGGCAACGTATTCTCCAACCTTGCAGAGGTTTACAGACTCAATGCCGACACACTTAGCCAGAAACAAACACTTGAGGCAGGATTTGAACAATTTCCCCATAACCAGGGTATTCTTGTAGGTTTGATCAACCTCTATACTGCCACAAAAGAGGATCCTCA
>Ga0209097_10003303_pt1 | contig 12436 bp, 10 predicted proteins | sample AD_UKC052_MetaG_FD_184419 | JGI IMG/M metagenome (GOLD analysis project Ga0209097, IMG submission 184419) | Active sludge microbial communities of municipal wastewater-treating anaerobic digesters from USA - AD_UKC052_MetaG (SPAdes) (version 2) | ecosystem: Engineered > Bioreactor > Anaerobic >... | reverse complement strand
CATCGCGACAGCTTTGGCGCGCGCCGCAACCAGTGTGATCGATCGCGCATCGCCGATGGCCGCCTCCCCTCGCCGGCCTTCAACCGTGTAACGGAGGATGTAGGATTTCGCGGAACTGGGGGTCACCCGCAGGAAGAGCCCGCGCACTTCGCCGTCCGGCACGCGCAGCTTGCCTGAAACGGGCGCAGAAATTTCATTGACCAGGCGCTGAGTTAGCTTGTTTGAGCCACCCCCAGGACGCGTCTTTGGCGCCCTTTCTGCCTTCGTCTGGCTTGGTCGGGAATGGTCCGCCGTGCCCCGTTTGAACTCGACCTTGACGACCCGTCCCATCCCAAGACCCTCAGTGAAATCAGCAGTTTGGACCTATCCTATGCCCCGTTTTTGTGCCCCGTCCATGCCCCGTTTGAGCGCCGGTTTTGGTCGGCTTTGGTCTGTTTCTGTCGGCTTTGTAATATTCAAAGCTCGCCCTAACACCCTGAAATAATGCAGATAATGATCGACTACGGCAGACGTAGACCGGCCATCGCCGGCGCGTGAATTTGGCTACGAATCTGGGGGTCAGGAGTTCGAATCTCTTCGGGCGCGCCAGTATTTCTTCGAAAATGACTATCTAAAGCACCGCTTCGTGGACGCCGCGGGAGATTGCGCGGGCGAGGCAGGCGGCGGCTAGTTCGCCGACACGGGCGATTGTGAAGGGGCGCTGCTCGGGGCGGTCGATCTGCGCTGTCGAGAGGCAGAAGACGACATCGCCATCGAACGGAGCGAAAGCCGGGCGCACGGCACGCGAGATTCCGGACAGCGCCATCTTGGCGACGCGTTGTGCTTCGGCGGGCGAGAGCGCCACGTTGGTAGCAACACACGCGATGGTGGTGTTGGTGCGACCTGCTGCCGGTTGCCCGCGTGTTGCGGGATTGGCCTTGGCGTCGCCCCAGTCATCGAGATCGAGTGCGAAGCCAGCAGGCGGACGCTTGCCGCCGAACTCTGACCCCTGCTCGTAAGGCCATGCCCAATAGACATCCGTTCCCGGCATGGTAGCGGCGCCGAAAGAATTCACCGCCGCGAGCGCCCCCACTGTGATGCCATCGTCCGTGACGATGCTCGCCGAGCCCAGACCACCCGGCGCCATGCCTGCGCGCGCGCCGTATCCAGCGCCAGCCCGACCCAGTGCGAAGCGTGTGGCGGCATTGTTCAGCGCCGAGATGCCGAGCGAGCGGTAAGGCGGCGTCTCGCCCCAGGCTTTGTCCCCCGCATTGGCGAGATCATAGAGAATGGCAGCCGGCACGACAGGCGACCGGGGCACGGCGCTGCTTGGAACAAGCGCGAAGCCCTGCCCCGCTGCGCCAAGCGCGGCGGTTACGCCGTCAGCGGCGGCAAGTCCGTAAACGGAGCCCCCCGACAGAACGAGAGCGTCGATCGCATCCACCAGCGTATCTGGGCTAAGCGCATCAGTTTCCCGTGTGCCCGGTCCGCCGCCGGCAACAGCAACTGCCGCAACAGCGCGCGCATCCGGACAGATGACTGTCACCCCCGTCATGGCGCCCGCATCGTGGGCAGAACCAACTTTGAGGCCGGTTACATCGGTGATCAGGTTGAAAGGGCCCGGCCGCGCCGTCATTTGACAAGCCTCAAAGGTCGGTTCAGTTGCGATCATTGCTGGACTGTATAAGGCCTGTATGCGGTTCCATGAGGTTCCGCGCAAGAAGGAGCGCCTCTGTATGCGCCACACCCTGTTGGCATTCGCCGCGGCGCTGACTCTAGCCGCGTGCGTGGCGCCACCGCATACGCATGCGCCCTCGTCCGGCGAATGGCGCCTATCCGGCAGAGCCATGGTGTCAGCAGCCGACAAGCGCGCGGTTGATGCAGCGCTCGACGTCATGAAGAAGGGCGGCAGCGCTGTGGATGCCGCTATTGCGGCGCATGCCGTGCTTGGGCTGGTTGAGCCGCAAAGTTCCGGCCTGGGCGGCGGCGGCTATATGGTCGTGTACGACCGCAAGTCGAATACCACCGTTGCGTTTGACGGGCGCGAGACGGCGCCGGCGACGGCCACGGCTGATTACTTCACGGTCAACGGCCAGAACCTCGGTTACATTCAGGCGGTTTATTCCGGGAAGTCGGTCGGCGTGCCGAGCGCGGTGGCGCTCTACAAGGCCGCGCACGAGAAGTTCGGCAAGCTCGCCTGGGGCCCACAATTCGATGCGGCGATCAAGCTGGCCGACGATGGCTTCATCGTATCGCCTCGCCTAGCGAACTCGCTGGGCGCCCGCTTCCTGTCAGGGCCTCTGGGCACGAACCCGGCAAGCGGCGCGTACTTCTTCCCGAACGGCAAAGCGCTCGCGGTCGGCGATCGCCGCACGAACGCGGAATACGCCGCCACGCTGCGCCGCGTGGCCAAGGAAGGACCATCAGCGTTCTATTCCGGCGCGATCGCGCAGAGCATCATCAGCGCGGTGCATGCTGGCGATATCAAGGGTGATCTCTCGCTCAAGGACCTTGCGGACTACAAGGTTCTGGTAAAGCCGGCGGTGTGCGGGCCGTTCCAGGACTATCGCATCTGCTCTGCCCCGCCCGCATCATCGGGCGGCGTTGCGATGAACCAGATCATGTCGATCTATGAAGCCATCGTCGCGCAGAATGATGACGTCACAGATGACTCGCTGCTGCGCGACTTCGTACTGGCGGAACAGCTGGGTTACGCCGATCGCGATCACTATGTTGCCGACCCTGACGCGGTGAATGTGCCGGTGGCTGATCTGCTCAATCCCGCCTATATTGAAGCACGCGCCAATGGCGGTTTCAGACCGGGTGACGCGCCGCAACCGGGCGACCCCGGCGCCGTGCTGCACAACACGCCGATCCGCGACCAGTGGGGCCGCGACAGTGGCACGCCGCAGCCGGGCACGACGCACATGTCGTTCGTGGACTTCGAAGGCAATGCCGTGTCGTTCACGGCGACGGTGGAAGGCCCATTCGGCTCTTCGCGCTGGACGAATGGCTTTGTCCTGAACAACCAGCTGACCGACTTCACGCGCCCGCCGACACTCAACGGCAAGCCCATCGCCAACGCGCCTGGGCCGGGCAAGCGTCCGCGCTCATCAATGTCGCCCACGATCGTGCTCGACAAGAACGGCGACGTTTTCATGGTCACCGGCTCGCCGGGCGGCAACTCGATTGTCGGCTATGTCGCGAAGACTCTCGTGGCCGTGCTCGACTGGGGCAAGACGGCCCAGGAAGCCAGCTCTTTGCCGAACATCGTAGCGCGCGGACAGGTTGTGCGCGTTGAAACGTCGGACCCGACAGCCGGCCCGAACCCGATCGGCAAGACCTGGGCGACGGCGTTGAGCGGCATGGGGTTCAAGGTGCAGGAAGTCTCTGGCGAAGTGTCGGGCCTCAACCTGATCGTTGCGCGCAAGGACAAGTTTGAAGGGGGAGCCGATCCCCGTCGCGAAGGCGTTGCGATCGAGATCGTGAAGTAGCCGTACGTTACGGCGACGTCATAAGGCAGCTTCGGATTAAAGTGCAGGAACCGTGGCTCCCCCCTGACGTTGTGTGGGCATCGTGGCGCCGTGTCGGCGCTGCTCCCGCATGATATCAGGAGATACCATTGACCCGAGCCAAACTTCCGATGCTGTTCGCAGCGTCCGCTCTGGCGCTGGGCTTTGCAGCCTGCGCCCCGGAAAACCCTGCCGCAGAAGCCAAAAGCACGGGCGAAGTCGCCATGGACGGGAACACGACCGTGGATACCGCTAACGTGGACTCGGGCGTGAAGAACTTCGTCGAAAAAGTCGCGCTGTCTGACATGTACGAGATCGAAGCCAGCAAGATCGCGCTGGAGCGGTCCAAGGTACAGGCTGTGAAAGACTATGCGCAGATGATGATCGACGCACATACGGCGACGACCACTGAACTGAAGCCGCTTGCGGCTGCTGCGATGGTCCAGCCGCCGTCGGCGCTTGATAACGATCATATGGGCAAGCTCGACGAGCTGCGGAACGCCAGCGTCGAGGACTTTGACGACAAGTACATCGACCAGCAGACCGATGCGCACGAAGATGCGCTCAACTTGCTCAAGGACTTCGCAACGAACGGCAAGGATGCCGGCCTGCAGGGCTTTGCATCCAAGGCGGCTCCCGCAGTCGACGCACACCTTCAGCAAGTGAAGGCTCTCGACAAATCGCCGGCCGACGACATCACGAAGAACCCAAGCTAGTCGTAGTACGCCTGTACGGACGCTTCCGGTTCCGACACCGCAGCGTCTATGAGGGCCCCGGAGCAATCCGCGGGCCCTCAACCTGTTCAGAGCAGGAAACGCGCCTTCGCATGGGTCCGAAGGAAAACGCGCATTTCCTCCAGGCTGCTGCGCTCAAAAGCGCGGAGGACTTCCAGCTTCGCGGCATAGGTTCGCGCAGCCTCGAAGCGCTCGGCCGTGACGCGTACATTGGCGCGATATTGTTCGTAGCGCTCGATTTCACGCTGGGGCTGGAATCCATCCTCCATTGCGCGGCCAGCCAGTGCAACAAGCGCAGTCCAGATCACGGCAGCCTCAAGCCATGCAGACTGGGCCGACGCCAGCATGCCCACGAAGTGTCCGATGTGGATCAGGATGATCGCGCCGACGCAGAACCAGCCGAGGCCGACAAACAGCTCATCCATCTGCTTGATGGTGAAGCGACCTTTGTGGCGGCGTTCGAGTTTGGCGTCGCAATAGCCGGCCTGCCAATTGAGACGCAGCACCCGCCAGACGTCGAAAACATCGGCGGCGACTTGTGGAATCTCCGCGCTCTCTTCCACCATCATCGGCGTGATCGCTTCGAAGCGCGTCTCGTCCTTCCGCGCCATGATGCGGCGCAGCTCTTGTTCGGGATCCGCCAGAACCTTGGCCTTCAGGCGCTCGAGCGCCGCGGCGCGATCGGCAAGATATCGCTCCTGCCTGGCAGGATCGCCCGCAACGGCGACCAGCTCCGGCAAGCGCGCGGAGATGTAGTGAAAGTGGAACATGCGCAGCGTCTCGGTCGTGAGCCGCGCGCGTAACCATTTGCGACGTGATGCGGAACGGCGCATGCCGGTGATCCCAAGCACGGTTCCGGTCAACCCAAGCAACGCCGCGATCGTTCCCAGCACAGCATGAACATTCCAGCCCTCGCTGTGGCCGCCTGCCGCCGCATGCGCATCTGCAGGCGTCGCGTGCTCGTCAGCGGGAGCAGCATGCACGTCCGCTGGCATTGCGTGACTGCCTGTGGGGGCGGCATGCGTGTCGCTAGTGGCGGCATGACTGCCTCCCGGCGCTGCGGCGTGGCCGGCGGAGGAAAGGATCGGCCCGAAGGAGGCCAGCAACATTGCTGCCAGCACCAGCGCCACCGCCATGATCCCACCGATCCGGCTGGCCTTGCGCGCAGCCAGCGCTTCCTCGTCAGCAGGGATGAACATTTCAAGAAGGGCGCGGAATTCGAACGCGAAGCGCACGGTGGGCTTGCGCGCCTCAGGCGCTTCGGCCTTGAGATCGTAATTCGCGAAGGCCTGCTCGGTCTTCGCGTCGTCGGTATCTTCGGTCTCGTCGATGGGTTTTGTCACACGCCCGGCCCTTTGTGACGTGTTGCCCGTGGCGGCGCGCGAGGTCAATCACCCGCACAAATCGGAAAGCCTGTTCAGGCGGCGGAGGGCACGCTCAGCCTGAAAATGGCGCCGTCTGGGCTATTGCTGGCCAGTTCAACGTCACCCTTCATCCCGCGCGCCAATTCGCGAGCAATCGCGAGACCGAGACCGGCCCCGCCCCGCGTTGCGGACCCCGAGAATGGCTGGAACAGTTGACCTTCGACCATTCGTGCGACACCGGGGCCGTTGTCTGCGATTTCGATCACGGCCTTGTCACCCTCGCGGAAAATGCGCGCTGTGATCCTGCCGGGGGATGTGCGGCCGGGCTGTTCCTTGATGGCGCGGGCCGCGTTGCGAACGAGGTTGGCGATAATCCGATGCACGTGATCGGGATCTGCCAACGCAGCGACCTGCCCCTGCATCTCCAGCCGCCATTCGATCTCGCCACAACCAGCAATGCCTTCAACGGCAGCTTCTTCAATCGCGGGCGCGAGGCTGACAGTCGATATGTTCGGTGGCGTCGGCTCGGTGCGGCCGTAGCGCAGCGTCGCCTCCGCCAATCCCACCGCCCGCTGGATCGCCCGCTCAAGGCGGGGCGCCGCACGCTTCACGCGCGGGTCTTCGGACTGAGACAATGTCTCGGAAACAATCTGCGCAGCGGACAGCGAGTTGCGCAGGTCGTGATTGATCTTCGCGACCGCCTCGCCCAGCTCCGCCAGTCGCTTTCGCTGACGGAATGCAGCCGACACAGTCTTCTGCATGCTCAGCAGCGCGGCATTCGCCTGATTCATTTCGTCGGTGTGGCCCGGCACGGGATCGATGTCGGCGCCTTCAGGCGCGCCGGCAAACCGCACCATTCCGCTCGTCAGCAAGCGCACCGGCTTCACCACGAGCCTGTAGATCGCAAAATACACGGCCGCGCCGACAACGATCGAGATGATGATCGCGACAACTGCCAGCGTGCGCGAGAACGCCAGCAAGCCATCCTTCAACGCCACCTCCGGCACGATCACTTCCATCTCCGCGTCCTGCGTCATCGACGGTTCGACGAGCAGACGCAGGAAGCGCCCCTTTGGCGCGAACATGTGTGAGAACGCGCCAAGGATGCCGAACCCCGGCTCCGTCCGCAGGTCGATGGTGACGAGATCACGACCGATATCGATCGATGGCGCGAGAATCTGCTCGCGGAATTCCTTTTCCTGCACAGCAACGGACACAACCTGCGCCTGCGTCAGCAACTGTACCGAAAGCTCGTCACTGACGCGCCCGTCAGGCGCCGCCTCGACGGCCAGCGCCGCAATCTCCGCGGCCTGCGCCCGCTGCATCAGCCAGTTGTTGCGGAAAGTCCCGGCCAGAACCGGATAGATCAGCAAAGTAGCCAGCAGCACGAATCCGGTGGTCAACGCCAGCAGCCGGCTGCGAAGGCCGGACAGCAAATGGCGTTTTTCCGTCGCCGGCGCATCCGCCGGTACGGCAACCCCTTCAAGTTGCTGAACCTCGCTCAGTGTTTCGTCCCCTGGGTGTTTCCCAAGCGCCTTGGCAGACACTCCGTAAGCCAATCCTATCAGAATTGGGCTATACCGGGTCCGCTCATTATTCCCGACCGCACGGCGTCTCTGGGTCCCCACCAGGCACGACGACTACCTTACAGATGGTTGTACGCGTAAAAGTTGCAAACCCGTCGCATAAACAAGCTAAATTGCCCCCAGCAGATTGCTTGACTTGCCCCCCTCGATCACGTAGTTCCCCGCCTCCGCGAAGGATAAAAGGGGCTGTGACCCGTGGCCACCAAAAGAACTTTTCAGCCGAGCAACCTGAAGCGCAAGCGGCGCCACGGGTTCCGTTCGCGCATGGCGACCAAGAACGGCCAGAAGATCCTGGCCTCGCGTCGCGCCAAGGGCCGCAAGCGCCTCAGCGCGTAGCGTCTGCCCCTGTCGTTGGGGGCGCTCAGCGCCCTCTTCCTGCAAATCATAACCCTGCCCCGCTGGAGCTTGAGCGCCTGCGTGCAAGGCGTGAATTCCTATATGTGGCCGGGGGTTATTCCGAGCGCCGCCGGCTTCTGGTCGTGCAGGGCCGCAATCGCCAAGCTGCCCGGGACACCGCCGGCGAGGGATTCACCACGACCAAGAAGGTCGGTGGTTCCGTTGTCCGGAACCGGGCCCGCCGCCGCATGCGCGAGGCCTCCCGCGTCCTTCTGCCGCTTCTGGGGGTTGCCGGCGCCGACTACGTTTTCATCGCCCGTCAGGACACCGGAACGGCCCCGTGGCCGCGTTTGCTTGACGATATGGAAATGGCGTTGATAAGCCTCCGCCGCCGCCTTTCTTCTTCCGGCGACGGCACCCCACAACCGGGTTCCGATTCCCTCTCATCCGCCAAGGCCTGACGACGATGGAAAAGGAAGACCAGCGCAATCTTATCCTGGCGCTCGTTCTGTGTTTCGGCCTGTTCATGCTTTACAACATGTTCGTGCTGGAGCCGCAGCAGAAGCAGGCTCAGGAACAGGCCAAGCAGGCACAGCAGAATCAGGTCACGCAGCAGGCTTCGCCGACCCCGGCGATTCGCCCCCGCGCAGACGTGGTGCAAGCCGAACTGGCCGGCAATCAGCGTGTTGTCATCAACGCACCCGCGATCGATGGCTCGATCCTGCTCAAGGGCTCGCGCATCGACGACGTGTCGCTCAAGAATTTCTACGAGACGATCCAGGACAAGGAAGCCCAGCGCGCAGCCGGCGAGATCAAGCTGCTGTCGCCCGAGGGCACGGACCGCGCCTTCTACGCGACCGTCGCCTGGACCACGCCATCCTCGACCACCGACGATATCGTGTGGACGCAGACGAACACCGGCGCGCTGACCCCAGAAAATCCGCTCAAGCTCGACTACACGACCGACACGGTGAAGATCGACCGCACGATCGCTATTGATGGGGACTATATGTTCACCATCAACGACGTGCTGACCAACACCGGCACAACGCCCGTCACGCTGACGCAGCAGGCGCAGATGCGCCAGCGCGCGCTGCAGGAACACACGACCACGCCGGTTTCCGAACAGCAGGCCCATCGCGGCGTGCTGGGCGTCTATGGCGCGGAGAAGAACCAGCAGGTCAACTATCACGACCTCAACCAGGGCAAGGCTGTAAACAAGCACGTCACCGGCGGCTGGAACTCGCTGACCACCAAATACTGGATGGCCGCGACGATCCCGGAGCAGACCGAAGAAGTCACCATGCTCGGCGGCACGCTGAAGCAGAATGGCGAGACGACGTTCACCGCCGGCTATACGTTGACGCCGTATGTGATCCAGCCCGGCCAGTCGGTCACCAAGACCTCGCGCATCTTCGCCGGCGCCAAGCGCGTCAACGTGCTCGAGCGCTACGAGAACGTCGACAAGATCCCCTCCTTCACCGATGCGGTGGACTGGAGCTGGCTTTTCTTCATCACCAAGCCGTTCTTCTGGCTGCTGAAAATCTTCCAGGGTTGGTTCGGCTCGTTCGGCCTCGCCATTCTTGCGCTCACCGTCGTGGTGAAGACCGTGTTCTTCCCGCTGCAGTTCGGCATGTACAAGTCGATGTCGAAGATGCGGTTGCTTCAGCCCGAGATGAAATCGATCCAGGACCGCTTCGCTGCCGATCCGCAGCGTATGCGCCAGGAACAGGCCAAGCTCTGGCAGCGCGAGAAGATCAATCCGCTCGCCGGCTGCCTGCCGATCATCCCGACCATGTTCGTGTTCTACGCCCTCTTCCACACGCTGGCCGTGACGATCGAGATGCGCCACACGCCGTTCTTCGGCTGGATTCGCGACATGTCCGCGCCCGATCCAACGACGGTGTTCAACCTGTTCGGCCTCATCCCGTGGAACCCCGGTACGGTTCCGCTGATCGGCGGCCTGCTGATGATCGGCGTCTGGCCGCTGCTGTACGGCGCGACCATGGTTGCGCTGCAGGGCCTCTCGACACCACCGGCGGACAAGATGCAGCGCGCCATCATGCGCTGGATCCCGCTGATCTTCCTGGTGCTGTTCGCCGGCTTCGCCTCGGGCCTCGTGATCTACTATGTCTGGTCGAACATCATTTCGGTCATCCAGCAGTACATCATCATGCGCCGTACGGGCGTCGAAACCGAGTTCGACAAGTTCATCGCCAAGCGTTTCGGCAAGAAGACGCCTGCCTAGCCTGAAGGGGCCAAGCCCCATGACCGACACAGTCTTCACCGACGAGCAAATCGAAGCCGGACGCAAACTGTTTGCGGGCGCGGTGACGTTCGTGAAGGGCGTCGTCCGGCTTGAAGGGCTCCCCGATGGCGACCGTCCGGAGTTCGCATTCGCGGGACGCTCCAACGTCGGCAAATCGAGCCTGATCAACGCGCTTTGCAATCGCAAGAATCTGGCGCGCGCCTCCAACACGCCCGGCCGGACGCAGGAGATCAACTTCTTCGACGTCGCCGAAGGCAAATTCTGGATGGTCGACATGCCGGGCTATGGCTTCGCCAACGCGCCCAAGACCAACGTGGATGCGTGGAGCCAGTTCAATCTCGCTTACCTGCGCCGCCGTTCGAACATGAAGCGCGTCTTCACGCTGGTCGACAGCCGGCGCGGCATCGGCGAAGTCGATCTCGGCGTGATGGAGAAGCTGGATAGCGCCGCGATTCAGTATCAGGTCGTGCTGACCAAGGCGGACAAGATCAAGAAGGCCGAAGTCGCCGATCTGGTCGCCGCGACCAAGGCGGCCCTCATGAAGCAACCCGCCGCCCACCCGCACGTCATCGTCACGTCGAGTGAAAAAGGCGTCGGCATGCCCGAGCTGCGCGCGACGATTCTCTCGCTCGCGTAGCGGAACACGGGCGCTGAGCCGCCCTTCCGCGCGAAAAAATCCCACGCCCGATGTCGGATAGCTGATTTGTCGCGCGTCATACTGGACAGACGCGCCCGAAGGCACCACATGGCCGACAGGCTCATAAGAACATAACGAGAAGCCAAGCCACGGGGACCCCATCGCATGGCGCCAGTGCTTTCCATCAAAGGTCTCAGCAAGTCCTACAAGGGCGGGCTCCAGGCGTTGAAAACCGTCGACCTCGATATCGAGAAGGGCGAGATTTTCGCCCTGCTCGGCCCCAACGGCGCGGGCAAGACAACACTGATCAATGCGGTCTGCGGAATCATCACGCCGACCACCGGCCACATCACCGCCGCAGGCTTCGACACCGCGAAGGACTACCGCTCCGCTCGTGCGCTGATCGGGCTCGTTCCTCAAGAGATGCACATCGACATCTTCGAGACCGTGTGGGCCGTCACGACCTATTCACGCGGCCTGTTCGGCTTGCCGCCCAACAATGCGCTGGTCGAACAAGTGCTGCGCGACCTCTCGCTCTGGGAAAAGCGCAACGAGAAGCTGCAGGCGCTCTCAGGGGGCATGAAGCGCCGCGTGCTGATCGCAAAGGCGCTGGTGCACGAACCTCAAATTCTCTTCCTCGATGAGCCAACCGCCGGCGTCGACGTCGAACTGCGTCGCGACATGTGGGCGCTGGTCCGCAAGATGCGCGACCGCGGTGTGACCGTGATCCTCACCACCCACTACATCGAAGAAGCCGAAGAGATGGCTGATCGCGTCGGCGTCATCGCCAAGGGCGAGCTGATCCTTGTCGAGAAGAAAGAGACTCTGATGAAGAAGCTCGGCAAGAAATTGCTGACCTTCAGCCTCCGCGACAAGCTCGACGCAATCCCCGACGGGCTGAAAGAGTGGGACCTGTCGCTCAAGAACGACGGCCACGTTCTCGAATACACGTTCGACACGCAGGCGGACCGCACGGGCGTTGCCTCGCTCGTTCGCCGCATGGGCGAGATCGGCGTGTCGTTCAACGACCTCGACACCAAGACATCGTCACTCGAGGAAATCTTCGTCAGCCTCGTACATTCGGACACCGGCGCCGCGAAGACCGCGGCCGAAATGCAGAAGAGCTGAACCATGGCCGATGCATCATCAGCTACCCGCCCCGCCGCAGCGGCCGCGACACCGCAACGCCGCGCGCCGGGCCTCAACGGGCACAGCATATGGGCAATGTACCGCTTCCAGATGGTGCGCTTCTTCCGCACGATCGGCGAAAGCCTCGCCACGCCGGTAATCACCACCGCGCTCTATTTCGTGGTGTTCGGCTCCGCCATCGGCGGCCGGATGCAACCTGTTGTAGAAGGCCTTGAGTACGGCTCCTTCCTGGTGCCGGGCCTGATCATGCTATCGATCTTCACCAACTCGATCTTCAACGCGAGCTTCGGCATCTACTTCCCGAAATTCACCGGCACGATCTACGAACTGCTTTCGGCCCCGATCTCATACCTCGAAATCGTCATCGCCTTCGTCGGCGCGGCGGCAACCAAGTCGGTCATCCTCGGCCTCGTGATCCTCGCCACGGCGTACCTCTTCGTACCCGTGCAGATCCTCCACCCGGTCGAGATGCTGCTGTTCCTGTTCTTGGTGTCTTTCTCGTTCAGCCTGTTCGGTTTCATAATCGGCATCTGGGCGCAAAGCTTCGAACAGCTGAACTTCATCCCGATGCTCATTGTCACTCCGCTCACCTTCCTCGGCGGCGCGTTCTACACGGTCGACATGCTCCCCGAAGCGTGGCGCGGCGTGGCCATGCTTAACCCGGTCATGCACCTGATCTCCGGCTTCCGCTGGGCGTTTTTCGGCCTTGAGGGCGACAACGTGGCGGTCAGCCTCGGCGTCACCGCCGTGTTCCTGCTGGCCCTGCTCGGCATCGTCGCCTGGATCTTCAAGACGGGCTACCGGCTGAAGAATTGACCCCTTCATTCGGGGGGCGAAACCTAGTAAAGCCCCGCGAATGACGAATAACGA
>Ga0209097_10003299_pt1 | contig 12445 bp, 4 predicted proteins | sample AD_UKC052_MetaG_FD_184419 | JGI IMG/M metagenome (GOLD analysis project Ga0209097, IMG submission 184419) | Active sludge microbial communities of municipal wastewater-treating anaerobic digesters from USA - AD_UKC052_MetaG (SPAdes) (version 2) | ecosystem: Engineered > Bioreactor > Anaerobic >... | reverse complement strand
GCTCATACGTATCTAGAGCCCATGATTGTGCTTAGGGCAAAGAACCGCCCGCACAGAGCGCTAAGCGAATCAGAACAGCGCGCAGACCGCGCCAGCGCTGCTGCGCACCCCAGGACATGCCCGATCCATTGAGCCCGGCTCTTACGGCAAGCTGGGCCGCATTGCTGGTGCTCTCAGCATCAGCGCGGCCACTGCGCACGGCATAGCTGTAGGCTTGGGCCTACTGCATATGTACGGGCGTGTCGGCTTTGTGTCTTCGTGTCAGAGACAATCGGCTGCTGCGTGACTATGCGGAAGGATCAAACCACCCGCAGGACAGACGAGAAGACGGCAGGAGCATGAACTTGCTCGGGAAGTTTGTGCTCGGGTTCTTCTCTGCAGTAAGAACAGTCCAAACCTCGCCCATCTTTGTGGCGCTCCTGCCAGAGTCGTGGGTTCAGTTGTAGGCTACGTACAGCGGCGTTTGGGCTCAGTAGGCGTCGCGACCCAGTTGGAGCACATCCGTTGGCAGACCGTTTAGTCGCTGCATCCCCACGCTGAGTAGCGAGCCATTGATGCTGGGTGGTCGGATCGTCATCGAGACTCATTCGGGCATTTCTTACATCTTCGGTGTGGTAAAATACGCACCGTGAGTAGTCTGCCGATCCGTGATCGGGCCCTACTGTGTTGCCCACCAGCTTAGCGAGAGCGGAATGAGCAACCGGGCTGGGCACTGGTCAGCATTCTTCTTCTGTTCGCGCGGATGGAACGGGAAGCGACCGGTAAGCGCATCCGGGAGGCGGTGCATCACAGTCAGGGCAGAGGCTACTTTTTCGGGAAAGTGCCATTTGGGAAGCGGGCTGTGCCTGCTCCCGACAACCCGCGGTTCCGGATTCCTATCGAAGAGCCACAGCAACAAATGGTCCTTGAGCGGCTGAAGACCTGGAGCACCGAAGGAATCGGACTTACGGAGATGGCGAACCGATTGAATAGAGAGGACGTCAAGCCGCCCCAGGGTCCGACGTGGACCAAGAGCCTCATCTATGATTTAAAGCGGCGCCAGGGCAGGCAGGAAACCAAGCCTTACAATGAGCGGCCACACACCGATGATGAGCTCAACGAGCGAATGCTCGCGCTGCGCGGCCATGGGCATACCTATTGGCTGATCACCGCACTCCTTAACGAAGAGACGTGGGTGCTGCTGAAGGGACGTAAGTTTACCGAGGCGACCGTGTATCAGCTTTTCCAAAACTGCGATGAGACGAAGCACCTTTCGCCCAAGCGGTACTTGGAGAAGCTGCTCGCACAGATGGCAGGGGAACATGGGAAGGTAAGTCTCGGCAAGCCGTTCCAGCGTCCAGGTTTCCCTAAGCTGGCGAAGTTCATCGAGGAGGCGGACTACTTGACGCCGACGGGGCACACTCACTGGTGGCCAGCGCAGGTGCAGCAGGTTCTTGAGGGGCACGTTGAGAAGCCTTACACTAGGGTGGCCAAGACAAGCTGATGGGGGCTGTGTTGCATCGAGCTCAGCACCCAGGTGGGCAGGTAGGTGCAACTCGCCCGGGTGTATGCCGGGTCGATAGGCCCAGGCCGGGGCTGCGTGCAGTTCGCGCTGATGACGCATATTCTGATATGCAGGCGCACCAGCAACAAGACCTACTCCACAGGCCGCTCGGCCGTCGGTCGGCCATCGCCGACGCTCATCGGACGCGGGGTTTCCATCATGCGCGGAATGGGCTCGAGCAGGGGAATGGACCAGCCCAAGGTTAACAGCGCTTGAAAAACTTCGTGCAGAGCCTTGAGGTGGCGAAGATCGAGCATGGGCGTCGGACCCCGTCGGCGCTCCGGCAGGCTCTGGAGCAGCGCGACCAAGCGTCCAGTTATAGACGGACCACTAATGAGCAGTTCCATCTCCTGGGCCTCACCGATCGCAGCTCGGAGCGATGCGGCAATCGGCAGCATCGCCTCTGTGTGGCGCAGCTCGATTGCGCGGCACAAGCTGCGAACCAAGTTCAGGTCGTCGGCCTTCATGCTCTCCCCCATCACTACTGCGACCTGTCGTAGCCGTAGCCATAATCCATTCGTGCCGCGCTTGCCTTCCTGCAACCACTCTCGATAGAGCCGTTCGAGATGCCAGCTCCGTACCGCGCGCCGACCAACGTCTTGCGCCAGATCCGCCGCCTGCTGCAGATGCTGCTCGCGGAGCTCCTCCGCCCTTTTGACAGTGCAATTGAAGGCGCGGACTAGTTGCAAATTGATTTCACGCTCCGATCTCGCAGTAGCCTGCGGAGGCCATCTGACGTTGCCGCCAAAGGCCACACAGTCGAGCACGAAGATCGCCATCAGCGCGTGAGGCAGGCTCAGCTCCTTTTCTACCTGGCGCGTTTTCTTCCACGCTTGGCCTACTCGGCTGAATTCGATCATCTCCGCCTCGGGAATCAACCCGTCCTTGCTCATTCGGTAATAGAGTGCAACGAGCTTCCGATCGAGCTCTGGGGGGGGCTGCGAATGGAGTGCCTTCCTCTCACTGCTCGCCTCGCCTGCTTTTGTGGTGGACATGACATCGCGAACGGCGTCGAAGCGTGCCTTCAGGGTCCCTGGCTGACTTATCTCCTGTAGCAGTGCCTGCGGCAAGTCGAGACGGAAAGTTTTCTTGCCAAGCTCAACAACGTCGATGCGAGGCGGGGTTTCGGTCCGTCGCAGAACCTCCACATTGATCTCCGGCCCCGCAAGCCCCGAGCCATCAGCGTCGAGCTGTCCCTCAAGGAGGAGCGCCATGCCAGAGCCCGAGGTGCGTACGAGGTGCCGCTTGGGATCCTCCGGGACTCCATCGCGGCGCTTTTCGACGCGTACGCTCAGTGGGGCACCCAGACGCAATTGCGCAAACTCCCGCTGTACTGCTTGCGCTCTAACAATCGACAGGTATGGCGGCGCCTCTCCCTTGAGATCCAGTATGATCTGAGCCGTGATCGATCGAATCTCTCGCTGCTGCGACTGAGCGGATTGCTTTGGGGGTGTTTCGAAGAGATAGGATAGCTCCTCGCTGCTCAAATCGGCCCACGCCGTCTCGCGCCCAGGCATCCACCACAATGCTCCGCTCACTATGTCGCGGCAGATTAGTCCGCTGCTTCTCGACCCATTCCACTCCGCTTCCAGCACGGAGATCGGCTCGACCACGATTTCCAGGCTCGATGACTCATTATCGAGCGCGCGAAACAACACTTCGCCCTTTTCATGCGCCCGCATCCACACTAGCGTCTCCAAATCGCGCAATTTGGCGGCAGCGGCGACATGAAACAGCTTTGGCAAACCCGAGATTAGCTTGCCCATCCGTGCCAGCAAGAGTCCGCCGCCATAACGCAGAACCACCGAGTCCTCCCACAAGCCGAGCACTCGCGCCTGTCCCATGGTACCGGGAGGAAGCTGGCAAGCCGGTGCCTGCAGAGCCCGATGGAAGTACAGCACGTTCAGTTTCGGGTTCACGACTCCCACGGTCACAGGTACAGCACCGCCTACCACCGCGATCGGCTGCGCCATCAATTTTTCCATTTTACTCAGCGCATTGCCCAGCGGATCGCCATCGAAGCCGCCTGCGAGATGGAAACTAGGTACCGGCTTCAAGTCCGGGTAACCCGCCACGGCCGCCTGCCCATTAGCGTTGACTACCAATAGAACGGTTTCACCGGGCTCGGGGAGCCTTGAGACCTCCGACCAGGTGTTGTCTTCCTTCAGTAGGATTTTTTGTGGTGGCCTGGCGGCGACGAACGGAATGCGCAGCGAGCATACGCCGCTGCCCAGACTCAATTCCCCTTTCACCGGGTCATGTCCTGAGACCGGCAATACTGCCCCGGCCGCGCCGAATGCGCGCCGCGGTCCTGGCTCCCATTTGACCAAGGCGAACCGATCGATCGAGAGTGGGTCACTCGACGCCAACTGCAGCGTTAACCTATCGCCGGGCGCAAACGCGCTCCAATCCAGCGATGAGAGCGAGCGCTCAACGCTCCTACTCTGAAATACAACCAATTGAGCTGGAAGCTCGGCCAACCGGCCCGGCGCCAATTCCAACCATAGACCGCCGCGCGTTGATGCTCCCGCCACCGTGAATTGAATTTGCTGTCCTCTTTGCTCATCGAATACCGCACTGAGCGCACTTGCAGGAAATCCAAACCGCAGGAAGCTGGTTGGATGATAACGTAAACGAATTCCGCCGCCGGCACGTTCCGCGAACAGCGGACTTGCGATGCCACTCGATTTTTTTAAATCATATTGCTTAATAAAATGAGCAGGCATGTCGGCGCCAGAATTAGTCTTCAGAGGTTCCCAGTGACCACTGCGGCTGTCATGAAAACTCCACTGGTGGTTCTTGATCTGCTCGTAAGTTTCACTAATCGACGCGTCGGAGAAAGATACCTGCGTCCACGGAATTTCCATAGGCAGGAGGGAGATCGCATCGTCGAAGGCAGCAGCAATGGGATTGAGCCGCAGGGCGCGCGTGGTGGGATCCAATTCCAAAAAACCGGCGCACACATCCATGAGCCGGGGCGTCACCCAGAAGCGTCTTTCCTCAGATGAAGGATCGCGTGCGACCATGCCGACGCGCGGATGCGGTGTCTCCATCACATGAGCGACCCCGTCAGCGAGCAGCGCCCGCCATTGCCCGTCATGCTCGTCTCGCCAGCCGGCACCTGCCTCGACATTGGGCAATCCTCCAAATGAGAAATCCTGACGTCGATGAGTCCAGAAATTATTGCGGAGGTAGAGGTCCTTTTCAAAGATACGCGGCTTAAGCAAGGTGTTTTTCGGTAGCATCACCACTGGGCGCATGTTCGCCGGAACGAACCGTTCATCGCCCGCCGAAGCGCGCGAAATACGGTAGCGCTCACCCACCAATTCGATTCGAACGATGTCGCCTCTGACAATGTCGTCGCACAGGTCAGCGCGATCGAGCGGCAACTCCACGAATACGCCCGGCCGCAGCTCTAATCTGAGCTCCTGAGCATCGGGCGTTTCTGCTAAAGAGTCCGCCGAGGTGGCCAGAATTAGGCGCTCGCGGCCAGCGCCCTGCCCAAGCACCGAGGGGCGACGTGGGGGCATGCTGTCCACGATATTGGTTACCGCGCCTTTGTCGGTTAACTGGAGTTGCACCAGGAGCAACCGGTCTTCCAGTTCCTCCTTGGTCAGCCCGGCTTGGTGAATCCGCCGGAGGAGATCCTCACGTACCGAAAACCGGCGGCGCAGAAGCATGAGGCTCTTGAGGTCGCGCCCTATTTTGCCTTTGAATCCATGCACAGGTTCGAGGCGCAGCCCGACGTCATTCGATACGGATTCAGTCTTCGTGGCGCGGAGGAAGATGAGCTCGCCAGGCTCCAATGCTCCGTTCCTTTTTCCTTCTAAAGACAACTCCACACGATGAAACGCCACAGTGAGCCCGTCCGTTTCCTCAAAGGTCTTCTCGTCGAGGCGACCGAGCACATAGGCCGAGTCCGTGACGTCCGCGAGCTGCTCGGGGTCGATGATCCGCGTGCGGCTCGGATGAAAAAATCTCTCCGCGTCGAGGCTCGCGGAATTGAAGCCAAGCACATGTTCCACTTCTACGGTAGTTGCGGAGGTACTCCCCTTCCGACTCACTTTCAAGAGATGGACGATTTTGTGCTTTCGGCGTTGATCATAAAGAGTCCGCGCCTGCGACACCTCCATGTTGGCGTCATCGATTGAGAGCAGGCACCCTTCCGCAAACTCCTCGTCCTGGCCGACAGTGGGTGCAGCGAAGGCAGGCAGAAAGCGCACCTTCTGGACTGAATCGCCGTGGAAGAGGACCAGCTTGCACTCTCCGAAAGGACGCCCAGCGAAGAGAAGCTCCTCTTCGGGCACGAGCAATGTATATCCGCGTCCCCATTCAAAGCGATGCCGGAGCCGCTTGGGGGCCTCGCTTTTCGTCGTGGATATGCCCTCCTCCGAGATCTGGTCTTTCGCTGTAGTCTGGGCCTCGGTCGTCATCTCGACCGACTCGGGCCCAACGTAGAAGAGCCGCTTGTCGAGCCGGACCTCTTGATGGAACGCTACCTGGCCCGTCTCGCTCTGCCGAAACTCAGAGGCCGTGAGCGGTGGTACGTCGCGAAACGAAGCGCAGTATCCGCCCGCGTGGCTTTTCTTGAGCACCACCCGGCAGTTGTCCGCCAGGTAGTTGCCGCCAGTAAACCAGGGTTCCTCATCGGCCGCGACGTCCACGAGTGGCACCCACTGTTTGTCGGACGTGGGGAAAAAAAATGCCTCCTTCTCGTTTACGATTCGAACCTGGGTGATCGTGCGGCCATCCTGCGACGTGATCTGTACTTCTGCATCGAGGATGCGAGGTGGCTGACTGAAGTATTTAGCGAGCAACTCAGCATGGGGAGGGGATTCTGGAAGATTGCTCGTCTTCTCAGTTTTGGTGGACACAGCAGGTCGGTGGGCCACCAGATCGAAACGCCTCGACACCAGATAGACTTCGCCGGCATCTTCATCGGAGTTCGCGCCCGACTGCACCTTGCGCAATCGCATCTGGATACGCCGCGGCACGACTTTTTGTTGCTGCCCATCGGCATCGCAGGTGCCGGTCAGGCTTCCTTCGTCGAAAGCCAGATGCGCTCGGCACAGTTGGCGCTTGCCGGACACCCAGGAAAAGCCACTGCCCTGGTTATTCGTGAGCGCCCGATTCTGATTTGGATCTAGACCACCATAGAAACTGGTCCCATCGCTGAGTGCCAGGTGGCGCCAATTTGGATCGACCTTCGATAGGAGAACCAGCTTGCCGGGTTGTCCTTCTGCAAGACCCACCCGCTTGCCGTCGAAATCCACTTCGCCAAGCCAGAAGAGGCCGTCTTCGAGAACCTCGGATTGGCGTATCATCCACGCCCCAAGGGCAGTGAATCTACGCGTCTCGATGTGCAGCCGCCATTGATTTTCGCCGACGAGCGAGACGTTCGCGACCATGCCAAGAGCGAGATCCGGCGGCAATTGCTCGAACACCACGTCCGATTCGAAGGCCGGTGCACTGCCTAGTTTCCACAAAATGGTGCATAGGCGCTTGCTGGCGCGTACCTGCTGGTAAGGCATGGCCACGAAGATGCCGCGCGCTGAGCCCGCCGCAAGCACCTCGGGGGGGAGCTCTGCGGCATCGATGGAGATGGGACTGCCCCGCTTCGACCAGTCGCGGAGATTGGTAACGACACACTCCCGGTTGCTCGCCAGGCGAAAATCTTCGCCAATGTAGCGCATGGTGATCGACTCGGCCTCAACCGACACTGGCAAATTGTGGTCGGTCTGCCCCATGAAAAAGCCGTCCTTATTGGGGCGCACAGGAACCGAGCGGAGCCAGATTCGATCGTTTTCGCGCAGATCCATCCAAGTCTCGTAGAACGAGTCCCGTGGCTCACTGCAGTAATCCACTCGAAGCACTCGAAGGGCCGAGGCCTCCACCCGCGCGGCGCTTCGTTCCTCCGGCCCCCACGCGCTGATGGTGACCATGGCTTGTTCGTCTTGATCGCCCGGATACCGGCCCCTTTTCCAGGTCAAGGAAATCCGGTCCGGGTAACCAGGAATCTTTGGCTCCACGGGAATGTACCAGCCGCGGTCACCTCGTTCAGCGAGGGCCTGCATGCCTCCCGACAAGAACGGCGGGTTACGCCAGGTCAAATTTCGCTCGTCGAAAGGGATGTTCAGATCAGGATAACGGCGGAGGGCAAGCTTATCTTGAAAGACGACGGACTCCTTCGCTAGCCCAAGTAGGACACGCCCTTCTACATACTCGGGAGTCACCGTCACAAGGAGCTCGCGCGGGCGACCGCGACGGCACCGCTCTTCCAATTGATCCACCGCCTCGGCAGTCAAATCCTCTTCTGCAATCCGGTAATTCTCGCCGGGAGCGCGATGGAAGCGATAGCCCGCTCCTTCACTGGAGCGCTCCAGGAATGTCAGCACCAACAAGCGCCCTTCGTCCTGAGTCCAGCGCGTCGCCAGGAGTTGATCGAATCCCCGGTCTACGGGAAGCCAGGAGCCTTTCGAATAGCGAACCAGTTTGTCGTCAGCCGCAATTGTCGGTTCTTGCGCAAACAGACGCGATGGGTCCTCATCCCAATCCGCGTGCGGGTCGTCGGCCGCCACTCTAAATCTGCTCTGGAGGAGCACGATCGCGCCTCGCCGCCCGGTCTGGGGTGTAACACTCGCGGGACAGAGCTCGTCTTTCAACCACACGCGTTGGAGTGGCACCAACGGTTTCATCCGGTCAGCATGCCAGGCTTTGTGCGGCTCGCCGCCTGAGCGGAGCGGTAGCATGACCACTGTCCCCGGCGCGAGCTTCCTCTGGTTCGGGCAAGCGGCATAGATGTAATCGGTCAGGCCGCAATTGAGCACACATTCCTGACCATCTTTAGAGCTGGCGATGACTATGGCCAGTACCTGCATCTCATCGAGCTTGGCCGGCGAAAGCTCGATGATTTCTTCGTCAAGCAGCTCGAACAGATTCCGACATTTTGTGTCATCGTATTGTTCGATGCGAAACGCGGCCTTCGGCACGTTAGGGTCGCGCACGGCGCACGTGATCTGCCATTCGGCGATTCCGCGGTCGAGGATGATGCGTTCGCGTCCATCGTAGATTTCAATTCGGCCCGAAACGAGGCTAGCGTGCTCGGTCGCTCGCGCGGCGTCGCGACGTGCCTGAGACTTTAGGGTCTGAAGGATCGCTTTGGCATCGGGACCAATCGGCGGATTTGTGAAAAAAGCTACGCGCCGGACGGTTTCGCGTAGATAGCTGCGGCGCCAGGTATCGCCTCGACTCTGAAATGGGTCCTGAAGGCCAGGCGGGCCGTTGGAGTTCTCTGTGGGAACCTCCAATGTGTTCAGCAGCGCGCGGAGAAGCGAGGCCCGCACCACCCACCGCGCGCCCAGGGTGGCCAGCCTCCAGCCATCCTCCGTCATCGGATAGAGCAGTTCGAGCATCTTGACGAGTTCGTACGGACTGCCGAACTCCAAAATCACCTGGGCGATACGTTCTTGCCCCGCGGCGTCATTGCTCAATACGGAACTGTCGAGCAACTCTAGCAATCGCAAACGCCAGAAGCGGTCCGCTCGTCGGTTATAGGGAATCGCATCCATCGCATTGGCCCATTCGCTGCGCCAGCTCTCCTGCTCGCTGGGCAGTAGTGTGCCTGGAGTATCCAGCGCGGCAAGGCGCTCGGTCGCTCGGATGAGAAACGCGGTGGCTCCCTTTTCGGATCCGTCGGGTTCGGCAAGAGCACGTTCGTTCGTGGTCGTCAGGTTAGCCCATTGGTCGGCCCGGCGCTTTGGTCCAAGGAGCATCTGCCGCGGCAGTCCGCCACCCCAGTCGCCATTCCTTCTCATGGGGCCAAGCCAATCGAATTCACCGAGTCTGAGATCGTGCGCGGGATTCTTGTAGTCTGGGACGAGAAAACGCACGAGTGCCGTGTTTTCTACCTTGTGCGTGAAATTGAGACGGTACTCTCCCCTCGGTGGAAAGCGATAGCGCTGGTAGATCCCTAAGATATGCTCGAACCACCTCGCAGTCCCCCGGTCACCCGTTGCTGTTGCATAGCCATCTCTGATCCAGCCCAGAAGCACGCGGGGCAGGATCTCGTAAATGAAGAGGTTCACATCGGGGACCTCCAACTGTTCACGCTCGGCGAGCTCGAAGATGTTCTTGAACATCGCGGGCGTGATGCGCTCGTAGTCCCCGTGTCCCGCATGACTGCACTGACGCTTGGCGAATAGTGCCAGCACCATCTCCGGATCGTTCAATCGCCGGCTAACATCCGGCTCGTTTTTATCACGCATCCATTTGTCGTACATCGAGAGAACATCGGTGGCATGGGCGACTAACGCAGGCAGCGCCGCCTGGCGCGACTTGGCTGCTCCATTCTCGGGCAGCGTACGCAGGAGTCGCACCGCGAGTACTGCAGAGGCAAAGAGACGCACCTGTTGGATGACGTTCAGAGGACGCGGATAGCGATGCACTTCCTTGCCGCGAAGCTCGCGGCTCAGATCTAGCTGCACCCATGGGGAGAACAGCAGCCATGCCGCTACTGGCGGCATGCTCAACTCGGGGCGATGGCCGACTTGCACCGGTAGATCCATGCTGCGCAATTTCAATAGACTGATCGCGCGCTGTGTCCACGCACCCGCCGTCTCGACAAGCGGGCCATAGATGCTTATCACTTTCAACGAATGCGCCGACTGCCAGCGCCACAGATCCGAGAGACGCCGCATGCTAGCCGATGGGTCTTTACGAATCGCCATTTCCCACAAGACGAGCTGCCAATAAATCACCGGAAGTAGCAATTTCGACTCATCGGTGTGGGCGAGCTTGACAAGATCGGGCACTAGCTTGGCGTTGCGCGTGTGCTTGAGATCTTGCGCGGCGAGATAGGCGTGCAAGCGGTTGAGCAGGATGGATTCGTCTATAAGCGTATCAATAGAGCGACCAGCCTCCGGTTTGCTTCTCGCCCAGAAGATTCGGGCGAGGGCGGCTAGCAGATCGGGTTCCAACTCAGGGGTGCAGCGGGGCGCCGCCCAGATCCGCTGCTCGAGTTGGTCAAGGTCTATGCGCTTGCGCTCCATCTCCAGATCGATCGCCAAAAGAAAAGCCAGGCGACCCAGGTCGTGCTGCAGCGCTCGGTCAAGCAATGCAGCGGTAGGATCGCAATCCTCGGAGGCACCGAGTTGAGTCTCGCCACGCTGCGCCAGCTCGCGGAGGAAAGCGAGCACGAAGATCTCGGGAAGGAAATCGCGCACGTCGATATAGGGACGATCCGACGCCTGCCGAGCAGGGAGCTTTTCGATCGTGGGCAGGCATGCGATGGCAAGATCCGCGAGCTGCTTTGTCTTGCGCTTGTCGAGTAGCGCCTCAATCAGTTTGCGAAAGGATTTGGCGATGTCGTCGGCAAGGAACTCGGTAAGACCCCGCAGGTAACGGTCCGCCGCGCGAGCCATCTCACCCGACGGCGTGTGGGTGCGAAGACAGGTCAGTACGTAGGGCAGAGCGAAGGTCTGCTGCCACGCATCCGTATTGCAGAGGCTGACCAGGGCGGGAACCAGAAGTTCATCGTCTTCAGGGGTCTCAAGCGTGTCGAGCACTGCCAAGAGCGCGCTAGCCTGTTCAGGATCGGCTTTGGCGGAAATACAGAAGTACCAGGCGGAGATCATCGGCTCACCTTATTCCCGATGGGAACTTCCCATGTCCAGCTTGCGCCCGCCGCGGCAGGCGATGACCTGTTCGTGCAAGTATTGATCGTTGGTGATTTGTTTCCATTCTGCGATCGAGACCAGTCCAACCGGCGCGCGCGACAACGGCGGCGCCGCGAGCAGCAGAGTGACGAGCTGTCGTGAGACCGATCCCTGAAGCAAGATCCGATAATGCGATGGCTCCGGCGACGAGGAATTCCGCACTGCCTCAGCTGCTGACATTGCGCTCGTCGTCTCGATTCCAAGCATCCCTATGTACTCGTCAAAAGGAGCAAGGAAGCGGTCTGCAAGTTCCTTCAATTGGAAGTCATCGCGCTGGCGAGATAGTCCTTCGAGGATCGGTAATCCATACGCACCGCCTGAACCTCCCGAAGCGAAGAGATCGCTGGGGCCTGGAAATCGTCGCGCACACAGCGAGGCCTTGACGAACTCGTCTACATAACATCGGGAACGCGCTGAGAACTGAAGCACCGCACGCAACGCATCAGGATCGCGACGGAGGTTCTGTGCATAGGCGCGCAGGAGTGCAATGATGCGATCGGGAAGAAGGATCTCGACAAAAGACAAAAGCTCCGCATCGACACCATCGGATTCGGGCGACATGCACTCTAGATCGGAAAGGAGTGTGACCGCTGAACCCGGCAAAGCGGACCCATCTTGCGCGGGGAGCTTTGCTGTGAAGTACTTGAACAGCGCCCCAATCTTTTTGTGTTCCCGCACGATGGCAGTTAGCACCGCGTGCGTTGTATGTTGCTTGGGCAGACGTCTCATAGCATGAGCAATCCAGCGGCAGAAGTGCGTCCCCGGTGCCTCTGTCGCAACCAACGTCTGCGCTTGCGCTTCGTCAGGCCACAGCTCGTTGGACGCGATGGCCTCAACGTCGTGCGCTGAGGGCGCGTGCCATAGTCGCCCAACCTCTATGGGCGGCAGGTCTTTCGCCGCACTGAGCAGCATCTGCAACTGCTTGATCGCCGCAATGGCAGGAGGCGCGATAGGCGCTTCCATATGGATGATTACTGCGCTCGCGTGCATCGCGGTAATGGCAAATAGTTGCTGAGTCCACGCGCTGGCTGTTGCGGCAGCCATCGCTGAATCGGCTTCTGTCGGCACCGGAAATTCGAGCACGAAACCGGGGATCGTGTTGAACGGCAGTCCATGCGACGCGTGCCTATTTGCGAGCTGTCCCGATTGGAGTTCAGCGAGCATATTGCGCAGCTCAACATCATTCTCC
>Ga0209097_10003296_pt1 | contig 12450 bp, 6 predicted proteins | sample AD_UKC052_MetaG_FD_184419 | JGI IMG/M metagenome (GOLD analysis project Ga0209097, IMG submission 184419) | Active sludge microbial communities of municipal wastewater-treating anaerobic digesters from USA - AD_UKC052_MetaG (SPAdes) (version 2) | ecosystem: Engineered > Bioreactor > Anaerobic >... | reverse complement strand
CGATGTAAACGGAGCTTCATAGTCCGCTAAGCGGATGTCGTCGCTGCGCTGGGTCCTCAATGCGCTGGCACTGCAGTTGCGATGAACAGAAGTCAGAAACACTCACTTAGGAAGGAGGCTTTCCATGTTGACTCAAAAGCTAATCGCTGCCGTCGGACTTGCGGGTGCTCTGCTGATTGGAGTCGCTGCTGATGCTGCTGCGAATCCTTGGCGGGGACGCTGTGCTCCGGTGTATCGCGCTCCGGTTGTGGTGGCACCTCCTGTATATCGCGCTCCGGTCTATGTGCCTGCGCCTCCGGTCGTGGTTTATCAGGCTCCTGTGTATCGCCCGGTCTATCGTCCTGTCGTTTGGCGACATCACCCACACTGGGCGCGTCCCTACGGTCATCGCTGGTAGGCTTGGTTTGTGCCCGGAATGCTGCTTTGCGTACACTCGACCTCACGCTGAGCGGTGCGTGCAGACATGGGGTTCCTGTCAAATAATCCATCACCAGCCTCAGTAAATCAGGTAATTAATAGGCGCTGGCGTGGTGTTTTTTCTGGGGGGATTCCGTTCACTTCCTGACTCTTACCGCAGCCTGCATGCCCGGCCTACAAGTGGTGGGCTGAATGCAACCCAATCGCAAAAGATGTGGTCACTAGGAGTAGGTTCTCCTTGTCTGGTCGCTAGGGGCGCTTCTGGTCACATGTAGGAAGTGACACGACGTGGCTCTGTTTGGTCCAAGTGTGTGCTGATTGACGAATACGCAAGCTGTAAAGCTAGCAAAGATATCGGATTGCTAGCTTGGAATTTACCAATCAGGAAGCATCCTCCCTTCACTCACTACGTACTGACTTCTCAATCGCCAAAGATGCAGTGCGTAGCGATTGTTCCGATTGAGTTCAGCGTTGGATTAAGAAGCACGGCAGCGAGTAGCCAGGATGCTCATTCCATCCATGGCCGCAGCCTGTTGCGCTCGCTGGGCTCACATGTGTGGCCCATGGGCACGCCACAGCAGCCCCTCGCAGGACAGCCAGAGGCGACGGGGCGATAATGGTTATTCCCATCTGACGAGAAACCGGTTCTTCCGGCGGTAGTCGGTTTACTGTCTCGGGTTGGCTCAAAAATTGTATGTTGCGCGGACTCGTATTGCCCCATCAGAGGACCCCGATGACCGATGCTGCCGTCAACAAGCTCTCCCAGTTTCTTGAACGCTTTCGAAAGAACGGCCCCCATCCAATCCTCTGGGTAGGGGCTGGGGCCAGTGCAGCAGCTGGATATCCGACGCTGGGTCAGTTGGAGGAACTACTGAGGAAGGAGCTACCTGACGAAACAGCGACAGGTTTTGAGCTTATTGACCGGTATCTTGCTGAGTATTCAAAGGCGGATCTGGCGAACTTTCTTCAGCAGCATCTTGGAGTGCCCAAGGGGCCAGCACCGATCCATGAAGCCATTGCACGGCTTGCTCAGGCTGCGGTACTTGGCCCCCTCTTCACCACCAACTACGATCGGCTTATCGAGCAGGCGCTGACTACGCTCAAGGTGGCTCACACTGTACAAGTCCTAGAGCAGAATTTTGTTCTGCAGGCTCGGCAAGATGTACAGCTTTTGAAACTGCACGGCGACCAAGGTGACTGGCTATCGGTTGTACTTTCGGCAGCCAGCTACGCCGCTTTCGAGCAAAGCAATCCACTGCTACGGCAGCAGCTCGACTTAAGCCTACGGATACGTCCAGTGGTGTTTGTCGGCTGCTCGCTCCGTGATCCTCGTGTACTCGGTTGGCTGCGGTCCTTATCCGACAGCGAGCGGGGCGGCTTATTTGCAAGTCGGGTGCTCATCACAACCAGAGACTGGGCACAAATCCCTGCTGAAGATCAGGCACTACTTCGACAGAGCAATGTGCAGTCGATCCTGGTGGACGACCATGCTGCCGTGACTAGGACGATGCAGGAAGTAGCACGACGACTAGCTCCGCTAGCTACCCAAGAGCTGGTCTTTGTCATCGCTCCGACAGACGCTGAATGGACGGTCGTCGGACCGACTGCAGAGAGCGAGCCGCATCGGGCTTCCACTCCGCTAAAAGACGCTGCGTTTGTTGCGAAGCTGGTACAGCTTCGCGCGCAGGCTCCGCTGGCCATTATTGAAGACCACCCAGCGTCCGCAATACAGGAGGCGCAGGCGAGGTTGTTGGCGAGCGAGCTAGGAGCGAAGCTAACAGCCCTGCTGTTGTCGGATTCGGCGAAGCAACAAGTGACTCGTCGAATTCACGACAAAGATCGGGGGCGGGCTCGGCTGGTACTACGGGTACACAGCACTCATGATGCTCAGCAGAGAGCATTAACGGAACAAGCGCTGGCGCTGCCTTGGGAACTCCTGATGCCCGAGTCGGGAGCCTTCGCGGTTGAGCGCTGTGACCTCGACGTGGTGCGCGAGATTGTGACCCAAGGTGCGCCCGAGCTTCCTCCTCCGACTGGTCCGCTGAGCGTTGCGGCAACAATTGCAGCACCTGAAGATCAGACGGCACTGAAGTATGAAGAGGAGGCTTTGCGATTGCAGCAGGCGCTGCTACCGCTAGGCCATGGCATCGCATTTGCCGAGATGGGCACCGTCGCAGACTTGGTATCGCTGGCTGAGAGGATGGAGCCTCAAGCCATCCACTTCAGTGGCCACGGAGTTCCCGGGCAGATTGTTTTCGAGGACGAGCTAGGCTGTTCCCAGAAAGTGCGCGTTGATGAGCTAGTGAGCCGTCTCAACAATCGACTGGCCCAGGCTGGGATGCAAAAGCGGTTTCCACGACTGTTCTTTCTTGCTTCGTGCCATGGCCTGTCAGGGACAGCATCTGCGGATGCTGTAGCAGGAACCCGCTCCGCAGAGGATCGCCAGAGTCGTGACCTGGGAGCTGCGCTGGGGGAAGGGCCTTCGACGGCAGCCGCTCTGCATCGAGCGGGGTTTGCGCAGGTACTTGGATACTTTGGTCCGGTCGGGGACACACTCTGTACTAGAGCCGAGGCTGTGTTCTACGGTGCCCTTGCGCAGGGCAAGACCACACTGCAAGCAACCAGCGAGTGTCGACAGTCACTCCGCGAGCCACTCCAAAGCGGAGAACAGAAGATTCGCTATCCGCTGGCCTGGGTGCAGCTTGCGCTCTATCACCGAGGACCAGATCATGCGCTTGCGCTCCCCGGTAGCACGCAGGCGATACCTCCACAGTGGCGAGACAAGATTAGTGTCAGCGGCCTTCCCTGCTTAGCCAATGGCTTTATTGGGCGACGAGCACTCCAGCACGAGGTCCGGCGCAGAGTACATGCGGGCCAGCAATTGCTGCTTCTATACGGAATCGGTGGTGTTGGAAAAACTGCGCTGGCGACACAGCTTTTGCGCAATGTGCTGGCACATGACGATCATGACCTGTTGATCCTGCGGTGCGATGAAGTCAGGGATGACGCGGAGCCAGCGCACAAGCTATGGGCACGAGCCGAGCAGCGAGCAATCGAGCTGGGGGTGTTCCCTGAAGCACTCAAGAGCATCCGCGAAAGCACGGAGGACCCAGCGAAAGGGTTTGCGCTGACTGTCGAACTGCTGCGCAAGCGCAGACCGCGCCTGGTTGTCTATGCCGACAACATGGAGGACTTACAGGTCGCCCCTAAAGATGTAGAGGCAGCACTGCCGCTCGGTACTTGGCGCCCGGGCATTGAGCCTTGGTGGAAGGCGATGGAGCAGCTGTCGGAGAAGGGGCTGGTATTGGCGTCGATGCGCTATCGGTTCGACGGGCCTGTCGAAGAAGCATGGGTGTCCGTGGCACCGATGCGACCTTCGGATACTCAGCGCCTCGTTGACACCTTTGCGGGGCTAAAGACGCTCACCGACGCAAGCAAGGAACAGCTAATTGCTCGATGCGAAGGACATCCTCGTACCATCGAGTTCTTAGACACACTGCTTCGACAGCACCGCAAGCGCTCTCTTGGCAGTCCGGCAGTGATAGAGAGTGTATTGGAACAGCTACTGTCCAAAGTAAGCACCGATATTACTGACGACCTAGTGCTAAGTGAGCTTTGGGACTGTCTATCTGCGTCCGCCCAGCAGTATGCCTTGATGCTGAGCGTTCTGCGTCAGCCTGTACCGACCGAAGTTGCTGAAGCAGTGGGTACCGCCTGCGTCGAGCTACGGGATAGCTCCCTGCTGGTTGACTTCCCTTTGCTGGGAATCGACAACGGCAAGCCGATGTGGCATGCGCGCTGGGGCATGCTGGGAGTCGTGAGCGCTTTTGTACGCGCCAAACTAAGCAAGTCTCAGCGCGAGACAGCCCATCGCGCAGTAGGCGTTGCCCTGAAAAACTATCTCGATGGAGAGAGCGAAGACCGGCGATGGGTTGATCAAGAAGAAGCGATCCACCACTTGCATCAGGCAGGCGAGGGTGACTTGGCTTGGCCGCTGGTGAGTGAATACGTAATTCACCTACGCACGTGCGCGCAGTACGCTGAGGCTCTTACCCTGCTAGATTGCTGCGAAGCAGGCCACACAACTGGCGACCGACTGGCCATGACGCTGACCTTCAGCAGCCAAATACTGGGTCTACTCGGGCGTCACACCGCGGATGCAGCGGCAAGGTTAGAGCGGGCGGCATCTTTGGCAGAGATGGACAGCACCCACAACTTTGTTCTCTCAGAAAAAGGCTCAATGCTTAGCTCGCAAGGGAAATACTCCGAGGCTGAAACCCTTCTTCGCCGCTCCTTGACTCTCAAAGAGAAGGCCCTGGGCTCTGAGCATCCAGAGTACGGCGCATCCCTGCATGCCCTGGCTCGCGTGCTTGAATCGCAAGGGAAATACTCCGAGGCTGAAACCCTTCTTCGCCGCTCCATGACTCTCAGAGAGAAGGCCCTGGGCTCTGAGCATCCTTCCTACGGCACTTCCCTGCATACCCTGGCTGTCGTGCTCTCTAAGCAAGGCAACTACTCCGAGGCTGAAACCCTTCTTCGCCGCTCCATGACTCTCAGAGAGAAGGCCCTGGGCTCTGAGCATCCTTCCTACGGCACTTCCCTGCATGCCCTGGCTGGCGTGCTCTCTAAGCAAGGCAACTACTCCGAGGCTGAAACCCTTCTTCGCCGCTCCTTGGCCATATACGACAAGGCCCTGGGCCCTGAGCATCCTTCTTACAGCGCATCCCTGCATTCCCTGGCTGGCGTGCTCTCTAAGCAAGGCAACTACTCCGAGGCTGAAACCCTGCTTCGCCGCTCCTTGACCATAGACGAGAAAGCCCTGGGCCCTGAGCATCCAGACTACGGCGCATCCCTGCATGCCCTGGCTGGCGTGCTCTCTCAGCAAGGCAAATACTCCGAGGCGGAAACCCTTCTTCGCCGCTCCTTGACTCTAGTAGAGAAGGCCCTGGGCCCTGAGCATCCTTCTTACGGCGCATCCCTGCATGCCCTGGCTGGCGTGCTCTCTCAGCAAGGCAAATACTCCGAGGCGGAAACCCTCCTTCGCCGCTCCTTGACTCTCAAAGAGAAGGCCCTGGGCTCTGAGCATCCAGACTACGGCGCATCCCTGCATGCCCTGGCTGGCGTGCTCTCTCAGCAAGGCAAATACTCCGAGGCGGAATCCCTTCTTCGCCGCTCCTTGACTCTCAAAGAGAAGGCCCTGGGCCGTGAGCATCCAGACTACGGCACATCCCTGCATGCCCTGGCCGGCGTGCTCTCTCAGCAAGGCAACTACTCCGAGGCTGAAACCCTTCTCCGCCGCTCCTTGGCCATATATGAGAAGGCCCTGGGCTCTGAGCATCCGTCTCTCTGCCCTACACTGACGAACCTGGGACTGGTGTTGGCTCAGATGGGTCAAGTCGAACCTGCCACGCTGCTTGTAGCGCGCGCGTACACCCTTGCCCAATTGACCCACGGTGCCCTTCATCCTGACGTTGGACATATACTGCTCGTGCTTGCACAACTACAGGCACAGCAAGCACTCCCGGAAGCTGTAGGTACGGCGGAGCAGGCTGTGGCGACTCTGCGAAGCTGCTTGGGACCGCAGCATCCCGTCACTCAAAATGCGATTCGGTTCCACGCCAAGCTGCTGGGCAGCAGTGGTGCAAAGACATCGTAGCGAAGCACCTTTGCCTTATCGCGGCCAGGCATTCCCGTCACAAAACACCAACCATCTAGCCCCCTTACCCCGCACTCTGCTACGCTGAATGCGCATCGCCATGCTCATTCGGATCGACCCATACGCTATGCCCGCGCTTCGTCATGGTCGGTCTTTTGCCTTCGGTACTTCGCGTCATGAGTAAAAAGCCTTCGTCGCCGCCGTCCCAAACCGACCAGCGCGGTACTCGCTCGCCGGGATACTCTGCGCTGAAGATTGAGCAGAACGGTCACCTCATCTACGTGACGACCATTCCCATCGACGACCTGTTTGAGTACTGTGTGGTCGAGCGTCGCAACGAGAACCCGACCGAGGGCTTTCAGCGTCGGCTCAGTGAGTCGCGCGCCGATGAGATTGCCGAGTATCTGAACTCCGAGGACAACTCGATTCCCATCAACATCGTCTTGTCCGCGCAGTCGGAAGCGGAGTTTGTCCACGTTCGGGAAAACAAGGCGATTTCGTTTAAGCGCGTGCCTGGCGCGTTCGTGATTCTCGACGGACAGCACCGGATGTGGGGCTATCAAAAGTGCGCCGCGCGCCATCGCGTGCCGGTCGCTATCTACGAAGGACTGTCGCGCCCCGACGAAGCGCGGCTGTTTGTGGACATCAACACCAAGCATCAGGGCGTATCAAAAGCGCTGATCCTCGACGTGAAAAGCCTTGCGGGTAGCGAGAGTGACGAGGAGCGGCTCCTACGCGAGCTATTTGACCGGCTCAATACCGACGAGGACTCCCCGCTGCACAACAAGCTCAGCGCTGCGCAGTCGACGAGCGGCAAGCTGTCGCGGCTCGCGTTTAACACTGCGCTGATTCGTGCGCTAAAGCGAGACTCGCTCCGTCGCGTATCGTCGAAAGACAAGCAGTATGAGCTTGTGGTGAAGTTCCTCCGCGCGTTTCACGAAGAAATATCAGACAAGTCGCTATTAACGAAAAAGCACTTTCTCTCTGCGATATTTGACCTATTTGATGAAATTGTGAAGAAAGCAAAGAAAGAGCATGGCAGCGTTACGCTCGATAGCCTACGCAAAATCATAAGCCCGATCAGCAATATTCCCGATGCTTGCCTACCAAAGACGCAGAAGCGTGAGAGCCTAGTCGATGTAATGCGTAATATGCTCAATAGCGACACAAGTATCTCGGACGACGATATCTGATATCAGCCCTAGCGGCACCTTGTCCCACATGAACCGCGCGCAGACCTGACGGACCCCTGCTAGATTTCAACGACCGTGGCCACGGCTACATGTGGGGCGTGGCCGCGCTCTCGCGATCTTACGTTGATCGAAAAAAATTCCTCGGCGGAGCGTCAGAGCGAATCGTGGCCGCACCCAGGTCGACCGTGGCCGCGCTAGCAGGTCGTGGCCGCGCGCTACCGCACCGCTGACCACAATAGGCGCGAAGAAGGCACTATGTGAGACAACGTGAAAAGCCCTTTGGAAGTTATTGGTAACGTGAATGAATCGCGATGAGCTAGTTCGGATAATAATATTACTTTTGTGAATGCTGGTTTCTCACGTAGGACGTCAGTTTCTATTCCTTGTCAGTAGGCTTCCACAGAAACACCACTCCAAGTAGCGGTATAATAGCTAGCAGTATTAATCCGCCAACGGGTGACCACTTAAACCAGAGCGCACCTATTTCGCCAGCAAGCCAAAGACCGAGTGCGCCGGAAATGAACCAAACACCTGCGACTGCACCGACAAGACGGGGTGGTGCAAGTCGCAGCACCTGCGCCAGACCGAGTGAGGTGATCAGCGTCTCGCCGATGACTATCAGCGTCAGGCATGCGACTAACCACGCCATGCTCACAAGCTGGGTTTTACTGAGAAGGACGGCAGGCAGCAGCACCACGAAGGCAAGTGAGGTGGCCAGCAGGCCAAGTGCGACGAGGCGACGGGTTCCGGTGCGCCGCTGAACTTTGGGCAGCACCATCAGCTGGACCGGGGCCAAGAGAAGCACCAGCACCGCTGGAAGACCGACAAACCACGACGGTGGCACAACATAGCCGAACAGAACTCGATCAGCGTGCTGCTGCGCCCAGAGGAGTAGCGAGCCCTCCACTTGACCAGAGCACACATTGAACAGGAGCATCGCCAGCGTCAGTGCGCCAATGGTCTTGGCAAGCTGCCATCGGGATTGCCTCGCCACTTGGGTGTAAACCGTCTCGGGCTGTCGCTTGACCGCTCCTGACGGGAGGCTGCGATGGCCGATAGCCACGGCTGTGCGTCCCAGCAGCATCACCGCGCCTGCGATGGCAAAGGTGGTGCCGAAGCCCCAGCGCTGGGTGACCAGCCCGGCTCCGAAGGCCCCAAGCCCGGCTCCGATGTTGATCACAAGGTGAAGCCAGATCTGCGCTGTTTCAAGCCTGGGGTCGCTCGCGGGGTAAAGCTGAGATAGGATCGCCTGCACTGTTGGTTTGAACAGGCTGTTGCCCAGCATTAGCAGGCCCAGGGCCAGCCCGAGCACCAGCCGTGACGGCTGCGTGAGAGCCACGTAGCCAGCAGTCAGTAGCACCAAGCTAAGGCCGAGCGCTCGACGATGACCTAGCACGCGGTCGGCGATGACACCACCGGGAAGGCTACCGAAGTATCCCGCCGCGCCAAACAGGCCCGCCATGCGCAGCGCCTCGTCGCCTGCATAGCCGTAGCGCTCGCACAGCATGAGCACCATCGACGACGCCAGCATGTAGGCCGCGCAGCGCTCACAAAGGACAGCAAGACTGAGAGGGAGAAAACCGGACGGACATCGACGCATCGACCACACTCCTTGAGTGCGTCGACGGTCTGCTGTTCAGCTTGGTAAAGGCAGTAGGCGTTGCGGTGGTAAAAAAAGTACCTACTGGTAATTGCGGCTTTACCAGCGTGGGTCACTCCGCGTCGGTGGTCCCTCTGCTGCGCTGGTAAAGGAGTAAGAGTCGGGGGTGGTATTCCTCGGCATAGCGCCAGTGCGCGACGGGCAACCAGCCTTCCTTGCTCATCTTGCAGTCGAGCTGCTCTTGGTCGTAGCGCTTTGCGTACAGAAGGGAAAACTGCTTTGTCTCGCCGCTCACCATCTTGACGGAGGCTCTGATGTCGGCTGCATAACTCCCAGGAACCGGGCAGGCGTCAAAGTCGAGCGTTGCAGATAGCTCGGCATTCTTAATGCTCGGAACGTAGCGACGCAGCAGGTCGAGGAACATCTGATCCTGTGGGGATTTTTCGTCGGTGCTAATGCGCCCAGCGAGCCGCCGGTCCTTACGGAGTATCTCTTCCGGATCATCTACGGAGGCCATCGTGGCAGGAACATTTAGGAGGAGGAAATCTCCCGGCGCAAAGCCAAGCAAGCTATTACGCACGAACATGATCTCGTTTTGCAGGTTGGCAAAAGTATTGCCGAACATACACACAATTCGCCGACGGTGGGCGCGCTCAGGAACATGCAGTAAAGGAGTGTAGCGCTGCAGGTTGTGGAACGTGCCTTGGATCGCGTAGACCGACACTGATGGTCGCACTCCAAGCACCTCCGCTGCGTGACGATAGGCCCCAGAGCAGAGCGGTTGGCTGATGTCGAGCAGGTACAGCCGCAGGTTCCGATTCTGGTGCAGATCCAGCAGGCGCTGCGTCAACCGGACCTCATCCTTGCCGTCGCCGCAGCCAAGCCCAATGACATCCAGCCCGACCGGGCCGACTAGCTCCGAGATACGCTCGGCAACACGACCCAGCGGCATCAGGTTGCGCGCCGTGGTGTAGACCTCTTGCTCTGCAATGGCGCACCACGCGGCAGCACTGCTGTGGTCTAGGTATAGATAGGTCTGCTCGACGTGACCACCGCGCCCGTTCAGCTGCATCGTCAGCTCGTTGTGCAGCTTCAGCGCATCGTACTCGGGAGTCAGCCAGCAGTTAGGAGAGAACTCCTGCGCACGCTGCTTGCGCCCTGTGATGTGCTGGCCGATGGGACTTGGATCGATGCGCAGCTCAGGCACTGACTGCAGGTGCATCAGGGTCGTGCGCGTCGGTGGACGGCGACCCGTTTCAACATTGCGCAGCGTGCTGTCGCAAATTCCCGCGCGCTCTGCAAGCACTGCACGCGACAGTCCTGCTGCTTTCCTTCTGCGCACCAAATCCTCACCCCACGCTTTCAAAACGGCGCGCTCGCTGCTCTGTGGCTGTACGATGCCAGCCGCCAAGTGAAGCTGTGCAGCAACGATAGGGCGAGGATGTTCGGACTGCACTTTCTCGGCTTCAGGGAGCCGCTCGCGCAGCGTCTGCATTGCTTGACGCAGCAGCTCCCGCTGTTTCCTTGTGCCTTGCTTGGTGAGGCTGCTTAGGACTTCTAACGTCTCCGCAAACAGTGCTCTGACGGGAATAGTAGCGTTCGGTTCCAAGGCGTCCTCCGACAATGCGCGACAGCTAGCACACTTCCGACTACACGGCCAAGCAGCGAATATCACCGTCGGTGCGTGTCATAACTGGCGCAGAAAGGTGATGCGAAGCAGATGAGAGCCAGCCGAAAAAACTACGCAGGAATCGCTCTCATCTGCTGATTTAGATCCAAGATCGCCTTCACTTGCGCCGGGAACCAGCGCCCGCCGCGCTGCGGAGTGAATCCGCGCAAGGTCAGCTCTGCACCAATCTCTGCGAGCGTTCGCTTTTGCTCCCGAAGCGAAAGGACCAGCTTCACGATGGAGTCGTAATCATAAGAAGCGCACTCTCGCAGATACGCCTGCACTGTCGCTGCATACCACTTACTTCCGCGCACCGGCATGTAGTTCTCGCGCGTCAGCTTCCGCCCAATCTCAGACAGGTTTAGGAAGTCCGCGCGCAGCTCAAGAATGCGCTTACTGACCATGGACTTGTCGCGGACAGCGGTACTCCTTTCCCATTCCCTAACTGTGATCCGCTCCTCCCTCCGCAGGATCTTATGGATGTTTTGATACGTCCATCGTGCAGCTTTCCTGGGAGGTGTGCGCCGCTCCTCGGTCAGAATCTGGATGATGTCAGCAGGCTTTGCGCCACTGTCGTGCAGCTCGCAGACATAGTTGATGATCGCGCGCTCTGTCGGAACATCGACCAGAACTCTGCGCCCGTCTGCTGTGGGCTTGTCTGTGTACTTCTTCCCATAGGGAGCGGCTCCGAGATGCACCCCTTGCTTCTTTAGGTAGGTCATGCCCGCTCGAGTGCGCGCACAAATCTCCTCCCTCTCCCACTGCGCGACCGAGCAGATAATGTTGAGCATCAACCGCCCGATAGAAGAACTCGTATCCACAGGAAACTGCACCAGCCGTAGGGAATAGGGCCGACCATCCCCGAAGTAGGTTTTCAGCAAGTGCCCGAGATCATGGACATTCCGCGTAACCCGGTCCAACTTCACGGCGATAAGAATCGCCCCAGATTCCTCCATATGTTTGATTGCAGCCTGAAATCCTTTGCGTACTAAAGTCTTTCCCGTATGGTCATCGTGATACACATGAATTAGGTTTAGCTTATGCGCATTACAGTAATCTTCGATTGATTCCCGCTGCGCATCTAAGCTGATTCCATCAGCCGCCTGCATTTCGGTACTAACCCGAACATACCCAATCGCCTTGGGCGCATCCTTGTCGAACTTGCGTCGGCAAACAATGTCTGCAGACGCTTTCGGCGGTGCGTATTTGACGCTCGTATGCGTACTGGTGGGACTTGGGTGAGCGGTTTTGGGTCGCGACTTTGGGAGCTTGTCAGATGCGCTTTTATGGCGCGCGGTGGGGTCTTGTGCTGCAGACTTACGACATAGGCGAGACAGTAGATTTTTGAGGACTTTGTGATGGTTTGTAGCTACGTTCATGCAAGGCTAAGTAATTGAAAAATCGGTTCCCCATGGACCACCGCTGGGCGGGGGCGATTTGGCCGGAAGACTTGCTCTCCTCCCAACTCTGGACGGGGCCTAGTCCGAAGGGTCACTGGTTTGCCGAAGCCAAAGCCGCGCAGCAGCAGCTTCGCGGGCCACGAAACCCGGGGCCCTCACTCGCAAAGGGAGACTGGCTAGCAGCCCATCCCGAGCCGGGGCAGACCTTTACGGAATATCTTGCCGACAAGCCGGATCGACCCACCGCACAGCGACATGTCATCTATCTGCAACCCTTGGCCATGGCATCGCAGCGCCACCGCAGTGTAGTCCTGATCGTAGCCGAGTTCCTAAGTCGCTACTTCCGTCTGCCTGTGCGCGTACTTGCCGAGCAGTCGGCTGCAGTAGTTCCTATCTCTACGGTTAGAAAGCGTAGCGGAGAGTTCCAGCTGCACACAGGGACTGTGATGCAGCAGGTCTTGGTACCGCAGATGCCTACAGATGCAGTGGCGGTGCTCGCGTTTACCTCGCTTCAT
>Ga0209097_10003292_pt1 | contig 12454 bp, 16 predicted proteins | sample AD_UKC052_MetaG_FD_184419 | JGI IMG/M metagenome (GOLD analysis project Ga0209097, IMG submission 184419) | Active sludge microbial communities of municipal wastewater-treating anaerobic digesters from USA - AD_UKC052_MetaG (SPAdes) (version 2) | ecosystem: Engineered > Bioreactor > Anaerobic >... | reverse complement strand
ACTCTTTGGCTACTTGATTTATTTCTATGTCAAAGATTACGTTTTTTTCTATTGACATTGTATATGGGCTTTCAATTATAGCATAGTAAACATATTTGCCGTCTGGAGACAATACAGGCCAAAAATAATCTTGAGTTCCAATCTCAAGCGTTTTGACAAATGTCCCTTCCTTTGTTAGTATATTCAATTTAGTAGAATTTGCTTCGTCCACTTGAACACAGAGAATATTCTCATTGATTGGATTGATACCTAATAGAAAAGCTCCTGATGTAATGTCATTTATTTTAAAATTATTTAAGTTAATTTCTCTTAATAATATTGAATCACCGTTCCAGTAGTTAAAATAGATGCTTTCGCTGTCATTGCTCCAGTAAGGTGGATCAGAGGTATTAGTATCAGTTAATAGGGTGTACTCGTTGCCTGAAGAATTTGGAATGATGTATGCCACATTCATTAGAATTAAAATAAATAAAAAAATATATTTTTTCAATTAGGTCACCTATGATATATCTTTGAAAAATCCGGTCATGTCAATCGTTCCATTTGCTCTTAGTGACGAATATCCTGGAAGGAAAATAATGGCTCCCATTCCATTGCCTCCAGCAGACGCATCGTTACTAACGGATTCTCCCTTAATAAATGTAGTATACGCCGAAACATCTATTCCAAGACTGTAATTATATGCTGAAGTGTCAATGTCTAGGGAATCCATTAGTATTTCCCCCTTGCCAGATAGCCCTTTGTATGAAGAGGTCTTAGTAGATATAGGGTGGTTACCACGACGTTCGCCAGTAGAGGATAAATAGATATTTTTTTGAATTTCGAGGAGGGTAAAAGTTACTCTTCCTCCTGACATCCAGTTTATAGGCATATAATCTGCAGTTTGTTTATTCATTACTGAAGACATATCATATCCTATTTTCATGTTGTAGCCGTTGCTATCCTTAGATATTACGAAATCAAGGTATAAGAAACCTGCAGAGTTTGAATTTTTATTTTGAATGGAGCACTTAATGGAGAAAATATATTCGCCAGATGTAGAATTGTAAGTAATTTCAGTGCTAGGGCTTAATCCAATCAGATCTGGATAAATTGCAAATCCTCCACTTGCTTGTAACCCTGAACCTCCCTTGTAATTATGTACAGTTGCAAACCAATGTGTATTTCCATTTTGGTCAGTATACCTCTCACCGACTGCCATCCCGCTCGGATCAACATACCTTAAGGGATTGTTCATGCAGTAGACGTATGGATTTTGCGACTGCGAGCTAGTCATGCTCCCCTTTATAGGGTCCTCTGATATAAATCTTCCGAGCGATGCGTCATACCATCTTGCGCCGAAGTAGTATAGCCCGATTTCAGCCTCGCTGTACTGGCCTGTGAAGGCGTATTTCTCTGTGCCTGTGGCGTTTGCATCCTGACCGAAGGGTTTGTAGTCGCTCTCGAAGGTCGGCTGGCCACTGGAATCTGTGACAAGCCTTTCCGGAGAGCTTTACAATAGGAGCTACGATCCTAAAAAGATCAATGAGTGCCTCCACGCCGTCAATAAGACCCTCACAGAAGAGCCCCTGCCTGAGGCGGAAGTCAACAGGATAAAAACTGACTGGCCCACAAGGCATTTCCTAGAAAATATAAAATTTTACGCCTCGTATAGGGATTTTTAGAAAAACAGCCAAAATCATACATAACCTACACACTTACATTAGCCTTAAAATTAGGGCCATGCGCAACAATCTGACACAGACAAGGCTTGACCTTTTTTATAGGATCCAAGTCCAGAAGACAATACCTGAGCATATGGGCATCAGGAAGATGAAGGTGCACGACAGGTGCGCTTCGATCATATCGACTAGGGATCAATATAGCTACGTAGTCTGCCCTCATGCCAAGAGGTCGCATGTCAGCAGATCATTCTCATACATAAGGTGCAACTATTCCAAGGAGATTGCACCGATAAGGCCAAGCACCTGCAACATCTGCCCCATGAAAAAGATCAAAGGAACGTGGGTGCCGGTGAGGACTGAATGCCGGGAAAAGGAGTGGAACGTTATGTCCAATAATAAATTCTGGAACTGGCAAAAGGAATAGTATATTGCCATAATAAAAGGACAATCTTTTTAAACACTAATGTATAATATTGGACATCGAGGACTTTAGATGTCCGACATACAAGTTTTTGAGGTCCTTGCGAAGATACTCCCGTACCTTGTGACGCTAGGTATAGGGGCCTTTGCAGGGTGGGAGCTTGTGAAGACTAAGATCCACGAGCTCGCCGAGTTTTTTAAAACGGTCGATGAGGCGCTCTATGACGACGCCGTGACCGAAAGTGAGTTCCGGACCATCTGGGAGAAGGGCAGGGCCCTTTTTCAATGGAGCTTTGCGGCAAAGAAGGGGGAAGCTTGAGGACCTTCTTTAGCACGACTTCAGTCCACAACGGCGAAAAGGTAGAGAGCTGCACCATCGCCGATTCTCTAGGAAATTCCGTTTTCATAACTGAAGGCGACTGGATTGAAATCGGGAGGATGAAGAGGTGGGTTGCCCCAAAAAATAAACAAATTAAACGGGAATTAAGCGAGAAAGAGCGCAATGAAATCTGGGAAGGGAAGATTAAACCTCTTCTAAAAAGGAAGATATCTGAAGTTGGTTTTGAGCAGGTAATAAAAGATGAGCGTATGCTGGACAACTTTTCAAAGGGATTATCGATTTCCACTGGACAGTTAAAAGAAAAAATCTCCACTGAATGGGGTGTAGTATAGTATAGTATAATACAGTAAGTATAGTAAGTAAGTAGTAAGTAAGGAGGAAAAATTTTGGCAAAAAGTGTTGATGTTTTGGATAAAGTTTCAATGGGATCTCTCCCGATGCTTTCCAGAGGTGAACTGTATCACTTTAGTATCATTGAGCTTTCAGAGATGATCATGTCCATCGAGCATGCTATACGCTACACCGAAGGGTACAGATTTTTGCTTATGTGTTTTGGCAATGAAGGATCTTCAGATAAGGCCAAGAGGGTCATGAAAGGTATGGAGGATTACCTGCAACAAGTCAAGGATGTGTACCGATTCAAAGTCAATGAGAAAAAGAAGATGGTGGCTTTCTTGAAAGGAGAAATTTATTAGAGGTGGCTTTATGGAAAAAAGATACACCGATTATGAGATGAGGCTAATCTCTTACTACGACAAGCACAAGGAACTTCTAGAAACTCTGGCTAGGTATGATGATGTGTTGCTTCAGGCGATTGCTATGTCCTTTATAAAGAATGCAGAAGATATTAGAAAAAGAAACTAATTTGCAATAATTTTATTTTTTTTCTAAAAAATAGCTAAGGGCTTTCTAACTAAAATGTAGAGCCCTGGGGGGGATTTGAACCCCCGACTTGCTGATTACAAGTCAGCCGCTCTAGCCAGGCTGAGCCACCAAGGCTTAATCTAAAAAGAACTGTAACAATTTATAAATTTAATCCTCCCAAGGCTCCTTATCAAATAGTCCTAATCCGTACGTTTCTTTCAACACCCAAATTGCTGCTTGTGGTGCTATTAATCCTTTTTCAGTAATTATCATATCTATAAACTCGGGGGGCGTGATGTCAAAGGCCGGATTATTTACCTTAAGTCCTTTTAGTTTTTCATAGTCCTCTTTTGAAATGACTTCAAAGATGTCTCTCTCCTCAATTTCAATTAATTCTCCGCAGTAAGTTTGAGGATTAAATTTGTAAGTTTCTGCGGCAACAATTACTTTTACTCTTGCTTCGTGCGCAATTGAGGCAAGTGTAGCAGTACCTACTTTATTAACAACGGCACCATTTGCTGTTACGGCATCTGCTCCAATAATTACATGGTCGGCTTCCTTTATGAATATTCTAGCAGCAGAATCCACGATTAACGTGACATCGATACCTTCGTCCAAAAGCTCCTTAGCAGTAATTAACCCTTGAAGCCTTGGCCTTGTTTCATTGACATAAACTTTTATCTTCTTTCCATCCCTATGGGCTTTCTTTATAATTCCAAGAGCCATAGAGCTATTACAATGAGTGAATATGACATCTCCGTCCATTATACGTTTTGATCCAATTTCAGCTATCCTTTCAAGCGCAAGATTTGAATTTTCACAAAATTCATCAGAAGCTTTTGATACAATAATTTTTAGATTTTTGACATTCTCTCCATTTTTGTATGCCTTCCCAAGTTCAACTAAAACGTATCTAAGGGCATTCTCAAGCGATACTGCAGTTGGTCTTGTGGAAATAAGATATCTAGCAGTTTTCTTAATATCTTTGACAAATTCTCTTGGATCATTTCCACTAAAGTTTTCCGCCTCTATTTTTAGGGCCTCTGCAACAGTTCTCCCTATTTTAGCAGCTCCTCTTATCTTCATTTTTTTTATATCCTCTGCAATATCTATAACCCTTTTATCCATCTAATCTACTCCTGTATAATTTTTCAATATCTTCTTTTTTAACTTTCAATATGGCGCCATAACTCTGGACACAGAAACTTGCAGCTGCATTTGCATACCTTAATGAACTTCTGATATCGGAAGTTTTTAGGTAGTTAGCAATAAAAGCGGAGGAAAAGCTATCCCCTGCACCTGTAGGATCAATTACCTTCGCCGGAAATGCCTTTTCATGAATATAAGTTTTACCAAAATAATAAACGCCGTTTTTGTCAGCTTTGATTATGACATTTTTAGCTTTTCTTTTCTTTAGGTATTGCCCCCCTTCTTCTATATCACTTGAACCTAAAAGAGCTGAAAGTTCATGCCTGTTGACAAAAAGAAAGTCAACATTTTTAATAATTCTTAATACTTCTTCAGAGTTAGAGTAACATAGTTGCTCTCCCGGATCAAAACTTACAACGTTACTATTCTCTTTTGCAATTTTTATAGCATGCTCAGCAATTTCGGGTTTTGTGGGGGAAACGTGGACAAATCTATATTCCTTAAAAACTTGATAGTTTACCATGTTTTTTTCAAATTTATCATTAGCACCTTTATAGAAGAGGAACATCCTGTCGTTTTCTTTGTTTATTATAAACATCCTTCCTGAAGGCGAGTTTTGAAGAATCAGATTAGAATAATCAACATTATAATTTTTTAGATTGCCTATTATCCCATCGCTGTCATTTCCGACTGATGCCATAACGCCAGAATTTAGGCCAAGTATCGAGCTGTTCACAGAAACGTTGAAAGCAGACCCTCCGTATCTGATTTCAAGACCTTCTATCTTTGATTCGCCGTTGATAACTGGAAACGATTCAACGCCCATAATTGTATCTAGATTAACATTTCCGATACACAATAAGTCTTTCAACTAACAATCCCCCCTCTAACTTCAATTGATGTAAAGTTTATAAAGATTATTGGGAACTCTGTTATAATGATTGAGGTAAAAAATCTTCATTTTAAATACCATTCTCAGACCGAAGAGGTCCTCACAGGGATAGACCTTAGTATAAAGAAAGGTGAATTTGTCTCAATCATTGGGCCGTCTGGCTGTGGAAAATCAACGCTTTGCCTTACATTAAATGGCATAATACCTAAGACAATAAGTGGCGAGTTCTCGGGAGATGTCATCATAGATGGAATCAATACAAAAGACAGAGAAATAAGTGAATTTTCAAGAAAAGTCGGCATGATACTACAAAATCCTGAGTCCCAGCTTTTTGCAATGACTGTTGAGGAAGAGTTAGCATTTGGGCCTGAAAATTTGGCTGTTCCAAGAGAAGAAATTGAAGAGAGAATATCTTGGGCCCTGTCCATTGTCAATATGGGAGATAAAAGGGACGAGTTTCCAGGAAATCTTTCTGGCGGGCAGAAACAGAGGATAGCTATAGCGGCCTCCCTCACAATGAAACCTGATATCCTTGTGCTTGATGAGCCAACGAGCCAGCTTGACCCGGTTGGAAAAAGAGAAGTATTTTCAGTTTTAAAAGAACTTCACGAAAAAGAAAAGATGACAATAGTTCTAGTTGAGCATAGAACAGAACCTATAGCAGAACTTTCTGACAGAGTAATTGTAATGAACAAAGGGTCAATAGTCTTAGAAGGAACTCCAAGAGAAGTCTTTGAAAAAGTGCCTCTTCTAAGAGAACTTGGCATAATGGTTCCTGACATCAGTTACCTTACATATCTCCTAAAAGAAGGAGGATATGTTAAGGACATCGCTCTAACAGTTGAGGAAGGTAGGAGACTTTTCATATGAATTCAATTGATGTCAAAAATCTTCATTTTACCTATCCAGAATCAAAAGAAATAATAAAAGGCATCAACTTATCTGTAAAGAAAGGTGAATTCCTTTCTCTTGTGGGTCAAAATGGAAGTGGAAAAACAACATTAGCCAAGCATTTTAACGGCCTCTTAAGACCTAGTAAAGGCAAAGTCTTCATTCTAGGAGAGGATGCCAAAAATTCTTCAATTGCAGAGCTATCAAGAAAAGTTGGCCATCTTTTCCAGAACCCTGAAAATCAGATCTTTGAGGAAACAGTGTTTGCCGAAATAGCTTTTGGCCCTAGAAATCTCAACCTTCCAGAGAAGGAAATAGAGGCGAGAGTTGATAAAGTCTTAAAGACAACTAGGCTTTCTAAGTACCGGGATACCCACCCGCTGTCACTTTCTGGTGGAGAGAAACAGAGATTGGCTCTTGCATCTGTTGTTGTAATGGAACCACAAATCCTTGTTTTGGATGAGCCTACAACAGGTCTTGACCTGTTATCAATTATGGGAATTTTAGAAATTGTAAAAGAACTCCATAAGAAAAATGTTACAGTTATTTTGATAACTCACGATATGGGGCTAGTGTCTGAGCTATCTGAAAGGGTAGTTGTGATGGGAAACGGCCAAATCATTGGTGATGGAACGCCAAAAGAAATATTTGCAAACGATGAGTTATTAGAAAGAGCAAGCCTTGAGCCACCACAGATCATGAAATTTTCCAAGATATTGGGATTAAAACCTGAAGTAAAAGTGGATGCGCTATATAAGAGAATAGTAGAAACTCTTTGATTTTTTGTCATTCTTCTTATTTTAATAAATGTAATTTTAGTTTTTAGTTATTAGTATTTATTAGTTTAAATAATATTTAACATTAATTATAAAATTAATTAATGTTATCGAAATATTTATAAATCAATAATGTTCAACATTTCTATCGCACTGGAGGTGAAGTATATGAGAAAAATTATTGGATATGTTGCTGCAGGTGTCATATTGACCGCAGTATCAGCCGCAGTTGTTATAAAACAGAAAAAAAAAGGAAATAGAACACAAGTAAGATACTAGAATATTATATAATATTTTAGTATTCAATTTTTCTTATTATTTCTTTACTCAAATATTTTTCAATGCGATCTTTTAGTTTCTGAAAATCAGACTTTATATAAATATTATCTCTAAAAAAATGTGATTGAATTTTTTCCCCGATTATATCGTCTCCTTCTACTTCAAAAAGAACGGACCCTTTATGGAAATGTTCTCCTTTAATGACTCCATCTTTATCTCCATCAACGATGCCAATCAAAGGAACCTCGAACCTTTGCAGTATATATCCTGAAATCCGTGTTGTGTCATCACCAACAGTTACGGCCCCTGATAGGTTTGATAGGTTTCTATATATTGAGTATGCATCGTGATTAATAAAAATAATATTTTCTCCATCTAATTTTCTTACGATAAACGCATCTCTTGCTTCAAATCCATTTGTGCTATCAACTTTTAAAGAAAATATGTCTATTTCCTTTATTTTTTCTAATCCATGTTTTTTTATCTCAACTCCCTGTATCCGCTCGATCTTATTATTTTTGACATATACTCTGACTTCTTCATCAAAAATTTTCCCAACTACAAGACCATTGAATAATAAAAGTTCCCCGGATTTGCATCCTCGTATATGTCTTACAAGATACTTACCCTCTATTGTGACATCAATACCTTTGCCAATGGGCCCTTGATTAAATCCTAGTGAAATTAAGTAAGACTTTATATCTGAATTTCCTGATTTGACCTCAAAAAGAGAGCTAGTATTAATATCAACGCCTAAGATTTCGCCTTGGAAATCTGCCCGTTCCCCTATTGCCCCAAGAAAAGTCCTGGCTGTTTCAATTGATCTAGCTTTCAACACTAGCAAAACTGAATCAAATCCTTTAAGCTCTGAAATGGCAACAGAAGGTCTTTTAAAAATAAGTTCAACGCCTTCTATGCCGCTATCTAATAGAGAAGTTATCCCCATAGTTCCAACAATATACGACTTTAACTCATATCTACTACTTAATTTATCCAATATATCTTTACTTCTATTATCATAAAAAATATCGACCCCATGAAATAAAAGAGCTAACATGGTACTTTCATCAGATTCTTTGTTTCTTCTACAAGATTATTTGCCTTTTCCATACTCTTAGATTCTGCTATGATCCTGACAATAGGTTCAGTATTTGATGGCCTGATATGCACCCAAGAATCGTCAATATCAAACTTTAATCCATCTATATCATTATATGGGTAGCCTGTGAAAAACTCCTTTAAATAAGGTAGATTTTTTTCAAATGACTCTCTTGAAACAATTATTTTATCTTTTATCATATAATACTTTGGAAGCTCAGATACTATTGAAGAGAGAGTTAGCTTAGATTTTGATAAGCCCAACATAATCAATGAAATGGCAGAAAGAGAGTCTCTTGCATATTGCACCATAGGAAGTATCACACCTCCATTTCCTTCTCCTCCGATTGAGGCGTTGACTCTTATCATTTCTTCTACAACATTTATCTCCCCAACCTTTGTCCTTACAACTCTTCCGCCATTTGATGAAACTACATCATCAAGTGCTCTTGTAGTTGAAAGATTTGTGACAACAGTTTTATTTTGTGGATTCATATGTTCTATGAAAAATTTTGATGCAAGAACAAGAGTATTTTCCTCTCCGATGTATTGGCCTTTTTCATCTAGTATGGCTACTCTATCGGCATCCCCATCTAGTGCAAAGCCAATGTCTATACCTCCTTTTTCTCTTATGAAATCTGAAAAAGAAGTGAGATTTTCTTTTAGAGGTTCAGGATTTCTAGGAAAAGGTGCTTTAACGTCACAATTTATTTTTATTACCTTAAATCCAAGTTTCTCAATGAACAAGGGTAAAAATTCTGAGCCTGCGGCATTACATGCGTCGATTGCTACGGTAAAATTATCTTTGCCAAAACAATCAAAATCAATCTTTTCAAAAACTGAATTCATATGAAGTTCTTTTGCATTTGGATCACAAAACAATTTCCCAAGTTTATCGTAAGCCTGAAATCTAATATCTTTTTCATCTAGATTTCTTTTAACAGCAATAATCTTTTTTTCATTGAAGAATATACCATTACCCTCGATGAATTTTAATCCGTTCCATTTTTCAGGGTTGTGGCTAGCAGTTATAGATATACCCCCCGAAGCATTTCTTATTTTTGTCACAAATTGCACTGTAGGTGTAGGTGCTATTCCAATATCAATTATATCAAACCCCAAAGCTTGAAGCGAAGAAATAACTGCATTCTTTACCATATCTCCAGATATCCGTGAATCATTGCCTATAACAACTTTACCTAGAGGGATCTCTTTTGCAAAAGATTCTACATAATTGCATATGACCTTTGGAGATAAACTTTCGCCTACTATCCCTCTAAGACCAGAAACTCCAAATATTGCGTCCATCGATTCACCTTAAGGAAAATTTATTGAGGGATACACAACAACTATTTCTTTCATCTTTTGTGAGTTCAAATATTTTTTTCATTATTTCCTCATACTCTTTTGTCAAAATAATTCCACGTCTTTCTGCTGCCCTAGAGTGAGTTGTTATTGCAGAATCAAAAAATAACTCTGAAGGCTCGGATCCAAGTGATTTTGCCCACATACAAAAACTTGGAACATCTTCAAAGATTATACCATGAATATGAGCTGCAAATCCAATCTTTTTTCCTGTATAAATCATTGTTCCAATAGAAGATTTCGTATTATCCCCTATTACACATCCAAAAAACTGCTCCCCGGAATCAATTATTTTCCCGGCAATTTTGTATTTTATTGTGCCATACGTATCTTTTAAGTCGCTATTTGATGTGCCTGCCCCAAGATTAACCCATTCTCCCAAGTAAGAATGGCCGATAAATCCATAGTGTTGCTTGTTGGAATACCCATGGAAAATAGATTCTTCTATCTCGCCTCCAATCTTACATACGTCTCCAATTGAACATTCCTGGATTCTGCCACTTTTAATGAGACAGTTCGCCCCAATATAAGTTGGCCCTGCAATCCTAGAAAACGCTCGAATATCGGTATTGTCACCTATATATATTGGCCCATTTCTTACATCAAAGACAATGTTTTTTTCTGCTTCAACATCCTTGCCAACAAAAACTAGTCTCTTATCGCCCTTTATATCAATGTCAAGAGAATTTTTACTTTCTTTTGAGTAGTAAATAGAGAATTCTCTCTTAATCTCATTACTATTTTCATTAATTATGTCCCAAGGGTATTTAATTAGTAAGATATTTGGTATCTTGAATTCTTTTAATCCTCTTGTTATTAAATTTTCAATATCTTGGTATCCAGAAATATGTATAGCATCCAATGATTTTTCATTTAAATAAATAAATGCGATTTCATTATTAACATAATAAATCCCTTCTTCCTTGATCTCTGGTCTTTCTTTCATTATTAATCTCCCATTAATGAAGAGTATATCTCCTTTGATTGATTCTTTCAGAAAAAGACCATTCTCAGAAAATAAAGATTTCAGGTAATCCCTCATCAATAAATATTGAGTTGCCTCAGGAAAGAAAAATTCAATTTTTTCCCTTAAATTTTTAAATCCACATCTCAGCTCAAAAACAGGCCTTGAATATGTAAGGGGTAAAAAATTCTCATAAATACTATCTTCAAATATACATATATTATCCAAATGATCCCCTACTAATTTTTTATATGTATACATTTAAAAGTTGTGATTAAAATAAGAAAATCAATGAAAATAAACTTCGGAAGTTAGATTAGATGCAAGCCCTTAAAACATTTCTTAAAGAAATTCTTAAAAATAAACTGGCTGTGCTTGGTGTAGGCAGTGAGCTTAGAGGGGACGATGGTATAGGGCCTTATCTTTCTGAAAGGCTTTCGAATTTTAATAGCGAATCTTTTCTTAGTATAAATGGTGATTTAGTTCCAGAAAATTTTACTCGGGACTTAAGAAAATTTCAACCTGACAACATAATTATAATAGATGCGGCATTCATGGGAAAATCGGCAGGCGACATTGAAATTATTAGAATAAATGAGGTAACAGGAATTTCTTTTTCATCTCATTCAATGCCCATATCAGTCTTAGGAAAATATCTCTCACAAGAAATTGGGGCGAATGTCTACATTCTTGGGATACAGCCAATTAACATTGATTTTGGAAGTGAGATATCTATAGAAGTAATTGAGGCGGCCGATAAAATATTTGAAATGATTAAAGAAGAAATAGTTTAATCGCCATTCATTTTTTCTAATAGATTTGTAATTTCAGAGTCACTCATCTCTTTAATCCTATATTTTTTCAACAGTTGATCACGCTGATTTGTTTCTTGCAGGCCTTCTATACTGATATCTTTAATAATTACACATTCTGGTCTGGATGTCTTCACTATACTAATATCGTTTGACGTAAGTCTTACAACTGAAACTCCAGAACGGTGAAATTCAAAAGGAACTTCAAATCTACACTCATTACCATAAAAGACAGTTCCAGAACTAAGTAGTTTAAGTTCTCCACCTACTATTTCACCATCAGATAAAATGACTTTAATTTCTTCTTCATATTCCCCTTTGTCGGCTAGTATCCTTACGTACCCCGTGAACTTGTCAATACCGTTAAGAATTTCTTTGACGAAGTCGTTAAGCGAATTCGTCTTCATGTTATATTTTACTATTGTCTTTATTATGTGCCCTTTGGGGAGTTTCATATCAATACCTTAAATGTTCAATCTTTAAATCTTTCGAACGATACAAGGCAAGGCGTATTTTCATTAAATTCAAAATTATATTTGTATTTTAAGGATTCGCCTTCAATATTATAATCAAGGGCACCAAGTAATGTTATTGCCCTAAGGCACGCAATCTCCTTTTGTTCCCCAATTAGTTTCTTGCAGTGAAAATTATAGGGGCATTTGATTGCCTTAAAAGTAAAATTTTTATCATTGCCAGAAAATTCAAAGTCATCAGGATTAAAAAACTGAGCTTTGACAAGTGCATCGATGAACATATTGACCGTTTTGTAGGGGCCCAACCCTTTTTGGAATTTCATCCCTAACTCACCCCAAGATTCTATGAAAGGGTGTATTGCTATTGTGCCCCATTTCCTATAAAATAGTTTAGGCCTATCAAAAAATACGTTGGCTGTTGATTCAACACCATAAAGCCATGCGTTCATAATTACTTGGGTAAATCT
>Ga0209097_10003288_pt1 | contig 12472 bp, 7 predicted proteins | sample AD_UKC052_MetaG_FD_184419 | JGI IMG/M metagenome (GOLD analysis project Ga0209097, IMG submission 184419) | Active sludge microbial communities of municipal wastewater-treating anaerobic digesters from USA - AD_UKC052_MetaG (SPAdes) (version 2) | ecosystem: Engineered > Bioreactor > Anaerobic >... | reverse complement strand
ACGGCTGTTGAAATAGCGAACGTAAATAGTTTCAATTGCAACCTGAATGCTTCCGTCGCTACGGAGGATGTTTCATGCCATGGCGGACAGGACGGTAGCGCTTCCGTTCAAATCACTGGCGCTACCCTGCCGGTGGTTTACCAATGGTCCAATTCCCTAACTCCGGGCTCCTCCGTTGTGGAAGGCCTGTCTGCGGGTACTTACATGGTATCTATTACAGACGCAGCCGATTGCCCGCTTGTGCTCACGGCTGAAATAAATGAGCCCGCCGCACTTGTCGCTTTTGTTGCGGCGACTGGCGAATCGGCCATCGGTGCAAATGACGGTATGGCCACTGCACAAGTGAGCGGTGGCACGCCAGCCTATACCTACTTGTGGAGCAACAACGCCACGTCGGCTTCCATCAGCAATCTGGCGCCGGGAACGTACACCGTAACCGCTACCGATGCGCATAATTGCAGCATCGTACAAACCGCAGTCGTATCGAGTATTTCCTGCGACCTGCAGGCAGAAATGATCGTTACGCCGGTCACCTGCTTCAATACAGCCACCGGCACCGCCGCTGTTATCGTAACCGGTGCCACTGGTAGCCTGACCTATGCCTGGAGTACCGGCGCAACGACTGAAAACATAACAAATCTGAGCCTCGGCACGATCACGGTCATCGTAACGGATGCCCTTGGCTGTTCCGTAACAGGTACTTCCGACATTGTAGCGCCGGCGGAGTCGCTGGAAGCGGTGGCTATCAACATTACCGGGGTGCCATGCCCGCTCGATCAAAGCGGTTCCGCAACACCTTCCATTACCGGAGGCTGGGGCGCTCCGTATATCTACCAGTTTTCCTGGGGTATCGGCGGGTTTAACAACCTCACGGCCGGTGTTTACTCCTTTACAGTAACGGATGCGGGCGGCTGTTCCACCGTTGCTGCATTTGAAATACAGGTGCTGGATGACAACCCGCCGGTGATGCAGTGCCCGGACAATATTGTGTTGTGCGGTGCTGATTTGCTGGATTACCCCGTGCCGGAAGTGACCGACAATTGCGCAGTAAGCCCGAATACGGCAACCCTGGTCAGTGGTTTGCCCAGCGGCTCGGCATTTCTTGACGGCATTACTACTCAGGTGTTCAGTGCCACCGATGCTGCAGGAAACACTTCTACCTGCTCATTTTCCGTTACGGTATATCCTATTTCCGATGTGGTTATCAACAGCATCGTGGATGACACGGGCGGATCGGGTGTCGGCAGTATCGACGTAGGTGTCGTAAGCGATTCCGGACCGTTTACCTTCGAATGGAGAAAAGACGGGGCCCTGTTTGCCAATACAGAGGACTTGACCGGACTGACGGCAGGCATTTACACGCTGGTTGTAACGGATGTAAACGGTTGCACCGTCCAACTGGCGCCCGTTACCATCGACAATCTGGTTGGTACAAATGATCCGGGTGCTGCCGACGTAAAAATAAAACTGTGGCCCAACCCGGCAGGACACGCATTCCGCCTGGAACTGGCAAACCTGGAGCCTTCCGGTATGGATATCCTGAATGCCCAGGGCAGGCTCGTACGTACGCTGGAGCCCGGCGAATGGAACGGCGAAATATCCGTAAACGAACTGCCCGCCGGTTTTTATTACCTGAAAGTGATCAGCCGTAGTGGCGTTTGCCAGGTAGTGAAATGGGTGAAGGGGGAATAAATTGTTGAGGTGATTGTTGAGATTGTTGAGGGGTTGAGATTGTTGAGGGTGCTTCGCTCCAGCGTATATAAATACCTAAGCGAAGTACCCTCAACAATCTCAACCCCTCAACAATCTCAACCCCTCAACACCCCTCAATACTGAATATTCACCTGATCAATCACATCGCCGGGTTGCAATTGATTCACTACATCCATACCGGATGTTACCCGCCCGAAGATGGTGTAATTGCCATCGAGATGCGGCGCAGGAGAATGGGTAATAAAGAACTGCGTTCCTTCCGTATCCGGCCCTGCCGAAGCCATACCCAGGTAACCTTCTTTATCGTACCACGCCAGGCCGATTTCCGAACGAATCGTATAATCGAGTGCCCCGTATCCATCACCGCGCGGGCAACCGCCCTGCACTACGAAGTTGGGCACGACGCGGTGGTAGGTTTTTCCATTAAAAAATCCGGTACCGGCCAGATCCAGAAAATTGGCTACCGAACCGGGCGCCGATTCCGGATACAATTCGATCGTGATTTTTCCTTTAGCCGTTTCGATAGTGACACTGGTTTCCGGCGTCACCACTTTCATGCGGTCCCAGTTGATCGGATGGTTCCACTTTGGCTTGTAAGCCGGTGGAGCAGGGCGGCCTTCAAAATAGGCGATAATTTCGTCCAAAGCGGAATACGCTTCCACGTCGCGTGGCATTTTCAGTTTGCCCTGTGCAGCCCTGAAATCATCGATACGGGCCGAATCGCGCAGGGTTTTATAATTCAGCGCTTCCGTCTTCAAGCCGCCTACGCCGGCAGCGATCATACCCGCGTCGCCGGATGCGATAATTTCACGCTGGTAATAATAGAGTTCGCGGCGCACACCTTTCGACGCTTCTCCGTAAAAAGCATAAAAATTCGGCTTTTTCATGATGGTTTGCAGGGCTTCCGCAGCACCGGATTTGACTGCCAGGTGCGCATCGTTGAAGCCCTTGTCGTGTATCCACCGGTAATTCCACCCGAATTCCGCGAGCGCGTTGATACAGGCGGCGCGTTCGTACGGGTTTTTGCTTTGCTGAAAGATCTCCTTGAGGCGGTAATTCACGTAATCCTTGGATTGCGGTTCGGTTTTGCCCGAAAGGAATTTGTTGGACGCCTGCAGCAAGGCAATCTGCGACAAAACCGGAATGCCGGCATTGCCCGCGTTATTGGGAATACGCCAGTAAAAATCGCCGTCCTTGATCTGCCCGTTCGCCACAAAGAAATTGGCAGCCGTCCGGCTCACGTGCGGGTTGGCGTCTGCCACAAACGGCGTAACCAGGCTGCGCACGGTATCGTATTCAAATTTGGCCAGGGCGTTGATAATGTTGCATTTAACGCGCCAGTCCTGCTCCGAGCGAATGACCTTGGAAAGCATGGCGAATGCCGGGCGCGTGACGGATTTCCCAAGACCAGTAGCCAGTGCCATCCGGATATCGGGGTTGTCGGTGGCACGGACGAAGGCGGCGGCCATCAATACGGCCTGCGAACTGTCGGGCGCCACGTCTTTGGTACGAGCCAGGTAATGGGCGGCCATGAGGCGCGCGGGCGCCGGAATACGTTCGTTGGCCACGTAGGCCACCATTTGTGCGGTACTGGTGGGGTCGGTGATGTCGCGGCGGCCGAACCTGTAAATCGCGCGGCATTGTCCTTCGAGCAGCAAGGTGTCGCTGGGCTGGTAGGTACGCACGGACGCAATGTTCTTCAAACTCTGCAGACCGCCACATTTTCCGATGGCTTCCAGGATGACGGCGTTCAGACGCTGGTGCTGCGACAGGGAGTCGGTGGCTACAAATGCTTGTGTCAGCGGTTTTTCTGCGCGCACATGCCCTATTTGTCCCAGTGAAAAGGCTGCGGCAATGCGCACGTCTTCCACGTCATCGCGGAGCAGCGGGATCAGCGATTCGATTACATTGGTATCGCGGATGGACGAAAACGACAACGCAGCCAGGTAACGAAGGGTCGCGTTTTTATTATTCAGGTAAAATTTCAGGCTGTCTACATTCCGCTGGTCGCTGAAGTTGTACAGTTTTTGTACCTGTGCATTGCGCAGATCGAGCCTTACCACGCCCTTTTTTTGTTCTTTTTCCGCCGATTCCGGTGGCGTGCATGCTGTTTGAAACAACAACATGCATCCCATTGCCAGGGCAGATATTTTTAGAAATCTAAGGAGATAGATGGGCATATGGACAGGTGGGTTAAGAGTTTATGGGTTTATGGGTTTATGGGTTTATGAGTTTATATGTTTATGAGTTTATAGGTTTATGAGTGGTAGTGGATAAACCTATAAACTCATAAACCATAAACTCAAAAATCAGAAGTAATCAACAAATCCAGACTCGTGCTGCGCAGTTGAAAACGTTCGCCGAGGTAAGCATTCGTCAGGGAGCCTTTATACGTATAAACACCGTTTCGCAGACCGGAATGTGCAATAATAAGCGGAATAACGCCGCCCGCTTCCGCTTTGAGCAGCAGCGAAGTGAGGATATTGCTGATGGCATTGGAAGCCGTCCGGGCTACCCGGGAAGGCATATTGGGCACACAGTAGTGGATGACGCCGTGCTTTTCAAAAGTAGGTTTGTCGTGGGTGCACGCTTGGGAGGTTTCAAAACATCCGCCCTGATCTATGCTCACGTCGACGATGACCGATCCCGGTTTCATTTGCTGCACGATGTCGGAGGAAACCAGCATGGGCGTATTGGCATGCGCCGAGTGCACTGCCCCGATAGCCACGTCGGCTGTGAGCAGTTGTTCCTTCAAATGTACCGGATTGATGACCGAGGTATGGAGCTGGCGGCCCACCTGCCGTTGCAGGTTCATGAGTTCGTATACGTTGTCGTCGAAAATGCGCACTTCCGCGCCCAGGCCGAGGGCCGTGCGGGTAGCGAATTCGGCAACCACCCCCGCGCCAAGAATGATCACTTTTGCGGGTGGCACCCCGGCGATGCCGCCCAGCAGCACCCCCTGGCCGCCACGCGCTGTTGCCAGCAGTTCGGCGGCAATGAGAATGGCGCTGATACCCGAAATTTCGCTCATGGCATTTACAATGGGAAAAACGCCCGTTTCGTCGTCGCGGATGTATTCCATGGCCAGCGCAATGACACGGCGTTTTTGCAGTCGCGTGATGTATTCCGCATCGAGCAAAGGCAGGTGAATGGGAGAGATCACCACCTGATTGGGGCGCATCATCTCTATTTCCGGCAGCGTAGGCGGCGCTACTTTCAGCAAAATATCGGCTTTAAAAACCTCTTCGGTGCTGCTGGTGATTTGAGCGCCCGCTTCCGAGTAATCATGGTCGCTGAATTTCGCTTTTTCACCCGCGCCGGCTTCCACGATGACGCGATGGCCATGGGCAACGAGCGATACCACGGAATGCGGCACCAGCGCGACACGGTTTTCCTGTAGCGTCGTTTCCTTCGGAATGCCGATAAAAAGCCGTTGCTGCCGGGGCGATACGTCCAGCATTTCGGGTTGGGTACGGGATACTGATAAGGTTTCCATATTATCTGAGTGGAAAAAAGGCAGGGATTACAAAATTAGAATGCGGCGGGAGGTTTCCGTTAATATCCCGATGTTAATTTTTGCAGTGTCGGGCGGCAGCATGGATTCCACGATTTGCGGCCACTCGATCACGCAATACCACGGATCGTACAGCATATCTTCCAGGCCGATGTCGAATGCCTCCGAAGCGTCGCGCAAACGGTACAGATCGAGGTGGTGAAAATAGGCCGTTTCTCCTTCGGGTAAGGTATACCGGTACTGGTTGACGAGGGAAAAGGTCGGACTTGCGGTATTCCCCTGCACACCGAGGTATTCGCAGAATGCCTTGACGAAGGTGGTTTTGCCAGCCCCCATTTCTCCGTACAAGGCTATTTTTCGCCGTCCTGCCAAACCTTCCAGAATGACCGGTATGGCTGCCGGCAGTTCTGAAGGATGGTGCACATCTATTTGCATAAAACAGGTGTTTTTGACCGACTTGCGGATGAATTGTAAAAGCGCCGCAAAAGTACGCCTGCAAAACCCGAATTTCGCAGCTCTTTTCTGCCCGACAACTATGTTTTATTCAATTCAGGATATTCAGCAAATCATTCAGGCCCATTGGCTTCATAAAAATGCACCCGAAGACGTGGTGGAGTATTTGCTTTTCGACAGCCGGCAGGTAGCCGCACCCGAACGATCAGTGTTTTTTGCACTTCCCGGCGAACGCCACGACGGGCACCGTTATGTAGCCGATTTGTACAAAACCGGTGTGCGCAATTTCGTGGTCAGCCAAAATTTTGATGACAAAGCATTTCCGGATGCCAATGTCCTTCAGGTAAAAAACACACTGGAGGCCTTGCAGGCACTTGCCCGTTATCATCGCAGTCGCTTCGACATTCCGGTAGTCGGCATCACCGGCAGCAATGGCAAAACGGTGGTGAAAGAATGGCTGTGGCAGTTGCTTAGCCCCGATTTCCACATCGTACGCAGCCCGAAAAGTTACAATTCCCAGATCGGCGTGCCGCTTTCCGTGTGGCAAATGCGGCCCGAACATACCCTGGCGCTGTTCGAAGCGGGCATTTCCAAGCCCGGTGAAATGGAGCGGCTGGGGAATATCATTCAACCCGAAATCGGCCTTTTTACCAATATCGGTCCGGCCCACCGGGAAGGTTTCAAAAACGACGAAGAAAAGATCCGGGAAAAAATGCGCCTGTTCGACCCCGCTCGTTTGCTCGTGGTATCGGCAGATAATCCTTCGATCCTGACCGCCGCGCAGGAATGGCGAAACCGGCAGGACGAACGGCAACTGTTTACGTGGTCGAAAAAAGGAGCGCCTGCCGACGTACAAATTATTGATATTCAAACAAATGCCGATGGTTTCACTCAGATTCGTGCCGCTTTCCGGCAAATGATCGAACTGGCGGCCATTGAAATCCCGTTTTCCGACTCCGCTTCTATCGAAAATGCGATTCACTGCTGGGCTGTACTTCACCTGCTCGGCGTTCCGCAAAAAAACATTGCGGAACGTATGCGGCGGCTGGAGCCGGTAGAAATGCGGCTCGAACTAAAATCGGGCATCCGGCACTGTACCCTGGTCAACGACTTTTACAACAACGACCTCGCATCGCTGCGCATCGCCCTGCAATTCGCACGCCACCAGGCCCGCACGGGGAAAGTGACGCTGATTCTTTCCGATATTCTGCAAAGCGGTTTGCCTGCCCGGGAATTGTGGGAGCAGGTAGCCGCAGCCGTTCAGATGCAGGGCGTGGGCCGCTTGATAGGCATCGGTCCCGCCATTCCCGCCATTCGGGCATTTCTGCCAGCAGGTTTTGAAGCCGTTTTTTATCCCGAAACGGAGTCGTTTTTGCAAAATATCGCCGTACACGACTTTCACGACGAACTTATTCTGCTGAAAGGCGCACGGACTTTCGAATTCGAGCGCATCGCCCGCAGACTGGAACAAAAAGCCCACAAAACCCTGCTGGAAGTGAATCTCACCGCGCTGGTGCACAACATGAATGCCTACAAGCGTCTGCTGCAACCGGGAACGCGCACGATGGCTATGGTGAAAGCGGCGGGGTACGGCTCCGGCTCGGCAGAAGTGGCCAAACTGCTGGAATTTCACCGGGTGGATTACCTCGGCGTGGCCTACACCGACGAAGGTATCGAACTGCGGCATTCGGGGGTGAATTTGCCCATTCTGGTGCTCAATCCCGAACCGGCGAGTTTCGACGCCATGTACCGTTTTCGACTGGAGCCCGAGGTATACAGCCTGCAAATGCTGGACGAACTGATCCATTTTACGGGTAAGGAAAAACAATTGTCCGTTCACCTGAAACTGGATACGGGCATGCATCGCCTGGGCTTCGAAGCCGCCGATATTCAGCCGCTTACCGAACGTTTGCTCCAATATCCGAATCTGCGGGTGCAGTCCGTTTTTTCGCACCTTTCGGCCAGCGATGCTGCGCAACACGACGCATTTACGCACCGGCAGGCAAGCGTTTTCAGGGAATTATCCGACCGCATCGGCGCGGCGCTGGGTTACATGCCCATCCGGCATATTTGCAATACGGGCGGCATCGTTCGTTTTCCGGAATACCATTTCGACATGGTGCGCCTGGGCATCGGGCTGTATGGCATAGATAGCGCCGGATTGCAGGACCAGTTGCGTGTGGTGAACACCCTCAAAGCCACCATCAGCCAGATCAAGGAAATACCGACCGGCGACACGGTGGGGTACAACCGAAACAGCGGTCCGCTGCAACACCCTACCCGTATCGCCACCATCAGCATCGGTTACGCCGACGGTTTTTTGCGGCTGGCCGGCGGCGGGCGTTTTTCGGTGCTGGTACGCGGGCACCGCGCACCGACCATCGGAAACGTGTGTATGGACATGACCATGGTAGATATTACGGGTATCCAGGCAGCGAGGGAGGGTGACGAGGTCGTTATCTTCGGAGAAGACCCGCCGGTGCAGGAACTGGCTGTGTGCCTGCAAACCATTGCTTACGAGGTATTTACGAATATTTCGGAGCGGGTAAAACGGGTGTACTGGCAGGAGTGAGGGCAGTGCGAAGTGCGAAGTCGACAGTGCGAAGTCGGTGGGAAAGTGGGGCAGGGTAAATGTATATGTGACTAAAAATAGATTATTTATGAATCGTTTTTCCTTATTTATCTGTTTTTTAAGTGCCTTATCCGGCGGATGTATTACTACCAATATACCACAAGTCATTATCCCCGAAAAAACCGGCATTGCCGATTTTTCCGCAGGATTAGGAACTAGCGGTGCGCAAATGAACGGGATGTATACCACTAAATTTGGAATGGGACTGATGGCAGGCCTGGGAACGGTAGGAAATTCCGACCATGCGGAAGTCAGCCTGGCTTTCGTGCAGCCAAAACATTTCATGATTAGTACGGGTTTCGGAAATGCCAACTTTCGAACACATCCGCTGATTTACGGCGGTACGCGGGGCATTTACGATTACTGGGGTTATTTTTCTTCCATGTCCGTCCGTGCAAACATACAAGTCTTCGAAAGCCTCGGCTGGATTAACAGCCTTTTGATCATCTACGGTAAGGAAAACGGCGATTGCAATCTCATTTGCAATCGATACAATACCCATCATTTCCGGGGGTATTTGTATGAGTCGGTGTTTTACTTCCGGGGCAAAAAACACAAGAACCTTTATTATATGTTACATGGATCCAGGCTTTTAGGGAAGGGTTTGTACCCGAAGCCGCCCGACGAACGTGTGTTTTCCATTTCAAATTTGCATCTGGCTTTAGGGGTGCATTTTCCTGCCCGCAGCAGAAGTCCTGAAAATTGATTTCCCATCTCGGGAATTATCTTTATTTTTGCGCCGTTCTTACGATCAGCAAGAACAAGGGCTTGTAGCTCAGGTGGTTAGAGCGGCTGACTCATAATCAGATGGTCGCGGGTTCAATTCCTGCCAGGCCCACTTGAATATCAATGCGTTACGTGGATGATTCCGCGTGACGCATTTTTTATTTGCATACAAAGCCTTTTCAAATGGCCGATTTTGCCGCTTTCCGCCGGCAGTTCCTCCCTGCATCACAGCCGTTTATAATCACAGGCTGAAGCCCTTCCATCGTTTTTTTACGATAAATTTTCTACGGCTGTTGCTTGTGTAAAGATATTCATCGTAATATTGCGATAAATATTTTCAGCATTCACTGTTTTTTCTGAAATGGAAATTTTACTCTACCTGACTGCCGCTTGTCTTACGCTCTTTGGCGCCCTGGGAATTATTGACGGGTTTTACCTGCATATCTGGCGGTACCGTCTGTACGAACACGTCGAAAGCCGGTTTGAACATTTGACGCATACTGTCAGAACAATACTGTTCCCGGGAATTGTGTGCGGCCTGTTCTTATTTCCCAATGTTCCCGGTTTTTATAAGGCTGGTTTACTGTTCGTGCTGCTCGACATCTGTGTACTGGCCGTAGATGCCTATTCGGAAAAAGACAGCCGGGTTTTTATGGGCGGCTTGCCACGCTGGGAATATATCCTGCACCTTTTTGTAAATGGCTTCCATTTCGGTGCTATCGTGCTTTTTATCGGCCTGAAATTCAGTGTAGAACCATCCGGTCTGGTAGCACGGGAAATTGATTTTAGCACTCCGGCAAGTCAGTTGGTACACTGGCTGGCTGTCAATATCCTGCCCGGTGCAATCCTTATGGCTATCCTCCATATTTGGGTGAGCCTGCCCGGCGGACGCGTATGGTGGCAGGCGAAAAGACAACAGATCACATGTTGTTAAGCGCTCAAAATAGCTGCGACATTATCAAACCGGTTTTTATGAAAGCAACGGGTACCATTCTTTTCGTTACAATACTTTTCTTTTTTAAACAGGCTTTGCCCGCGCAAACGCTTTACGGACAGGTGACGGATATGAAAAATCAGCCCATTCCCGGAGCCGTCGTAGTGTGGGCAGGTACCAGTACCGGCGCACGGACCGACGATAACGGCGAGTATGGTATTCCCTTACCCATGGATACAACTTTGAAGCCCCAAAAACTTGCCGTTGTTTTTCAGGAATTACGTGACACATTTTCAATTGACGACTTTTCAAGTTACTGGACACTACAGGCCGCCGCTACCGTTACCCTGAAAGAAGTAACGGTTCAGGACGAAAATACCGGTGCATATATTTCCATATTACAACCCGTAAAAGTGGAAGTCATCAATCGTGCGGAATTGAGGAAGGCAGCCTGCTGTGACCTTGCCGGGTGTTTTGAAACGCAAAGCACCGTACAGCCGACAACGACCAATATCCTGACCAATGCCAAAGAACTGCGGATATTAGGGCTTAGCGGCGTTTATAATCAGGTTTTGGTGGATGGATTGCCTACTATTCAGGGCCTCACATACACCTACGGTACCGGCACGATTCCAGGCAGTATGCTGGAAAACATCTGGGTAACCAAAGGTGCAAACAGCGTGCTTCAAGGCTATGAGGGCATGGTCGGACAGATCACTATTTTTCCCCGGGAAGGCGGAACGGCCGAACCCTTCACAGCGGATGTGCTGGTGAACAGTTTTGGTGAAAAGCACCTCAATACTGCATTTGCCGTCTCTAAAAAGCGCTGGACAAATTATTCGGCGCTTCATACTTCTCAACCGGGCGGCAAGTGGGATCGGGATAACGATGATTTTCTGGACTTGCCACGTATCACGCGGTATGTGGCATATAACAAATGGCGCTATCGAAAAGAAAATGAGAAAGGGCTCAGCGCATTTATCGGTGCGCGGTATGTAAACGAAGATCGCGTCGGCGGTCAGGAGAATTTTGATCCAAAAACGGACAAAGGCACGCTGAATGCTTACGGGCAAACGGTTCGTTTTTACCAGCCGGAAGTGTTTACCAAAACAGGTTTCCGGTTCAGTCCCGACCGTAAAATTTCCCTGCTTGCTTCATTCGTCGCGCAGGACCAGAAATCCTGGTTCGGCCTTACCCAATACGACGCAAAACAACGCCACGCTTATGCCAACGTGCAATACGAACTGTTCTGGGGCAAAAACAAAACGCAGGAATTAAAGACCGGGCTCAGTTTCCGACACTTCGTGCTGAACGAGCAGATCGGTTTTTCGGCATTGGATACCCTGGGACGAGGCTTTGCCGGATTGTACCGCAAGGAAGAAAATATACCCGGCGCGTTCGCCGAAAACACCTTTCATTTTAAGAATGACCGGTGGGTATGGGTAACAGGATTACGCGCTGACCGGCACAATTCTTTCGGCTGGTACGTCACGCCACGTACGATGTTGCGGTTCAATCCTTCTGCTGATCTGGATTTACGGGCAAGTATCGGATCCGGCTGGCGAACGGTGAACCTGTTTCCGGAAAATATTGCATTGCTTGCCGGAAGCCGCGACGTCATTTTTGCAGAAACATTACAACCCGAACAAACCTGGAATGCAGGCATCAATGCCACGCGCCGTTTTACTATTGGTAAAATGCGGCTGACCGCAACTGCGGATGTTTACCACACCCGTTTTCAAAATCAGGTATTTCCTGATTACGACAGCGATCCGGCAAAGGCCGTTATCTCCAATTTTACAGGTAAATCAGTAAGCAACGGTGTGCAAATGGAAGTGAGCGCGGCCTGGAGCCGGCGGGTCGAACTGCGTGCTGCCTACAATTTTCTGGATGTGTTCAGGTATCAAAACGGCGCGAAAGTCCTGCTACCCTTCAATCCGCGCCATAAAATACTTTCCGTTGTCACCTATCGCACTGCGGGTGAACGCTGGCAATTCGATGCCAACCTGCACTGGTATGGCAAACAAAGGTTACCGGATACCCGCGACAATCCCGAAACCCTGCGCCGCCCGGATTATTCCAAAACCTATGCCGTCGCCAGTATGCAAGTACGCCATGTGTTGCGCCGGATCGAGTTTTTTGCCGGTTGTGAAAACATATTCGGCTTCAGACAATCACGTCCGATTGTAGGATGGGAAAACCCTTTCGCACGTGGTTTTGATCCGTCATTCGCATGGGGGCCGACACGGGGCCGGGAATTTTACATCGGCAGCAACTTTAAACTGGACAAAAAAGAAAAGCAGAATTGACCTGCATCACACCCTTATAAACCTGCACATCACCGGTTAATAAGGGTACAATTTAAAACAATGACAATCAATACTTTAAACACTCCTAAACGGCTCGGATTTCTGGACCGCTATCTAACCCTCTGGATATTTGCAGCCATGTTTCTGGGCGTAGGATTAGGATATTTTTGGCCCGGTACCGCTGCCTTTAT
>Ga0209097_10003287_pt1 | contig 12473 bp, 20 predicted proteins | sample AD_UKC052_MetaG_FD_184419 | JGI IMG/M metagenome (GOLD analysis project Ga0209097, IMG submission 184419) | Active sludge microbial communities of municipal wastewater-treating anaerobic digesters from USA - AD_UKC052_MetaG (SPAdes) (version 2) | ecosystem: Engineered > Bioreactor > Anaerobic >... | reverse complement strand
TTCAAAACTGGCATCGAGTATCCAGGTTTCGGAGAAGTCCCCCGGACCCCGAGTGCATCGCCCTGCAGCCTGCTGGATGGCCAGGGCCACGCTCACATTCTCCCACCGCCTCTCAGCGGGCAGCAGATTATCCGCCGCTTTCCGCTTCTCTGTCCCCTGATCCAGCCTCGCGGCAAGTTCCTGGATAATTCCATCTTGCCGTCGGACAGTCTCTATTAGCGCGGCCATAGCTTCAGCCGGATGGGCCTGGATATCCGCAATGCTTATAGGCATGGCCGCCTCTTCTATTGTTGACATCTTGTTTTACTCCTAGGTGTCCTTAAGCTGTGGCTGGGATGGAATCGAGAGTGAAGGCCTGGCTAGGGTTTGCGCTCTTTCCATCTTTCACATCTTTTGCTAGACTCACTTTTATCCTAATTATATCGCCTGGCTCTATACTCAATGCTTTCCGCATCGGCAGGGGTATTTGCACCCGTCCCCTTTTATCGACCTCAACTAAGGCCAACTCTTCGCGCATATTACTTTATAATGCAGTCAGTGTATATATAGTTTATTACGTTATGCCGCATTAAACTGCATGAATGTGAAAAGTATAAATAGGTCGAAAGCCTACTATAGCATATGCCTACCAAGACGGGAAACCCAAGAGACAAGGTGCGGGAAATAGTGCGTGATGCACTATCCCGCCCTGAAGAGATGAGCCTGGATGGCCTGGTGGATGAGATTATGGAAGCTGCAGGAGTAGATAGCATCAAGAATTATGCAATCGGCTTCATGGCATCCTCTTTTATGCGGCGGGATGGGATTTCCCAGGCTGCTGCCGAGATGCAAGCCGAGAGCGCACTGAGGGAGGCAGGCCTATGTGCATAGGCATCGCTATTGTAGGTGTCGTACCTGTAGACGGCAGCCCCATACAATTCTATGGCCGCCCTGGCAACAGCAGCCATGACTCACTGCTATCCGAATCGGTTCCGGTAGAGCTGCATAATCGTAGCTTTAAGGTCGAATTAATCTTCCCGAATGAGATTCGGCTGGATGCTCCGGATGAAGCTTGCAGGAATCAGGCCCAAGAGCTGGGAATAGCAGAAATGAAATTTGGGGTCGCCTTGCTAAAGCCGGAGATATTCGCGGCAGTATGTTCTTGGCTGCGCGATCATCCAATGGGGCACGATCTGAAAACAATGCAGGGGGCAAATCTCTCCAGGGCAAATCTCTCCTGGGCATATCTCTCCGGGGCAAATCTCTCCGGGGCAAATCTCTCCGAGGCATATCTCTCCGAGGCATATCTCTCCGAGGCAAATCTCTCCAGGGCAAATCTCTCCAGGGCAAATCTCTCCTGGGCATATCTCTCCAGGGCAAATCTCTCCGAGGCATATCTCTCCGAGGCATATCTCTCCGGGGCAAATCTCTCCGGGGCAAATCTCTCCAGGGCAAATCTCTTCAGGGCAAATCTCTCCGAGGCATATCTCTCCAGGGCAAATCTCTCCGGGGCAAATCTCTCCGGGGCATATCTCTCCGGGGCAGATCTCTCCAGGGCATATCTCTCCGGGGCAAATCTCTCCAGGGCAAATCTTTCCGGGGAGCAAAAGAGAATTGCGAAAGGAAAAGGTGCGTTGGGGGTGGATTGATGATCGCCTCCTCAGAAATCCAGATTGCCCATCCATCTGCGATGCAGGATCTCCTGATAGCCCAGGAGCGGATCAAGGCACTCAAAGCAGAGCTGAAGGAGTGGCAGGCGAGCTATGACAAGACTCTGCTCGATGTGCTCCGGGTGGCCGAGTTCTCCGAGGACCGATTCCTCAAGACCATCAAGCGCAATGGCGAAAGCTACCGAGAAGGCAATGTCAAACTGATCCGCTCACCGAGAGTCCAGCGGACCATCAGGCGGGATGACTTCATTATGACTTTTCCTGAGGTCTTCAATCGCATAGCCAAGGTCCCACTTCAGCAGGCAGAAGCGGCGATAGGCCGGGATGCACTGGATGGCCTCTGCGACAAGACGATCAGCTATAGCTATGAGGCTGTGGATATGCGGCCTGAGAGGGACTGAGGATGGCCGCTCAACAGCTTCTAGAGCGCACCGATAAGGGATTGGCGGATGCATTTGGCCCATTCATCCCCCACGATCATCCTGGCGAGGCTCCTCTGCGCCAGCCATGCCAATGCAGCCAGTCCGCTCAGGACCGGGCCAAACTCGCCGCCAAGCTCTGCGCAGTCATGAAAGCCTGCGCGGTGGTCCCCAAGGACAAGAAGAATGAGCAGCAGCGCTACAAATATGCCAGCTCAGATGCCATCCTGGAGAAGGCTAACCCGGCCTTTGTGGCCGCCAAGCTGGCCACCGTCTGCTCCCTGGATATCCTGGATCGCCAGCCCCGGACCACAAACACGGGTGGCATGTGGGAGCTGGTCACAGTCCGGGCAAGGATCACAATCATAGACTCGGAGACCGGGGCCATGATGGAAACTGAGGGTATCGGCCAGGGGTACGACGGAGGAGATAAGGCCCTGTCGAAAGCACAGACTCAGGCCAGAAAATACGCTCTGCTCCTGGCGCTCAATATCAGCACCGGCGAGGACCCGGAGGCAGACGAGCGCACCGACAAGGCCCAGGTTCCTGCCATAGCTTGCAAGCACTGCGGCGGGCCAGCATGGTTCGACCGGACAGAGGACTTTGAGGGGCAGCAGGTCAAAGTCTACTGCTGCGAAAAATGCAAAAAGGAAACTAGGTCTAAGTAATCACTTTCGCGCCGCACGCAAAAGAGTATAATTAATGAAGATATAGGAGGACTTAATTTATGAGAAATCGTTTAAGGGCGGAGCGCCGTCGCTTGTGCTGCAATCTGCCTTATCTCCGGGGGACGGACTGGGTCGCTGCTGTCTGCCATATCAATCGCATAGATGACATGCTCGCCGGGATTGAGCCGGAGCCCATCAGGCGGATCACATTGGAGTATGCTCCTCATGAGGCCCGATCCCTAGCCGATGCCCTGGAGTGCGTGGCTAAAGCCATCCGGCAGGGGGCGGCACCATGAGGCCCGCTCTCGCCGCCATGTACCGGGCAGGCATCCGGGCTGCTCAGTTCCGAGCGCTCTATGGTGGCCGGACCGCAAAGGGCCATGTGGCCCTCAATGATGTAGAGACGCCATCCGGCGCGATGCTGGATCATGTCTGGATCCGAGACGGAAACTGGCATGGGCCTACATACCGGCATGGCCAGCCTATCGAGATCCTGGCTACTCTTGAGCCCTACTGGCATGAGGACGGCAGCCAGGATATAGGGCTCTTCAATGTCCGGGTGGTGGGCTGAATGGCCCGAGAGAATCCTACTGTCAAGCTCTCAGACATCGATGAGCCGGACTGCTGGATCAATCTGGATTGTCAGGTCATCAATGAGATACCATCACCGGCGGAATCGATAGCACAGAAGCTCTGGATCGCAGACCCCACCACGGCAATCGAGGCCGTCCTGTGGGCCAAAGCCGCCCGGGCTGGCGTCCCTAAGCTGAAGGTAGGCAAGAGCTACCGCTTGGAGAACGTGGTGACAAATGAGTTTAGGGGCCGGTTCTCGATAGCTCTTGTGAGCAGCACGAAGGTCTCAGAAATCCCAGACATGGGCCTGGATGAGGAGCTGTATTAAGATGCCAAATCCCATCGGCTGGTGCGATCTCACCATTAATCCCATCACAGGGTGCTCCAACTGTGACATATTTGGCCTTTGCCAAGGGAGGTATAAGTGCTATGCAGAGAGTTTTGCCCGGCGTCTCTCTGGTATCGAGGCCAGGCATCCAGGCCGGACGGGCTACCCGCCAATTCCCCATCATTTCGCGCCCTGCTGGCATCAGAAGGCTTTTGAGAAGATCACAAAGCTCCGGGGTGGCGGCAAGAGGATATTCCTGGACTCCATGAGCGACTGGTTCTGCGGGACCGTACTTATTGACTGGCTACAGGAGGTCTTTATTGCTGTCGAGCAGAAGCAGGCCCACCATTTCCTCGTGCTCACAAAGCGGCCTGAGAATATCAAAAGGATACTGCAGAAATGCACGGCTCAAATCCCTGAGAACCTGTGGCTTGGTGTGTCGGTATGCTCTCAGGAAGATCTCTGGAGAATATCTGCTTTGAAGGAGGCGATTCCATCAAAAACAAGGCGCTTTGTATCTTTCGAGCCCCTCCTAGGGCCTATCGAATTCGGCCCGGATGGTATAGGTGGGATTGACTGGTGCATCGTAGGGGCATTGACTGGCGCGCAGGGCCGATCCTCACCTCAATGTACGGGGGATCTCCCGCCTTTCGCATGGATAGATCGCCTGTTAGTCCAAATCCTTTACTCCGGCATTCCCCTCTTCATGAAGGAAAATCTGAGGGAATGCATAGGCATCCACACACTTCTGCAGCAATTCCCGGAAGGCATGATCTAATGCAGGCCATCCTTACCTCCTTCCCTGGTGCCTGGCAGCCTTTCCCCTGGGGCTCCTGCCTGAATTGCCACGCTCAGCCTCACCACATCGAGGCCGGCGTGGTCTACTGCCGGGCAGCGGATTATCATGGCCCGCCAAAGCCCGAGCGATCCTGCAAGCACTGGTGGCCTGCTGAGCCCCTGGATCTGTGGCCCCCTCTCGCCCCAAATTATGGAGATGGGCCAAAGAAATGGAGGGCTGAATGAAGCCCCGTCTCCGTCTCTATTTTGTCCGGGTGCTTGATGACGATTGCGGCCTGGCGGTGGCAGCCCACAGCGCCAAGGAGGCCAGGGCAATCATCTGGAAAGGCATGGAGTTGCCCGAAGTAGACCGGATCATAGACCTTGCCAGGCTGGATCGATGGGGGGCGCTCTGAGTGATGTGCGCCGCCTCCGACTTCATGCCAGCATCCGACCTGCCCGCCTCGCCAAGCCGTGAGGAGCAGCTTGAGGCCTTTATCAAGACTCAGGCGGCTGCTCTGGAGCGGCTGGAGGCTCTGCTAGACGGCCAGCCTCAGCAGCAGGCCGGGGGCAAGATGAGCGGCCAGGAGAAGGCGGCGATCATCGCAGCACTGAGCAAGCTGGATGACAGGCTCACGGCCCTGGAGCGGGCTACAATGGGCCTCGATGATCTGAAAAAAGACATCAAAGAAGCAGGAGAGAAGATCCATGAAGTCCATGAGCTGGCTCGATATAGCCTCAAGACACTATCTGTTAGGTGCACTTCCCTGGAGGATCATAACAAGCCCAGGGATACGGCCACAAATCTGGCCCATCTGCAAGCCATATGGGAGGAGCTGCTCAGACGGCAAAAGGCAGGGACACGGGGCATATCCTACAGAGAAGCGGCGGCAGTCTGCAAGGTGGAGAAGTCCACCATCAAGAAGCTGCATGGCCTCATAGCTGCCGATTTACGTTTTGATATCATATGGCATCCGAAGAAGAAGAATACAAAGTTAATTTGTCTTAAGAATTATAAATAGACTAGATATTGGTGAATTCACCGTTCACCGATGGAGGGTAAAAACGATGTAGGAAAGCGGCGAAATAGCACAGAAACAAAAGAATGTATGTCTAAAAATATATAAACTACTTTGAGGTATATAAATATGATGTGTCATGATGTATATAATAGCAAGAATCCAGCACGTCAGAAATCAGGTCAAGCGGTGAACGGTGAATGCACCGATTTATGCAGCTTGACAGGCTAACAAAGTGAGGATAAGAAGATGACAATCGCAGACGATATGGACCCAATATACTGCCTCGAGCTATGCATCCCCGAGGTAGAGCGGAATCTGATAACTGCTCTAAAGAACATGCCTGAAGTAGACGACAGCCCGGAAGAGGCCGCCAAGAAATATGCCATCCTAGGGCGATGCCTGAGGGGCATGAAGGAGTATACAAAGGAGGCCCTGAAGGCAGTACAAATGGGATCTGACCAGGCCGCTGGCTCGATCCTGGAAGGCAGTAAGCACCACCCTCTGAGTGAATTTGACGACGCCAAGATATCCGGCCCGGATGGCAAAACCACAGAGACCACATTCAGCCAGTTTGACCGGGCCTGTGAGGCAGTCCAAAAAGATCCCGGCGTACTCGATCAGCTTAAGGGCGGCGAGCAATGACCGCAGAGAGACGGACCGGTGTCCCTGCTGAGGAGCTGGCCGAACGGCGGGCCCTGGGCGATCGATACCATGCCCAGCGCCGGATCGATCAGATAGGAGATCTAGTTCGGGGCATCCGGGCAGTAATCAATATCCTGATCAGAGAAGAAAAGGCACTGCTGACGGAAAAGGAGAGCTTGCAGGGGGTTGAGGGACTTGGCAAGTGAAACAAAGATCCTTGAGGCTATATTTGGCCCCAGCATCCCTCTGGAGAGTGTGACGATCCTGCCCGAGATCATGGGCCACATCCGGGCCATAGATGATCTGCTCCAGGGCAAGACCATGCGGCAAGCACGCAAGAGGATATCCGACCCGGCCATAAGCGGGCCGATCAACAGCCGGATCGTAGATCTCTATGCAGAGCACGGCAAAAGCTGGCCCAAGATCGCAGCAGCCATCTGCCAGGAGTTTGGGGTGTCGATATCCCCGGACGCCTGCCGGGGAAGGTACAAGGACGCGATGGAGCGGAAGGCGGCAGCCATCATGCAGCAGGAGGGCTATGCAGCACTGAGCGGCGAGGCGATCCAGGCGGGCACCTACACCACGCCGCCAGAAGTCTTGCAGTTGGCCACCAAAGAAAAGCCCGCAGAGCCCGCAGTCGATCCCACGCCAGGCGAGCAGGCGGGCCCGGATGATCCCCCCACCCAGTCCGCCATAATCCAGGAGCGCCCTACATCTCAGGCAATCTCCCGAGCCGAGTTGGACGCCAAGATGTGGGCTCTCCACATGGCCGGCAAGACGCCTGAGGAGATCTCCGACGAGCTCTACAGCGAGGGCCTGTATTACTCAGAGAAATCCGTTCGGGTCAGGCTGATCTCCCAGGGGGCAGATCTGTGAGCGATATATCTATCGGGGTTCGCGTCAAGGTCGTTGGGCCAAGCGTTCTAGGAGATAATCGCCATTTAGGCGAATCTTTCCTGATCACAGGAGTAGTGCATCATCCATATGGTGATCACTTCCCCTTTCGTCCATATGATGGCACATATTATCCGGAAAGATCTCTGGAGGCATTGCTCTTATGATCCTCTCCGACCTGCAGGTGCTCACCCTGGTCAAGGCCCACCCGGGCCTCAATTTCTATCAGATCCAGAAAATCGCAGCAGAATCAATGCAGAAATGGCACTGGAGCATTGGCAAGATCCAGAAGGCAGTACGCCGGCTGGAAGAATCCGGGAAAGTCGAGACAGAGACAGTCATCTCAGGAGGGAGAGCATGTGTCTTAGTGCGACCCAAATAGACCTCCTAAATTCTGATAATATTCTCCCAAGGCAGACAATAGAATTGAGGGGAATGGATGATTATGATCCGGCCACAGAGAAGGCGCTCGGCAAAGACCGCGCCTGGCAAAGAATCAATAATGGCGGCCTTCTCCACTGCCGCCTGATCATCCGTTGCCAGCTAGGAGAAGACTCTGACGGCCATCTGCTCTACAATGGCCGCCGCTATACTCGGCGTGTCTGGTCCTGGAGGCCACCCAAGGTCATCAGGATGCAGGGCCGACTGGCAAGAGAGTACAGCGATCCCCGAAACGAGCATCCAGAGATTATCATAATTACCCAGAACGGCGAGGCGCTCACGCTCGATGCCTGCCCATGCGGCGGCGAGCTGATCAAGGATCATAGGGGATTTCTCTATTGCGCTTCATGCCATCTCATCTATGAATAGTCATCCAATAGGATGAACACAATGAAAAGAGGTGAAAAAGCCTCAATTCTAAACCATGACCGGACCGATTAGGCCCGGATCATGATGATAGCCCTATGGGCCGGAGCCTGCGGCCTGCTATGAGCCGATGAAGCGGACCACAGGAAAGCTGAGGCGGGTACCTGTTGAGTTAAGGCAAAATTCCATCAGAGGGCGGCGGCGTCGCTGCCCTTCACGATCACCAAAACCCAGAAGCGTGCTAGATCAGACCAATAGGGGCCAGGGTAAGCGCTCTGGCCCCATCCTCCTAGTCACTATGTGACGGGCCTTGCCGGGATCTAATTGTGGGGATTAGCCTCCTCCGTAAGAGTGACTCTGATAAACAGCCTGGCGAGACCTTCTAATCACTAAATGGATTGATTAAATGAATGGCAAAGAAGTGCTCTATCTGTACTCACCGAAACCATGACCAGATAGACCAATTAATTTTATCTAAAACACCATATCGCACTATCGCAGACAAGTACAGAATCAAAGCCAAAGATCCGATACAGGCGATCAAGAACCACGTGCGATATGGGCACATCCCCAAGCAGATTCAGCATGCGAGCGAAAAAGCCCGAGAGCAGGACGAAGTTCGGACGGGCTTAGCACTCCAGGCCTGTGCCCAGGATATCTACGACCTGGCCATGGACGCCGCCAGGCTCGCCAAAGCTGAGGACCTCCGGGCGTTCGGGGGCTGCATCGGTCCTGCAATCAAGATCTTGGAACTGCTCAATAAGCCGGGCGAAGGGCTGCCGGACGGGCAGCCAAAGGATAGCGGCTTCATGGCAGGCTACCTGAAGCGAGCGGGAGAGGTATATGAAAAAGCAGAAAGCCCGCCGCCTCAATAAACCAGCCTTTGTCTGGAAGCCACCAAGTCCTAAGCAAGAGCAGATCCTCTACTGGTGGACCCCAGCAAGCCCATTCAAGCATCTACCATACTTCGAGGCAGAAGGCTCAGTCCGCTGCGGCAAGACCGTTATAGCTGATTTCAGCTTCGTGAATTGGGCCTCCTTCACATTCGACCGGGAAGAATTCGCCCTTTGCTCGAAAACAATAGGCACGGCTATCAGGAACCAGGTGAGACCGCTCAGAAAGGTCCTCTCCGTCGAGCCGTCCTATGAGGTCGAATTCAAGCGAGGCAGAGAGGAAGGGCCACATCTCATCATCTACCAGAAAGAGTTAGACCACGAAAACATCTTCTGGATATACGGCGGCAAAGATGAGGCCTCACAAGACCTGATCCAAGGCAAAACCCTGGCGGGAATCCTCTTTGACGAGCCGCCATTAATGCCCCAGAGCTTCATTAACCAGGGCCTCGCCCGCTTATCCGTCGAAGGGGCCAAAGCGTGGTTCCTGAACAACCCTGAGACCCCCACTCATCCTCTTTACGTCGAAACCCTGGATCCATTCCAGAAGGATGGCAAGCTCCTCTTTCTGCACCTGGTGATGGATGACAATCCTGACCTGTCGGAAGAGGCCAAGAATAGAATCAAGTCTCAGTGGCCCGTGGGCTCGGTCCTCCATAAAAGATATGTGCTTGGACTGAGGGCCGCAGCAGAAGGCCGGGTGTTCAGCTTCTTCGACGAGACTCCCGGCGCAGGATTCGTGGTTGAATCAGTCCCAGAGAACTTCACGATGTATCTCTGCGGGCTGGATTATGGTATCTCAAATCCCTTCGCCGCCCAGCTCTGGGGTCTTTCTGGCGGTATCTGGTACTGCCTCAAAGAGTTCTACTGGGATTCTGTAATAGAACGCAAGCAAAAGACCAATCCAGAGTACATAGAGGACCTGGCCAGACTCTGCTACTGGAACGGCGAGCGAAAAGCGCCAGCCAAGATCCTTGTTCCGCCTGAAGAGCCGGGCTTCCAGCGAGAAATAAAACAGTCCAAGCACCCCCATCTATTCCATGTCCGGGATGCAGATAATGCCATCATGCCTGGCATCGAGGACTTAACCTCTCTGCTGAGCCTCGGAAAATGGAAGATCTATTACAGGTGCGAGAAGACTATCAGGGGCGTCAATGATCTTCTCTGGGACGAAAAAAAACAGAAGCAAGGCATCGACATGTTTATCAAGGGTGGCTCTGGCGCTCCTGACCATGCCGCGGACTGCTCTAGGTATATTGGCCGGGAAGCGGCAAAACAACTGAGACAGATGGGGTTATTGTGATCACGAATTTAGATGACATTCTGCAAATAGGCAAGCCCTGGCCACCGAAATCCGAGGAGGGCCGGCTCAGGACCTATGAGCAGAATGAGGCCCTCTTCGACGGCGAGCATACAAAAGTCTTTCAGGTGCTCCTAAATCTGTTCTCTTCGCATACAGCCGAATATAATAAGCTTATAATAATCCTCAACTGGCATAAGCGTCTCTCCACTCTATGGGCGGATTTCCTCTATGGCGAGCAGCCCAGAGCCACAGTATCCGAGGACCCGGAAAGCGCAGAGCAGCTATATCTCAACGACTTCATAGACCGAAATCGGTACTGGACTCTTCAGCATTCCAGGGCAATCGATGTATCTCGGTTTGGACATGGCATAATCGAGGGCTATTATGAGAATGGGGTCAAGCTGCAAGTGGTCCACCCGGCAAAATATTTCCCGGTAGGCGATGCCTTCGGGCGAGTCCAGGCCCATATGATCGCCTGGCTGGAGGAGCCCGAGTTTGTAGATCATATCTCCCAGCGCCGGCTTTTCTGCCGCATCCATTACCCTGGCAGAATAGAGAGCCGGGAATATCTGGTATCGGCAACAGGCTATATTATGGGCGGGCCACAGAACGAGGTCGTCACTGAGACGGGCATAAGCGAGCCATTGGTCTCAGTAGTGGAGAACCTCAGCACATCTTCAGGCAAGCTCATTGACGATTATCACGACTTAGACAGCCTCATCAAGCGCATGGAGGCCAGGCTCACTCGAGTAGGGCGAATCCTGGATGTCCACAGCGAGCCTTTGCTGGTCCTGCCCGAGGACTCAGGTGCATTCACCAAGACGGAAACCGGGGCAGTAGTCTATGACTCTAAAAAGAAGGTCCTGGAGCGGGTCAAAGGCGCGGCAGATCCCGGATATGTGACCTGGGAGGGCCAACTGGCGGCAGCATTTCAGGAATTCCAGACAGATCTCCAGCAGCTCTATGCTCTTTCTGAAACCTGTGAGGCCTGCTTTGAGCCCACGAAGCTGGGCGCTCAAGTGTCCGGCACGGCTTTGAGGCTCATGCTATTTGTACCCCTCAAGAAGGTGGACCGGCTCAAGTTGGTAGCCGATCCAACCTTGAGGGCAGAACTCCAGACATTCCTGAATTTCGAGAAAGAAAGAGGCTACTCCGGCGCGGTTCCGGTCAAAAAGGTATCCATAGCCTGGCAAGACGGTTTGCCCGAGGACTTCAAGGAGACCGTAGCCAACGTCGTAGCCCTGAAGGGCATGGGCCTCATCTGGGATGAGATGGCCCTCAAGATGCTCTATAAATTGGAAGGCAAGGCGCTCAAGGATGCGATGGAGGCGCTGAAGAGCGAGACACAGCTGCCTTCGGTAGGCGCTCCGACGATATCTCTCCCAGGATTGGGCGACGGTGGCGATAATGGCCCGCAGTCAGCCTCTCAGTGATGCCCAGGCCCAGAGGCTCATCAAGCTCTATACTGAGGCTGAAGCTGAGATCCTGCAGGAGATCAACCGGCTCCTGCTGGGCACTCCTAAGGATTACAGCCTGGCCTGGCAGCAGACTGTTTTGCAGAGAGTCCAGCAGATCAAAGCCGATCTGCTGAAAGGCTCCCGGGCCTGGTGCCAGGAGGCCATCCCTGCCAGCTACATGCAGGGAGTAGAATGGGCGGATAAGGACCCATTGGCAGGCAAAGATGTAAGGGCTGGCTTTGGATCAGTCCACCAGCAGGCTGTGGAGGTCCTGGCAGATAATGCCTATTCCCGGCTGGAGGATGTGGTCCATGTAGTGGGCCGGCGGGTAGATGACATTTATCGAAATGTGGCCCTGGAGGCTGCCAGAGGGGCAGTCATAGGCAGCAAAACCACCAGGCAGGCAGCCCAGCAGATCAGGAAAGACCTGGCAGAGAGGGGCATAACCGGCTTTGTGGATAAGGCTGGGCATAGCTGGAATATGCGGCGCTATGCTAAAGTGCTGGCTACTGAAACCACTAACGGAGCCTTTAGACAGGGCACCATAAACAGGCTGGAGGAAAAGGGCCATGATCTGGTCCGGATATCTCACCACGCGGGCAGCTGCCCGAAGTGTGCACCTTACCAGGATCGGACCTTCTCCCTGTCTGGCCAGGATAAGGAGTTTCCCGCTCTGAGCAGCGCCACAGGACTTTTTCATGTGTCATGTAAGCACGTTATCTCTTTAGCGCCTGAAGAACTGAGGCGCGGCCTGGATGTGCTCCAGGGCAAAGAGGGCGAGGCGGCCAGGGCAGCAGAGATCAAGAGGCTGGCAGATAAATGGAACAGCCGCAATAAATCATAATCATCATTTCATTCTAAAAGCTGACTCCGGGCTTTACCGGAGGGGGGTAATTTTCTTATGACAAATTCAGATGAATCCGGTACGCCTCCGGCCAATGAAGGCGGAAATACACCACCTGCGCAGCAGGGTAAGCAATTCACTCAGGCGGACATCGATGCAATAGTCGAAGATCGCCTGGGAAGAGATCGCCGTACACG
>Ga0209097_10003278_pt1 | contig 12495 bp, 13 predicted proteins | sample AD_UKC052_MetaG_FD_184419 | JGI IMG/M metagenome (GOLD analysis project Ga0209097, IMG submission 184419) | Active sludge microbial communities of municipal wastewater-treating anaerobic digesters from USA - AD_UKC052_MetaG (SPAdes) (version 2) | ecosystem: Engineered > Bioreactor > Anaerobic >... | reverse complement strand
TCAATTCCTTTCTGAATATCGGGGTGAAAATTAAATTCGGTAAATTTCATAAAATCCTTGTGTAATGCGATAAATCGTATTTTCTCTAATTCTAAAATCAAATCCGCATTTGTAAAGCGTTTCTTTTTAAATCAAACTATTCAATTGTTCTAATTTTGGGCATAATCCAATTTAAAACCCTTTTTCTATCCCCTTTTTTTGCTATACACACTTTTTATTGTTACATATTATACATTCATTACAAATTTTGATCCGGGGATACTATGATCATAAAAAGAATATCTTTTCTTATAGCATTGGTTTTTTTCTCCTATTTGCATTCTCAGAATTTGCCGATTGAGTATTGGAAACTTTCAACCGAAGAACTTTCAAAATATACGGAAGATAATGCACAGCTTGAACTGGCTTCAAGATATATGACAGGTTCAAACGGCGATGTTATTGATATAAATAAAGCTCACGGAATATTGAATAAACCAGAATTGAAAAATAATCCTGCAGCAATTATATTTTTTCTCATCAGCGGCAAAAAGACTACAGCTACAGACGAAGAATTGAAAAATGTTTTTAATGAAATCAAAAAAATAGCAGATAGAAGAAATCCCTGTTATCAATATATCACGGCTGTTTGTTACAGAAACGGTATTGGAACTGTACCGGACAAGAAACAATATGTAAATTACTTAGAATATTCTGTTAGAAAAGAATACTCTCCTGCAATTGCTGTTTTAGGAGATGAATATTTAAAAGGCGAGCATATTAAGAAAAATTTAACTGCTTCAATAAATCTATTCTCCAGATCAGCTGAATATGGAAATTCAATCAGTAGATATAATCTAGCAATCTTGTACCGTACGGGAAAAGGTGTTAAAATAGATTTACATAAAGCAGTTGAACTCCTGACTCTTTCTGCAAATCAGAATTTAGCAGAAGCGCAATGTGATCTTGCGATATGTTATGCAAATGGGGCTGGAGTTGAGAATGATCTAGCTAAAGCTGTTGAATTATATACTTTATCGGCAAATCAAGGCAATGCTAAAGCACAATATAATCTTGCATTATGTTATGAAAATGGCAAAGGGGTAACAAAAAATATAATAAAGGCTATTGATCTATATACTTTATCTGCTAACCAAGGGAATTCTTCTGCACAATTCTTTCTAGCCCAACACTATTATTATGGAGATTTCATAGAAAAGAATATAAATAAAGCCGTTGAACTATATACTTTATCTGCAGAACAAGGGGATACTGTAGCTCAATATAATGTTGCATTATGCTATTATCAAGGGAAGGGTGTAAATAGAGATATAGAAAAAGCAATAAAGTATTTTACCCTATCTGCTGATAAAGGATACCCTGAAGCTCAATATAATCTCGCAATATGTTATGAGAATGGGACTGGGGTTAGCAAAAATATTAGCAAAGCCATTGAACTTTATACTTTATCTGCAAATCAAGGATTTGCCAAAGCTCAATACAATCTAGCAATATGTTATTCAAATGGTTATGGAATTGATAAGAATATCCAAAAAGCTGTTGAATTATATACTTTATCTGGAAAACAGGGTTTTGCCAAAGCTCAATATAATCTTGCTGTGTGTTATGAAAAAGGTGCAGGTGTTGATAAAAACATATCTAAAGCAGTAGAACTCTACACTCTATCCGCAAATCAAGGATTTGCTGAAGCGCAATATAATCTTGCCGTATGTTATGAAAAAGGCAAAGGAGTCCAGAAAAACATACCAAAAGCTATTGAGCTATATACTTTATCTGCTAATCAAGGGTTTTCTTCTGCACAATTTATTTTAGCTCAACATTATTATACTGGAGATTTCATTGAAAAGAATATAAATAAAGCCGTTGAACTATATACTTTATCTGCAGAACAAGGACATTCTGTCGCTCAATTTAATGTTGCAATTTGCTATTACCACGGAATTGGAGTCAACAAGGACATAGAAAATGCAATCAAATTTTTTACCCTATCCGCTGATCAAGGAGATGATCGGGCACAATACAATCTCGCACTAATCTATCATAATGGAAATGATGTTAAGCAAAATATTTACAAAGCTGTTGAGTTATATTCTCAATCTGCAAATCAAGGAAATGCTTCCGCTCAATATAATCTAGCTTTATGCTATATGAAAGGAAATGGTGTTGAGAAAAATATACCAAAAGCTATCGAACTCTATTCTTTATCTGCAAAACAAGGTGAACACTTGGCTCAATATAATCTTGCAATATTATATCAGCAAGGAGAAGGAGTTAAAAAAAATACTTCAAAAGCAGTTGAACTGTTTACTCTTTCTGCTAATCAAGGTTATGATAATGCACAAAACAATCTAGCATTATGCTATGAAAAAGGCGAAGGTGTTGAAAAAAATATTTCTAAAGCCATTGAATTATATACTCTTGCAGCAATTCAGGGAAACAAAACTGCTGAACAAAACCTAAAAAGAATAAAAGATGCAGAATCGGGCGATAAAAAGGATGAACCGAAGTAAGGCAGAATTTCCCAAAATAATTCACCCGCAATTCGGAGAAATAACTGCTCCTTATATAATCTCGGCAAGCCGTGCAACAGATATTCCGGCATTTTATTCTGACTGGCTCATTAACAGATTTGAGAAGGGCTATTCTGCAAAAATAAATCCTTATGACCGCTCTAAGATTTCATATATCTCTCTCGAAAATGTTAAAGCAATCGTCTTCTGGAGCAAAAATCCCGAACCGCTGATTGGTAAACTTAATTATTTTGACTGCCGGAATATTTCATATTATTTCCAGTTTACTCTTAATGATTATGAAAAAGAATATCTCGAACCGGGTATTCCAAAACTTAATGAACGTATTGAAACCTTTCAGCGATTGTCGGAAAAAATCGGAAAAGAAAAAGTCATCTGGCGTTTTGATCCTCTTATTAAAACAGATATTACTTCATACGAAGAACTTCTCGAACGTATAATGAAAATCGCAAAAAATATTTTTCCGTTTACAAATAAGCTTGTTTTCAGCTTCGCTGAGATAGAATCATACCGTAAAGTCAGACGGGCATTCAATTCAAGAAAAGATTTATTTTCCAAGCCGCCCGAAGATTATCAGGCAGCTGAAGAAGATAAAATTGATTTTGTAAGAAAGCTTTCTGCTGCAATTCCTGAGCTAAAGAATTTAAATCCGAATTTCCAAATCGCTTCATGTGCTGACGCAATAGATTATTCAGCTTACGGGATTATACCGAACAGATGCGTTGATGACGAACTGCTTTTAAAAATTTCAGATGATGAACAATTGCACCGATTTCTCCGTCCTGATCTTTTCCGTGATGATTACTATCTCAAAGACCGGGGACAAAGAAAAAACTGCGGATGTGTTGTAAGCCGCGATATCGGCGCTTATGATTCCTGCCCGCATTTCTGCCTTTACTGCTACGCAAATTCTTCCAAAGAAGCGGTTTTGGATAAGATAAAATCTTTCAATAAGATGTCCGAATTTATTTAGTCTCTTCCTTGTCGTTTTCAAATTATTCTTGACTCTATAATTTAAAAACCAATTTTACATATAAATAAGGAGCTAATTTTGAAAAAAGTATCTTTGATTGTTTTTGTTTTAATCGCATCTTTTTTTCTATCATGCAGCAGTACAAGCACGTTAAAAGTAAGCCGTGATCAGATGAAATCTTATAAAAAAATTATTATCATTCCTCTTTATGTTCCTGATCAAATGATGCAGAAAGATTATAAAGATAATGTAGTTGGAGCTTATTATCCTGATGAATTTAAAACTGAGCTCTACAAATTGGTTAATGAGAATAAACATTTTTATGATTCATGGGTTGAAAAAATCATGAAAGAAGGAAGATATAAGTTCCAAACTTTAATTCATGCTGAGAAAATTGATTCACAGATTGAAGTAGAAACTCAAAAAAGTTCGCTTGAATTTGGAAAATATTCTTGGATGGGAAATCTTTGGTATGGTCTAAATCCAGAATATATTAAGAAAATTACAAAAGAAAATGATGCCGATCTTGTTCTTTTTCATTATCTGCAATGCGGTAAACATAGTGCATTTGTCGAAGGCGGCTGGGGATATAAAAAATATGGACCTTATGACTCCCTTAGATACTATGGTAAAATCTATGACAAAAACGGGAATATAGTTTTCGATACTACAGGTGAAAAAGATGCTAAAATTGCGTTAATAATGGAATATTATAAAGACAGTGTAATTTTCGGTACATTAAAGGTTAGACCAACTCTTGAAAAGCTTAAAGAACAGCTTACAGAAAAAAATATCAATTTTAATCTTGGTTATAACAATTACGACGAGAAAGCTTATTATGGAGAATTTGTAGCTAGATAATAATAGATTCATTTAGGCAAAAAGAAAACCGCTGAAAAAGTCTTTTTTCTTTTTGCCTATTTCTGCAGAGAAGAAAGAAAACATATCCGCATTTCTTTAATCATTATGCTTAAAGAAGTATTTTATACTTCCGGCAATTAGCATATTAAGTTTGACATATATCGGCACTTTTGATAGTTGTTTGTTTGGTTAATAATTCAAAAGAGCTTATAAATAATGAATAATAACGGAATATGCAGAAAAATTAAATTATTACAAAAGTCTCCTGATGGAATTTTTGGATCCTTCATGACTCGCCCTGTTAGTCATTTCTTTGCTGCGGCTAGTTATAAACTGCATTTATCCCCTAATTTTGTCAGTTTCTTTTCGTTTGTTTTTTGCATTGCTGGTGGAACAATTCTTTTATTCCACGAGATTCCCTATTATTTAGTAATCTCAATTGCTCTCTGGTGGCTTGGTGCTATTTTTGATGCTGCAGATGGAGATTTAGCACGTTTTGTTAGCGGTGGAACTCCTTTTGGCGGATGGTTTGATAGTTTTCTGGACAGATTAAAAGAATTTTTTATTTTTTCTGTACTCGGATATCTGGCATGGAAACAATATAATGAAGAAATATATCTTCTACTTGGTTTGCTATCTATTTTTTCTAATGTTATGAGCGGTTATATTAGCGATACTAAAAAAATATTTATCAGCGCCAAAAGAAAGCCTGAAATTGTTTTCAGCAACAAATACAGTTTCGGAATGGTTGACACAAGAGATTTTGTAGTTATTGTTTCGCTTATTATTGGAGATTTCCGAATAGCCTTGATTACCTACAGCACTCTCTTTGCAAGTTTAATCTTTTTCCAGACTTTACGCTTCTATTTAAAATACGGCAAAAAGACAAACTAATCTCACGTTATACCTTCTTTGGTTTAGACTGTATTTGAGTTAATCTTTTCTGAATATATTTATTAGCCTCCTTTATATAAAAATCTTTAGGCACTAACGGTTTCTTAAGTGCTTCTTTTGTTTTTAGAGACAACTTGGAATTTTTAACAATTTCTTCTCCGCATTTGTTCATAAGTTTTTTATACTTGAACTGAACCGGTTTAAGAAGAAGTCTTTTATGGCAAAGAAGCTCTCCTTCAGTTCTAAATATTTCTCCCAGCACTTTAGAATGAAGATTGCGCGCGAAACGCTTGAAAAGCAGACTTACAACCTGAAAATGAGAAAACTCGGGAAAACCGCAGTTTGAAATAACTACAACACCCGGTGACGGCTGATCATACCGCTTCTGATGACGCGACTCACCATTTTCGTCTTTCGTTATACGCGGATCGGCAAGCGTCATCAGCCTGTCCATGAAAATCTTCATCTGCCCGCTGACATTATCAACATAAAGGGGAAACGCAAAGACTATTATATCAGATGTAAGAACTTCGGAAAGAAGCGTCGGCATGTCGTCTTTGAATACGCATATCCCTGGAGTTTTAAGCCAGCATGTAAAACAGCCCATGCACGGATTAATTTTCTTTTTGGATAAAAAGATATTATTGGTCACAGCTCCGGCTTTTTCCGCCCCTTCAATAAAGGCTTTAACCATAAAATGAGTATTTCCTTTCTCTGCACGCGGACTCCCGTTAAAAATAGTTATTTTCATATCGACCTATCCTGAAACAGCAATTACGCCGGAGCGCATATTTGACAAAGAAACCTGTAGTTGAAAGAATGCAAATATAATTTAAACTACGAAGAAGGAATACTCAGTAATTTCTTATTTTCTTATTAACAGATAGAATTCATTAGATTAGTAATCAAAATATCTAATTCCTCGGATTTATCTTCAATTGTCGGATTTTCTATTATTGATTCGAAATCTTCTTTTAATTCTATCAATATAGATTTTTTACAACTGAATCCATTCTATCGACCACTTGGGAAATTACCCAGTACTTCCATATACTATCATTCGAATTTAATATATTTTTCACATAAGGTACTATATCTTTCTCAGCTTTAATCAATAATGGAATTATTACTTTTGCAACTGGCCAATTTATATCTTGAATCCATTCAAAAAGATTACCCAGAATAGGTTTATAAAAAGAATATTCGTACTTCGACAATTCACTTACTGATACTACATCGAATTTATTTTTTGGAATAAACTTTTTTAATTCATCCATTAATATAACTCCAAAAATCTATTGAATAGCAAACTAATTTTAAATAACTTCTACAACTAAACGAAATTTTAGCATAAGTCATAAATTTATCAAAGAGACGTGATATCGACATTCTGTTAAAAACTTCGAGAAGAGAAATGATCTCAGGAAACGGAGTTGTTGATAAGCGCAAAGTGTGAACTGCTGTTGTTCGATTGTCAGTTAGTAACTAAAAGATGTATTTATAATCATTTCTCTCTTTTTATATGATCCTTTATCGAAAAGTAACAAATAATCATATGCCTCACCTGAGTTATTCGATGCATAATTGCTTTTTATTGCAGGATAATCATGAAACGGCACGTAGAAAAGACCTCCAAAGAATCCGGAGAATATTTCCCCATTTGTTATCTTTAATTCATATTTTTTCACAAAAAAAGAGCCTTTAAGATATACTTTATATATTATTACATAATCATCTTTTTTATCACCATTAAAATCAATTTTATACTGTACTATCTCATTGGTTATTTCTTGTGAATATCTAATCCTTTCTTTACAAATTTTATTTTTAAAGGATATATCCTTATTCTGATGGCGCTTTTTAAAGGCCTTATACGAAGATTTAGTCATTAGATAACTTTCACTTGGATTTTCAATTTTAGAATAATTAAATCCAACACATTGTACATAATACATTCCATTATTAAACAGAAAGTAATCGAAACCATCAAGCTGTTTAATTTTATCTCCATAATAGAGATAGTAATTACCAGAAGGATTAATTATTGATTTTTGTCTATCTTCCAAATTCAATTTATAGAAAGAAGTCTTTTCATCTAGATAAATCTTCTCTAAGTTGTCATCAGGCAATAAATTAGGTAATGTATAATAGTAATTATTATTGTCGCTAGTAATATAACTACATATTTCATTTTTGTCATGAGAACATGCTTGCATGCCAAATATCATAATCAATATAAATAAACTGCATTTCATTTTCATTCTCCTCAAAAAAGAAGCATTTGCATAGCGTATCTGCGGAAACCAATGTGGCGCATCAATTAGTTAAAGCGAAATGTTAACCGAATGCTAGCATAAATTTTCAATTATATTTCACTGCATAATATGCTCTTAAATAATCATTCTTCGGAGCATTTTTTAAATAATCATTTATATCTTTAATTAAAACATATACTACAACTAAACCCGATCCTTTTTTATATATTGAATTGATACTTACATAATTATATCCTTTAGAAAAACAAGAATTTCCAGGAACAGTATCATATACACCAGCGTCAGCACCAAATTCATTTTTGACTTCTTTAGAATCAAATGCTCTAATTTTTGGTTTTCTTTCAGTATCTTGTGAAATATTTAAACAAATAGTGTATGTCATAGACATTAACATTTTCATTAAGTCTTCGTTATTTGTCGCTTTTGTTAATTGTGAAGGTAATTCTGAATCAGGATATAAACCAATTCTATATTCAACATTATCATACTTCTTATAACACACATTAACTAAAACATCTTCTTGTTCCGGTTCTTTTAATATTTTATAATCTTTTGGTACTATCAATTTTAAATTCATTTCTTTTGCAATTACACTAAAGGATTTAGTCTCGCCAGAATAGATTATACTAGTAATAAATAAACACATTAATCCAATTACACTTTTTTTCATTTTTTCTCCAAGTTTAATTAAAATTGTGCCTAACATCTTCCGTGTAGTTACATGCGAATAGAATTCTGTTTTTTTGCCCTATGCATATCCGATTAAATCTTGAATTTAACCATGCACTGCTTTTAAGCAAATACGAAAAATACACTTCTCGTAAAATATTTATAAATGAGACTTTTCAAATGTCAAACCCGAAATAAACCACATGACTGAGAAAGAAGCTTATGAGCCCTCACCCATCCTCCGGCTTGGCCTCTCCCAAAATGAAACACATACTGGCGAAGCCAATAAAGATATTCCATCCCGGGAGAGGGCTTTCAATCAATATTCTCAATGTAATTCAGACAAAAATGAATGAGAGAAAAAACCCTAAAACATTCGGCGAAGCAAAATACCAAATAAGCGCAGACTATCGCAGTCATTTCAAAGAAATGCGCGATAGTTCTGTCGCGACAAGCCCCGCGCAGCGGTGCCTTTTTCCGAAAGTACACGGATGTACGCAAGTCCGAGCGCCCACGGATGGAATAGCGCTCGGATAACGTCCATTTCTTTTGGGCAACGCAAAAGAAATGGACAAAAACCGGGTAAAGGGTGTGGAACACCCTTTAATATTCTTGCATGATCCATGCAAAAAACAGATTCTTAAGGCGAAGCCTTATGTTATATTCCGAAACTCGGAAAATTTAGACGTCCGATAGGATATCGTCGATGTCAGGGGAGATCTGCGAGGTTCCTTCTTCATTATTCTGAGGATTCTTTTCGCTTCTTACAAGGCGGTATTCTCTATTAAAACTTAGACAGAATTTTTCAATTTTTTCAGGGGTGTCGGTAAACATTATCCCGACTTCACGTCCGTCAACTCTTGCGACTTTTGCCCTCAAAAATATTTTTCCGTCTTTGAACGGAAACATCAGCTCTATCTGATCATTTTTGTTTATCGGAGACTGGCGCAAAAAACATATTCCGGTTTCGCTTACGTTTAAAACCGAAACCGGCGTCATAAAATCATCTGCAACAAAACGGTATTCTATATCGAATTTATCAGTTTTTATCCTGTTCTGTTTTCGGCGTTCCATTCTCTGCATAATTATTCCGCATAAACCATCGGGATTTCGTCACATTCATTCTGTTTTATACAGTTAACACAATCCTTCCATATTTTCTCCGGAAGGGTTTCCTTCTTAACTTCTACAAACCCGCATTTACTGAAAAAATCTGGTGCAAGTGTAAGAGCAAATATTTTTACCCTTGAATCTTTTTCCCTGATATCATGTATTATTTTATTAACAAGGCGCTTTCCGATTCCTTTGGCGAAAAAACTTTTTCTGACGGCAAGAGAACGGATTTCGACAAGCAAAGGACTATAAGTATAAAAAGCCGCTACACCCGAAAGTTTTCCTTCTGTTTCGGAAACATAAAAATGATCAATACTTTCTGATATCTCTTCATGAGTTCTTTTCAGAACAATTCCTTCTTTAGTATAAGGTTCGAGAATGCTAAGTATTTCATCAATGTCGGAAATAGTTGCTCTTCTTATCATCAAATTCTCTTTATTACAACAGAATTACGGCAGAAGGCATATTCCTTATATTCCTTGATTTTTTGCAAGGAACTTTCCGCATTTTCCATTGTCTTAAATGGTCCTATAAAAAGATTATAGTCTTCACCGCTTTTCGCCAGAATTACGGTATGTCCTCTTTTGCTGAGAGCATCTGCAGCTTTCTTTGAATCATCAAGAGACATTGTTTCATTAATTTTTACTGCAAATGGATATTCTTCTTTCGGATATACATCGCTTGTTGACTGTATCTGATCAGGATTTTTTGAAACAAGAGATTTTAGTTCATTTACAGCCTGCATTGTCTTTTCATCGACAATCGGTTTGTTGGGATCTCCTGTAAATTTTATTCCGACTACCATTCCGGCCGTAAAAGAAATGATACAAAGAGCAGCGGCAATGGTCAGAGTGCGGTTAAAGTTTCCCTGCTTCTTCTCATTGTTTTTGATTACTTCCGCCCCTCTCGAATGGTATTCGATATCGGGATTTTCAAAATAGGCAGGCGAATAGCCGCCCTGTTTTTTTACGTATAGATCAAAATCTTGCATCTTTTTCTCCGAAGATCATGGCTGTTTATATTTTCGGCAGAAAACGCTGACGAATAAACATTTATTTTCTTCGGGGAAAAGTCTTATTTATCTTTTTCCTCAGGAAGCTCATCGAGTTCGTTTGTCTCAACCATTATTTCCGATCCGATATCAATAACCTTGTCATATCCGTATTTTCCCTGAATCGGAGGAAAAATTCCCTGCTCACCGAAACTCATTTTAAAATTCGCTCCGGTATTAACATCCGGTTCATTGCGGATTATAACAATCTGCTGCATGTGCTCAGGCCCCATAGGAAAAACCATCACACCGCGTCTTTTAACATATTGAAGGGTAGAAATAGGTCTCTTGTAGCAGGCTCCCCATATTATAGCACTGTCAAGTTCGCTCAAATCCATTTCCGGATCGGTTCCATCTCCCGAAAAGAAACGAATATTTTCATAGCCAAGCGTGTAAAGCCTGGTTTTTGCCGATGCCGCAAGCCGTTCATCCATTTCGATTGTAAAAACTTCTCTGCAAAGAAGAGATAAAACTGCTGTAGAAAAGCCCGAGCCCGTTCCTACTTCAAGAATTCTCATATTCTCCGCCGGAGAAAGAGCATTAATCATTTTTGCCGCAAGATAAATGGAATCGCTTTTCTCTCCGTATCCAACTGGAATAAAATCATTCGTATAAAATTTATCCTGAAACATTCTGTCAAAAAATCTCACAGGATCAACTGCCTTAAACGCTTCAATAATATCTTTCTTTATACCTTCGGATTCCAGAGTATCAAAAAACTTTTTTTTACGTACTGCTAATGGTTCCATTTTTCCCTCAAATTACCTGCATAAGATATGTTAAAAAATAATCCGATATCAAGACTACCATTGACGCTTTGACCACCGATTGAATTGTTGATCTTCCAACTCCTTCGGCTCCGCCTGTGGTATTGAATCCCTCATAGCAGGCTATTAGAGCTATTTCAACACCAAAAACAAAAGATTTTGAAAATCCGCTGAAAAAATCTTCAATCGTAACATAGGCTATAATATTGTCATAATACTTATCCGGAGTCACTCCCAACGCAAAAAAAGCAATAATAGACCCGCCCACAACTCCCATAAGATCTGATATTAATGTCAGACATGGAGTCATTACCAAAGCCGCTATCAGGCGCGGTACAGCAAGATACTGAATGGGATTTGTTGAAAGCGTTACAAGCGCATCAATCTGCTCTGTGACTTTCATTGATCCGATCTGAGCTGCAATTGCCGAACCGATTCTTCCAGCCAGAAGAAGGGCTGTAAGAACAGGGGCAAGTTCCCTGAACATCGAAATAGTAACACCGCTTCCGATATAAACTGATGAACCCGGCATTATCGCGTCCATCGACTTTCCAATCTGAAGAGCCATTACCATTCCGGTAAAAAATATTGTTATCGATGTTACAGGAAGGGACTTGTATCCTATTTCAAGCATCTGGTTCAGGATATTTTTTCCGTCAAATGGCTTGCGGAAAGTCCATTTGACTGTTTCGCCGAGAAAAATCATATACTTCCCGACGGCTTCAAATATCGATATTACCGGATTAAAACTTATCATTGTCCAGCCGGAATTGCCTCATCATAAGAATGAACCGTGTCAAGATTGTTGAACTTGGTAAACTTATCCCAGAACATGAGCTCAACTGTACCTGTCGGGCCGTTTCTCTGTTTAGCCACAATTATATCGGCACGGCCTTTTCTTTCCGTATCTTTCTTAACTTTTTCCTCGCGGTAAATAAACATAACCACGTCCGCATCCTGCTCAATTGAACCCGATTCTCTCAAGTCCGAAAGCTGCGGAATCTGATCAGAACGCGATTCAACGGCTCGCGAAAGCTGAGACAAAGCAATAACCGGACACTCAAGTTCACGTGCAAGCAGTTTGAGTCCGCGCGAAATTTCGCCAATCTGCTGATGACGTTCACCTTTAGTCGTAGTTGTAATCAACTGAAGGTAGTCGATTATAATTATCCCCAGTCTTTCCTTCTGTGATGCTCGGCGGGCCTTTGCCCTGATCTCTGTAATCGTGAGACCCGGAGTATCATCTATTATCATCGGACATGCCGAAAATTTATCGGCAACCGCATATATTCTTCTTAATTCATCATTATTCAAAAAACCGGTTCTGAGCTTTTGAAGTTCAATCATGGCTTCGATTGAA
>Ga0209097_10003277_pt1 | contig 12496 bp, 14 predicted proteins | sample AD_UKC052_MetaG_FD_184419 | JGI IMG/M metagenome (GOLD analysis project Ga0209097, IMG submission 184419) | Active sludge microbial communities of municipal wastewater-treating anaerobic digesters from USA - AD_UKC052_MetaG (SPAdes) (version 2) | ecosystem: Engineered > Bioreactor > Anaerobic >... | reverse complement strand
TATTTTTTTTCCAGATTCATTTAATATCCGTTTAATCCTTTTTCCCGATAATTACAGCCCCCATCATGGCACTCAGGAAAAGAATACTCGTAATTTCAAAAGGCACAAGGTATTCGCTGTAAAGCCTTTTACCAAGGTTTTTTACAAGCCCCACATTGCCGCCCGACAGCCCTTCCAGTATCAATACATCCTTATCGGGCCGAACCGCATCAATCAGTACAAACATCAAAAGGCCGCCTGCAATAGCGCCGCTCCACAGCATGTACTTGTTTTTCTGCGGCTCCGATTCCTTATTCAGGTTCATCAGCATCAGTACAAACAGAAACAGCACCATGATGGCCCCTGCATAAACAATAATGTTTACAATGGCCAGAAACTGTGCATTCAGCAGCACATAGTGGCCCGAAATGGCAAAAAATGTTACGATCAGGTACAGCACGCTGTACACAGGATTCTTTCGGGTAATTACCATAATGGCACTGAAAACAGCAAGTGCGGAAAGAAACCAGAAGATGAGTTGTTGTGTTGTCATGCCGAAAAAGTTCAGCTATAGTTAAAATTCAAATGATTCAAAAAAAATGCTCCGTCATTTTGCAATCCTTACACGTCCGCCGGCTGCTTTTGCATAACCTTCCGCATCGGTTTTGGGATCTGGTATAAGCAAATCATTTTTACCATAAATAAAGCTTTTACGCTGGTAATTGGCAGGGGTAAAAGTTTCAGAAAGGTAAATGGCATCTTTGGGGCAAGCCTCCTCGCAAAGACCGCAGAAAATACAGCGCAACATATTGATTTCATATTTGGCTGCATATTTTTCTTCGCGGTACAGGTTCTCCTCACCAGGTTGGCGCTCGGCAGCCTCCATGGTAATGGCTTCGGCGGGGCATGCAACTGCGCAAAGTCCGCAGGCAGTGCAACGTTCACGGCCTTCCTCATCCCGGTTCAGTACGTGCAACCCACGAAATACTTCGCTGAAGGAGCGCTGTTTTTCAGGGTAATGGATGGTTGGCTGCTTCTTAAAAATGTGCATGAAGGTTATACCAAGCCCCTTTACAATGGCAGGCAGGTACATCCTTTCCATAAAATTCATCGGGCGCCGGTCAACCTGTTTGGCTCTGTTGGTTAGTTGCATATTACGTACAGCGGTTTTTACTTTTGTGTAATCTTTTTCGCTGTTGGCTTTTTAAAAGTGTCGCAAATTTATTTTCAAGGTTGGTATTATCCAACAAAATCATTTTATCTGTCTCTTTGCCGGAGCTTTCTGTCCTTATTTGCCCAACCACAGGATAACTACCGCGGTAATCACCATGTTGATAAGCGCTAATGGAATCAGGCTTTTCCAGCCGAGGTTCATCAATTGGTCATATCGGAACCTTGGAATGGTCCACCGTACCCACATAAAGAACAAGATAAACAGTATTGTTTTTACCATCAATGCCAGGAAGCCGAGGATGCCTGATACATTTACCGGTAAGGTACTTTCATCAATAAAAGGAATATCATATCCGCCAAAATACAAAGTGGCCATTACCACACTGCTTACAAACATATTAATGTATTCGGCAAACAGGTAAAAGCCAAGCTTCATGGAAGAATATTCCTGATGGTATCCAAAATTGAGTTCATTTTCCGCTTCAGGCAGGTCAAAAGGCGTACGGTTGGTTTCGGCAAAAGCACAAACCAGGAAAATAAGGAAACCAAGCGGCTGATAAAGAACATTCCATCCGATTTCCTGCTGCCTTACCACAATATCCTTCATGCTAAGCGAACCCGAAACAAATACCAGGGCAATAATACTTAGCCCCATGGCCAGTTCGTAAGAAATGTTTTGCGATGCGCCCCGAACCGCGGCGAGCAGCGAAAACTTGTTATTGGAAGCCCATCCGCCGATCATTACACCATACACACCAAGCGAAACAACAGCAAAAACATACAATACACCCACATTTACATCGGCTATCTGCAGGCTGATTTCCTTTCCGCCAATTACCAGTTTATCGCCCCAGGGGATAACAGCGCTTGTCATAAGCGCGGCAAGCATGGCAAGCGCAGGGCCCATGATGAAAAGAATACGATTGGCCCGGTTAGGAATAATTTCTTCCTTAAAAAATAACTTGATGGCATCGGCAACCGGTTGCAGTAAGCCAAACCATCCTGCGCGGTTAGGCCCCGGACGGTCCTGAAGGATGGCTGCCACCTTACGTTCGCCCCAGGTACTATACATGGCAATGCCCAATGAAATGGAAACCACCACCACAATCAGGATGAGTTTTTCCAGTAAAAGGGCGAAATCAAACCCGATATTCAGCAATTCTGTTATCATACAATTGGATAATATGCTTGATTACTTATTGAAAACGGCACTTGTTGCCGGTCCGTTAATTTCACTTAATTCAATTTCGGGACGGTTTACCTCGCTCACCGAATGTATATCCATCAAAAGCCTTGGCTTAAGTCCGCCCATTACTTTCTGAACCGTTTCTTCAGGCTTGTGCAGGTTTTTGTATTTACCCTGACCAATTACCGAATGGCGGGCAATATCAGCAAGTCCCTGAATTTCCCAGTCGTTGGCGTGCTTTTTTTCAAAACGGCAGTCATTGCAAATCCAGCCCGGTTTGCCTTCGGCTGTATCCTGCACCTCACCCCACTCGTCTTTACGCGCGGTTACCCTGAACACTTCATCACCACGCATCCACAAAGTGGCATCACCACAACACTTATCGCAATCCCTGTGGGCGTAAACCGGTTTGGTAAACCAAACCCTGTTTTTAAACCGGAAAGTTTTATCGGTTAAAGCACCAACCGGGCAAACGTCAATTACATTGCCTATAAAATCATTGTCGAGGCTTTTTTCTATAAATGTGGCAATTTCTGCATGATCGCCACGGTCCAATATGCCATGGGCACGCTTTTCGGTAAGCTGATCGGCCACAAATACACAGCGGTAACAAAGGATACAACGCGTCATGTGCAATTGAATGTATGGGCCAATGTCATGCTTTTTAAACGTGCGCCGTTGAAATTCGTAGCGGGTACCTGCGGCGCCATGTTCATAGCTTAGGTCCTGCAGGTGGCATTCGCCAGCCTGATCGCAAATCGGGCAATCAAGCGGATGGTTCAGCAACAAAAATTCCACCACACCGGCACGGGCATCCAGTACTTTTTCGCTCGTAATGTTTTTTACCTCCATACCGTCCATTACAGTGGTACGGCAGCTTGCCACCAGTTTTGGCATCGGCCGCGGATCCTTTTCAGAGCCCTTGCTAACCTCAACGAGGCAGGTACGGCATTTACCGCCGCTTCCCTGCAGTTTACTGTAAAAGCACATGGCGGGGGGCGCTACTTCACCGCCAATTTTACGTGCTGCCTGTAGTACGGTGGTACCCGCCGGCACTTCTACCGTTATATTGTCTACTGTTACCTTAAATAATTGCTGGTCTGCCATAACTTGTTTTGATAATATTCAGTTATCGAACTTACCCTGTTTTCAAATTTTAAAAATAAACCCTAACAGCACATTTCCCTGAACAAAAAGGAAATCCTGCGATCCCTTTCCATTTACGCCCTTTTCATGCAAAATAATATCCCACATATTAATGTAGCCGCCTTTCAATTCCGATTTCAGCACAAGATGCTTGAAAAAAGTAAACCCAATACCCGCTTTCAACAAAGCGCCAAAACCTGAAACGTGAAACTCATCATTACGCTCATAATCGAGCAACTTAGCATTTGTTTTTGGTATCATAACACCCAATTCTCCACCTGCCAATCCATCAATAGAAAACTGATTATCCTTTGATTGATGAAAGTTTGCATATTTCTCTACCCCGATATTCACGAGGTTCAACCCATCGGTATGTTCAAAAGTCAAAAAATCTTCGGAAATTACCATTGGCCCGCTTAATTCTCCTTTGTAAGAACTTGTTCGTGTAATACTTCCGGTAACGTCAATGGTTTGGTCCTGAGTCATTACATATTTCATGTGGTCCACCCCAAAAGTTATGGCAAGGTTGTCTTTTACAAAATAGCCAAGCCGAAGATTGGTCTGCGGAATGGTAATCCTGTCAGGTTCCAGGTAATTATGGTACGAAACCTCACTTGGCTTATCATGCGCCTTCATTTTATGAAGGGTAATATCATAATCATCGCCCCTCAGATGTAAAGTGCTATTGGTATAAGCATCTCTGTTCCATCCCCATGCCCCATAAAATTGCCCTTTCCTGTTGGTTTTAAAAACCTTGGGAGGCGTTTTAGCAGGGATTTGAGCCTTCAAGCCACTTAAGCCTGAAAACACAAAAATGGAAATTAATAATCTTGTCATCTGTGATGCTAATTAATCAGATCCTTATACTTTCTCTTAAGCAACCACAGCCAATGGATCGGCATAATGGGCCAAACCAAAGTTGCGGGTAGTAGCTTCGTGCGGGTGTGTTACATGCCATTCAAACTCGTCGCGAAAATGCCGGATAGCAGCGGCCACCGGCCAGGCTGCCGCATCGCCCAACGGACAAATGGTATTGCCTTCAATTTTTCGCTGAATATCCCAAAGAAGGTCAATATCACTCATTTTTCCCTGCCCGTTTTCGAGCCGGTAAAGAATTTTTTCCATCCAACCGGTTCCTTCGCGGCAGGGTGAACATTGACCGCAGCTTTCGTGGCGGTAAAACCGGGCAAGCGTGTAGGTGTTTTTTACCACACACTGATCTTCATCCAATACTATAAATCCGCCCGAACCAAGCATACTTCCCGTGGCAAAGCCTCCATCGCTCAAACTTTCATAACTCATCAGGCGCTGTTCGCCCTTTGCCGTTTTTAAAAGCAGGTTGGCCGGTAAAATGGGCACTGAAGAACCTCCGGGTATGCAGGCTTTTAACCTTTTGCCATTGGCAATTCCGCCACAATATTCGTCGCTGAAAATAAACTCTTCCACACTGAGCGTCATGTCAATTTCATAAACACCCGGCTTGCGCAGGTTTCCGCAGGCACTCATTAGTTTGGTACCGGTACTGCGGCCTATGCCTATTTTGGAGTATTCATCGCCCCCATTGTTTATAATTGGAACCACCGCAGCAATGGTTTCCACATTGTTTACCACGGTAGGGCAATCGTATAAGCCTTTTACGGCTGGGAAAGGCGGCTTTATCCGCGGATTGCCCCGCTTACCCTCAAGACTTTCCAGCAGGGCAGTTTCTTCGCCGCAGATATAGGCGCCGGCGCCGCGTTGCACGTAAATTTCATGGTCAAAACCGGTTCCCAGGATATTCTTTCCGAGAAATCCATTGTTTTTGGCTTCAGCTATTGCCTGTTCCAGTATATCGGGAATCCAGGCGTATTCGCCACGTATATATATATAGGAAGTATTGGCGCCAAGTGCAAAGCAGGAAGTAATGATTCCTTCAATCAGCAGGTGCGGAATAAACTCCATCAGGTAGCGGTCCTTAAAAGTGCCGGGTTCCGATTCGTCGGCATTAACCACGAGGTAGCGGGGAACCCCCTCTGGCTTGGCCAGAAAGCTCCATTTCATTCCTGTTGGAAATCCAGCGCCACCACGGCCACGAAGCCCGCTTTTTTTCACCTCTTCCACCACTTCGTCGGGCGTCATGGTTTTGAGAGCCTTTTCCACACTGCGGTAACCACCTTCGCGGCGGTACACTTCATAGGTCCTGATGCCCTCTACATGCGCCTTTTCAAGTAATAATTTTTTTGCCATATCCTTATTATGCCTTCGCTTAATTAGTTTTTGTCAGAATATACTTATCGGCGAGGTCGCCTTCTATCTTGTTGCCCTGCATATCAAGTTGCCATATGCGGCCCTCCCCTACTTTGTACTTTGATGGTCCGTCCGTTACACCTTCCAGTTGAATGGTACCGCCGTTAATCCACACATATTTACCGGTTTTTACCACCGGCTGCCCGTCCCCCTTTCCAAGGTATTTTATGGAATGGGTATAAGTGCTGTCCATGCTGATGTTTAGTACTACTTCAATTCCCTGACAGTCGGCACAGGGAATTACTCCTTTGTATGTGCCGGCATAATCAACCGAATTTTGGGTGGTATGAACCGTATCCGGAACCTCCACCAATTCCATCTTCACTTCTTCCACTCCTGATTGATTAGCCTCATTTTCTCCGCAGGCAACCAATGAAAGCACGGTAAAAGAAACCAATAAAAGAAAAACGTATCCTGAAAAATCTTTTCGCATTTTCTTCTTATTTTTTTGGTTTTAAAGATGCCAAAAGCATACGCATTGGCAGCAATTCCCGGTTAAACGGATGCAGTACCAAACCCAGGCTTTCCAACGTAGTTACACCAAGTAAAGGCTCATCACCCTCTTCGCCATAAATTACCGGAGCAGGCCCGCCCTCTCCATTGTAATCAAAATAACCGGAAGTTACCCTTCGTGTTATAACTGTTCCATCTGCAAGAGCAAAATCTATAGTCCGATAAGTATCAATACCAAGTTCATCCAATATTTTTCCGGGTACAAGGCTGTAAACCGCGCCGCTGTCAATTAAAAAATCAAGTTCAACTGATTTTTCAGCTTTGCGGTGTTCCTTAAAAGTCAGCCTTTTTACCGTAATTCCCATTTTTTAAAACTTTTAATTCAATTGGCCCGATGCTTTCCTGCATTCTTCAATAATGGCATCCACTTTTTCCCTGGTAAGATGCTCACGGTAATGCTTGCCCAACTGCATCATAGGCGCATACCCGCAGGCACCAAGGCATTCAGCCGTTTTCAGGGTAAACAACCCGTCTGCCGTGGTTTCTCCCACTTTTATGTTCAGCTTTTCCTTGATGTACGCCAGTATATCATCGCTTCCCCGCAGCATACAGGGGCCGGTATGACAAACCTCGAAAACATAACTGCCCACCGGCTTAAGGTTATACATGGTGTAAAAAGTGGCTACCTCATATACCTCAATAGGTTCAAGCTGCAGCAACCCGGCAACATAGTCCATGGTTTCAGCACTCAGCCAGCCCCACTCTTCCTGTGCAAGGTGCAGCAGGGGCATTAGCGCGCTTTTTTGCCTTCCTTCCGGGTAACGGGCAATAATTTCATTTGCCTTCGCCAGTTTTTCTTCGTTAAATGATACCATATGATAGAAATTCCAAATAATCAAATCACAAATTCCAAATAATCAAATCACAAATTCCAAATAATCAAATCACAAATTCCAAATAATCAAATCACAAATTCCAAAATGTCAAATTCCAAATTCCAATAGGTCAATGAGTCAATAGGTCAATAAGTGAGGGGTGAGTGAAGTGTAAGTGGGTGTGGTGTATTAAAATATTAAATCTAAAATATTAAATCTACAATAACTAAGCGTCCATCTCTCCGGCAATCAGGTTCAGGCTGCTGAGGGTTACAATTGCATCGCTCAGCATGCTGCCTTTTACAATTTCCTTGTACACCTGATAATAAATAAAGCAGGGCCGGCGGAAATGTAGTCGGTAAGGCGTTCGTCCACCATCGCTTACAAGGTAAAAGCCAAGCTCACCGTTGCCGCCTTCTACCGAATGGTAAACCTCACCTTTGGGTATATCAATTTCGCCCATAATAATCTTGAAATGCCAGATCAGCGCTTCCATTTTGGTATACACATCCTTTTTTTCGGGCAGGTAATACTCCGGAACATCGGCATGAAAAACATCGGCCTCAGCGCCTTTAAATTCCTGCACCTTGCGGTAAGCCTGTTCAATTATGCGCAAACTCTGCCAGATTTCGCCGTTGCGCACCATAAAACGGTCATAGTTATCGCCAGTTGTACCTACAGGAATTTCAAAATCAAAATCTTCGTAACTGCTGTAAGGGCTTGCTACGCGTACATCATAATCCACACCCGCTGCACGCAGGTTAGGCCCGGTAACGCTGTACTTAATCGCCATCTCGGCCGAAAGGGGGCCGCCGCCCTTGGTACGATCTATAAAAATACGGTTGCGGTTAAACAGGTTCTCAAATTCCTTCCAGACTTTGGGAAAGGTTATGAGAAATTTTTCCAGTTTTTCAAAAGCGATGTTATTGAAATTACGCTCAAACCCGCCAATCCGGCCAATGTTGGTGGTAAGGCGGCTACCGCACACTTCTTCGTAAATTTCATAAATATCCTCCCGGGACTGCATTACATACAGGAACCCGGTGAATGCCCCTGTATCTACCCCTACAATTGAATTGCAGATCAGGTGATCTGAAATGCGGGCAAGTTCCATTATAATGATTCGCAGATAATCTACCCGTTTGGGTGTTTTTACCCCGAGCAGTTTTTCGCAGGTCATATGCCAGCCCATATTGTTAATTGGGCTGCTGCAATAGTTAAGCCGGTCGGTTAGCGTGGTAATCTGGTAAAGAGGACGGCGTTCGGCGAGCTTTTCAAATGCCCTGTGAATGTAACCCACTGTTTGTTCCGCACTCAGGATCTTTTCGCCGCTAAGCTCCAGGATGTTCTGAAAAACCCCATGGGTAGCCGGGTGTGTAGGCCCGAGGTTCATGGTGGTGGTTTCCTTCTGAATACTGTCAGTTGGAAGGGGAATATGATGAGTAACTGCGTTTTGCAACATAACAAATGATTTCTTTTTCTGTCTTTACCAGGTTTTTGGGTATGCCCTGTTTGTTAATCAGTTATAAGAACCTCCGCGACCAAACATTTCGTCATCCTTATCGCTGCGTGATTGATCTTCCAGCGGAAATTCCTTTCTCATGGGGAAATAATCCATTTCGTCTACATTCAATATTCTGCGAAGGTCAGGATGACCCACAAAATTGATACCGTAGAAATCAAAAGTTTCCCTTTCCATCCAGTTTGCTCCCGGAAAAAGGCTTGTTGCCGTATAAATGTCCGGGGTATTAATATCGGTAAACACTTTCATCCGAATGCGGACATTGGCAGCCAGGTTATGCAGGTGGTAAACCACTCCAATTTCACTTCCTTTATTGTCGGGATAATGAATACCGGTAAGATCAGTAAGAAAAGTGAACCCAAGTTCACCATCGTCATGCAAATACTGCATTACTTTTAAATTAAGGTCGCTTGGGGCCTCAAAGGTGAGCATTCCGTATGGCTCCTCCCAGTTCAACAAGGCATCGCCGAACTTTTCGGTGAGCTTTGCTTTAACTATTTCGTTGGTCAATCCCATATCCATTTGGTTGATTTCCTTTATTTCGAATTATTGTATCCCATATTCTGAAAGCAGGGCCTGGTATTGTTCGCCATTGCGGCGGCGGATGCTTTCGTTGCCTACCACTTCCTGGATCTTCATAAATCCATCAAGAATGGCTTCGGGACGGGGTGGGCAACCGGGCACGTATACATCCACCGGTATTACCTGGTCAATACCCTGGAGTACGCTGTAGGTATCAAAAATACCTCCCGAAGAGGCGCAGGCCCCAACAGCCATTACCCACCTGGGTTCGGCCATTTGCAGGTATACCTGCCTTAAAACCGGGCCCATTTTTTTGGCGATGGTACCCATTACCATCAGCAGGTCGCATTGGCGTGGGCTAAATCCTACCCTTTCGCTGCCAAAGCGTGCAAGGTCGTAATGGCTAGCCATGGTTGCCATAAACTCAATGCCGCAGCAGGAGGTGGCAAATGGCAGCGGCCATAGTGAATTTTTGCGGCCAAGTCCAACTACCTCGCTTAGCTTGGTTACAAAAAACCCTTCGCCCTCAACGCCGGGAGGGGGTTCCACCATTTTCACTTTGTTGTTAAACTTTACCGGCCGGCCTGTATAAATGATGTCTGACATATTAATTTTTGATTTACGGTACAAATTACCTTTTTATAACCGCTGCCCAATCCAAATGTTCTTTAAAAAACAAGTCAACCTGCACAATTGGCAAATTGACTCAATAAAATTAGTCTTCCCAGTTAAGCGCCCCCTTTCCAAACACATAAACCAAACCTACCAGGAAAAAGGAAACAAATCCAAAAACCGCTGCAAAACCTGCCCAACCCAACTCCCTGAAATTTACCGCATAGGGGTAAAAGAAAATGACCTCCACATCAAAAAGCACAAACAGGATGGCCACCAAAAAGTATTTAATGGCCACCGGTTGACGCGCATTACCAATTTGCTCGATACCACTTTCAAAGTTATCGAGCTTATCGCTTGTTTTACGGCTTGGGCCAAGCAAATGGCTTGCACCAATCATTACCGCCACAAAACCAATGGCAAACAAAAGCTGAACGCCTATCGGCAAATACTCTGCCGGGGTACCGGCTATTTGAAGGAATTGAAACATAGGTTATTGAATTGGTGCGCAAAAATAAGATTGTGCCGTTGAATATGACAATAATGCTTTTAAATGGGGGAATAAAAAAAGTCCTGCAGCCATTAAACTGCAGGACTTTTTAAAAACAGGCCTCTTTTTTTATCCATTAGCGTTAACCAACCTCAAAAAACCGCCTTATTATCAAAATTTTGCTATTGTATCTTCCCTTCTGCCTTCGCTTTAAACAGCCGCTCAGCCTCTGCCAAAGCCTGCTTACCGTATGCATTTTCCGGGTCAATGGCTAAAATATCCTTGGCCGATTGTACAGCCTTGTCATATTCGCGACTCTTAATCAGGTAATAATAGAACTTATAGCTATGGTTTTCAAGGATTCTTCCCTTATTACTTGGTACATCGCGCATCATGAACCCTATATACTGGTCAATGGCAGGTATAGCAGTACCCAATGTGGTATCAGAATCTGCGGCAACAGCAGCCCTCCTTTGCAGGCTATAACCCTGCACCTGTTCAGGAAATGCAACTACATACCTTCCTGCAATTTCAGCTGAGGCCTGGTAATCGCCTGCCTTATAAGCCGCATCAGCAAGGTAAAAATAATTGGTTGCAGTTTTTGTAGGAATTACTTTATCCATACGAGCCAACCATTTATAATACCCCTGTGGTTTTCCTTGCTTGGCATAGGCATTTGCCAGAGATTGCATGTACTTAATCTGATTTTCCTGAGCCGTATCAAGCACAAGCGCCTTTTCAATTTGGGCATCAGCCTTTTCCTCCATTCCCGGAAATTTAAGGTAGAATCCTGCCATATCGGCAAAATCATCTCCTTTCAATTCCGCAGGATCAGATTTCTGCATAAAGGTTTCCATATTATCCCTTGCCTTCACAGAATCACCTAAACGGTCATAGTTGTAGGCATAATATTTATATATTTTAGGGAAAGATTCATCAGGCTTAAGGCCTGCTTCAATGGCTTTTGTTTTCTCAATTGATTCCTGGTATTTACCTGCACGGAACAGGTAATCGGCCTGAAAAATGTCCGTTTCCCTGTCCGGATCATTATTTGCAATAAATTTATCGAGGTATTCCTTGGCTTTATTTACATCACGGTTTTGATAATATTCGTACAAGGAAAGGTAAGCAGGTGCAAATTTTGGATCTTTTTCAACCGCCTGATTATAATACTGAAGGAACATTTCGGTATTGCGCTGTGTTTCAAAAATCTTACCAATCCTCCAGTAAGGACGGCCATAATTTGGATTTTTTTCAATGGCATTTTCAAATTCACGTTTAGCCTGACCGCCATATTCCCCGCCACGTTTCAGGTGAATCATAGCCGCTGCAATATTAACATGTGGATTTTTAGGGTCAAGTTGCCCTGCCTGTGCCAATTTTTCGAGTGCATAATCAATTTCGCCGGTCTGGCTGTCGCCCATTGCATTTGCTATACCTATAGCCTCCAATACCTGCGCATCGCCAAAGTTTTTATTCTTTTTGTTTTTGGTGGCGGCAATGGCTTGTTCAAAACGTTCTTTGGCTGCGGCATTTTTTTTCTGCAACATTTCCACATGGCCCATACCCACCAATATCAAAGGATTCTGGTTGGTTGATACAAGCGCTTTGGCATAGAGTGCCTCGGCCTCCTTCATCTTTATGGGAATGTCATTAAGATAAAGCTGTCCAAGCCAGTAATTGGCTTCCGGATCATTGGGATTAGCCGCTACAAGCTTCTCAAAAAGATCTTCGGCCTTTATTAGCCTGCCGTAACGCAGTAATTGTTTGCCCTCTTCAATGGTTTGTGCCATTGCAACAAGGCAAAAAACCATAAATGCCAGAAAAATGGAACCTCTCTTCATTTTTGTATTGTTTTTTGTTCAGATTGTTTCCGAAAGATCCTGCAAACCTACATTTTGCATAAAATCCCCGTGTGAAAAATTGTTAAATCTCTACTACTGCTTTTGTTGATCTTGCTATTGTTATTGTTCAGTAACCTGCATGGTCCTCACCCCAAAATCCATTCGCGCCGGCAACAGGAAGGCCCTTTTAAATATCAGTTGCCCGCGTTCATATATCAGAAAATTCACAAATCCCTTACCAAGTCCTTCGTAATTTTCTTTCAGAATATAATAAATGCCCCTTGTCATCGGGTACCTTCCCAGTGCAATATTAGCCTGATATGGTAATACATAGGCATCTTCAGGACAAGTTTCACATTTCAAAGACATTAATTTCACATTTTCTACAAAACTAAGCTGCGAATCATC
>Ga0209097_10003275_pt1 | contig 12506 bp, 8 predicted proteins | sample AD_UKC052_MetaG_FD_184419 | JGI IMG/M metagenome (GOLD analysis project Ga0209097, IMG submission 184419) | Active sludge microbial communities of municipal wastewater-treating anaerobic digesters from USA - AD_UKC052_MetaG (SPAdes) (version 2) | ecosystem: Engineered > Bioreactor > Anaerobic >... | reverse complement strand
CGTGACGAACTTCCATGCCGAGCCCAAAGAACCCAGCAAATGCCGGTATCAGGCCAAGCATGAAACCCAGCGAAATATTGGATGCAAAGCCCGAAATGTTGTTGCGCATGAATTGAGCCCAGCGTGTGGAGCGCGCTGCACCCAGCACCTGTGTGAACCGCGGGTTGTAGCGCATGGCCGAATCCAGCCGGTGCAGCACAAACCAGTTCTCTGCCCAGCCGGCTATCAGGCTGGACACAAACAGAAGCACGCCGGTAAAGGAGGCAAACAGCAGGGTGGGTCCCAGCAACGTCAGCGAATGCAACACGTAGGTCGCCTCTTTGGCGTCGATCATCGGGTTGCCAGTGGCCAGCAGCATAGCGCCCGATATCAACAGCACGACGGGAAACACGACGCCTACGTTGCCGAACACCGCAGCCACCTGCGAGCGAACCAGATGGGTTACTTCATCAACAAATGCGTCCAGCGCCGTGGGGTCGGTCAGGTCTTTGAGTTTGGCTGCCATGGCGGGCGCCGTCATGGCCGGCTGCTTGGTGGCCAGTGTGTAGCGCATCAACTGGATCACGACAAAACTGCCTGCATACACGATGCTGGACCAGAAACCATTCCAGAACGCCGACAGCGCCAGCCCCATGATGGCAAATTTCAGCAGTGTGGTGATGGCTGTCAGCGCCCCGCCGCCCGCCGCCTTGCGCAGCATGCTGGTGTATTCACCCACGTTGCGGGTGATGTAGTGTTCCCCCACTTCGGAGCTGCGTTCGGTGACTTTGGCTGCCAGCATGGAGGAGTTGGAAGATACTAACGAGCGCAGGCTACGCCGCTCTTGCCCCACGACCACCAGATGCGCCAGCAGGCGGGTTGTACTGGCGGAGGTGTTGGCGGACGTCAGGCAATCCAGCAGGGCGCGAATGCGCAGGATGCGCTCCCGCAATTGGCGGATTCGAAACACCAGACTGACTGAAATTCCGTGCTCATTCAGGTGGGTATAGACCGACGCCGCAGCGGCACGGCAGGCTTCCAGCCGTTCACGGAATAGCTGCAATGCAGCTTGCAGGGCTTCGTCATTGCCCGTGCTGGTGGAGGCCTGGGCAATGAAAGCGTGTCGAACGCCTTCGAAATCAGAAACCAGCGCGTGAAACGGCGCCACCTCGCGGGCTTCTGTACTCATGCGTGAGCGTAATTCAGATGCAAAGCCCGCAGCGCGCACCTGGCTGGTACAGATGGTGATGGCTTCCAGCACGGTGAGTTGCCATGTGGTTGGCTCGCCGGACTGGCGGGTTGGGTCTGCTGGCGATTCCTGGCCCAGTAGTGCGGTTATGCGTGACAGCGTGGCGTCGTCAAGCGCGCCTAGCCACTGGGCGTCAAAACCCCTCGGCAGGACCAGAGAAAACAGCTCGGTGGCATCCAGTGTCTCGGGTGTGCCTGGCAGTATTTTTTGTCGCACGCGCTCGGCGAACTCGCTGATGAAAGCGTTACGGGTTGAAAAACCGTAGTCCGCCAGCAGGATGGCCCCATCCAGCGATTGCGTCAGTGCCAGCCACCAAGCCGCGAGACGCGACCGAAGCTCGGGTCTTTTTTCTACGGCATCGAGTAGCAGGTGGATGCGCGCCAGCGCTGCAGTAACCGACTCACCTTCACCGCGGATCCAGGCAAACAGGTTGATCAGCCACAGATGGCGATCAACAAGCGTGCCATGCGGCTCCAGAGTGTCCAGCAGGCCGGGCAGGTTCCGCATGGTCCGGGCTTGCTCCGGTGTCTGCACCGCGGTCAATGCAGCGTGCGGGTGCCGCCACCGGCACTCAGGGCGTCCAGCACAAACATCGGCACATCGGTTTCAAATTTCTCACCATCTTCGGCTACGCAGAAAAAGCTGCCATGCATGGTGCCGGTGGGTGTCCGCAAACGGGTTCCACTGGTGTATTCAAACGTCTGTCCCGGCTTGAGGAGCGGCTGCTGCCCCACGACACCCAGACCTTTGACTTTTTCAGTGTGGCCATTGGCGTCGTTGACGTTCCAGGTTCTTGAGATCAGCTGGGCTGTGATATCACCCGTATTGGTGATAGTGATGGTGTAGGCAAATACATACAGTGCGTCATCCGGATTGGACTGATCCTGCAGGAATTGGGGCGTTACTTCCACGAGAAATTGATACTTGGCCATCCCCTAATGCTACCTGCGAAAATAGCGCATGACAAAAACCTGCCTTATTGCCCCTTCCATACTGTCTGCCGACTTTGCCCGCCTGGGCGACGAGGTGAAAAACGTGATCGCTGCTGGAGCCGATTGGATCCACTTTGACGTCATGGACAACCACTATGTGCCCAACCTGACCTTTGGCCCAATGATTTGTCAGGCTCTGAAGCAGCATGCCAAAACAGCGGCCGGGGTGGCGGTACCCATCGACGTGCATCTGATGGTGCGGCCCGTGGATGCGCTGGCCGCAGCATTTGCAGATGCAGGCGCTGACTACATCAGTTTTCACCCGGACGCGTCCGGCCACGTGCACCGCAGCATTCAGGCCATCAAGTCCAAGGGCTGCAAGGCAGGGCTGGTATTTAACCCCGCCGAGCCGCTGGATGTGCTGGACTGGGTGATTGACGACATTGACCTGATTCTGATCATGAGCGTTAATCCCGGCTTTGGAGGGCAGAGTTTCATCGATTCCGCACTGCGCAAGATCGAGGCCGTGCGCAAGCGCATTGACGCTAGCGCTAAAGATATCCGTCTGGAGGTCGATGGAGGTATCAAGGCGGACAATATCCGTCGGGTGGCTGATGCAGGGGCCGACACATTTGTAGCGGGCAGCGCCATTTTTGGCCAGCCGGACTACCAGGCAGTCGTACGCGCCATGCGCCAGGCCTTGCTGCCGTAACCGCAATCGCAGAAACAGGACCTGCCCGACTTACCATGCAAGCTGCCCAAGGCACCTCACCCGCTGACACGTTCGCGCCCCGGCGCGTGCGTTTGTCAATGCTGATGATGCTGGCGCTGATTGCTGTGGTGGTTGTCTTTCAGAGCTGGTTGTCCAGAGAGGCGGAAGCCTCGCGCTCGACGGATGCAGAAATCATCAATCTGGCCGCGGCCCAACGCACGCACAGCCAGCGAATTGCCCGGCTGGTATACCAAAGTGCCAGTGATACTGCGCAAATCGAGCTGGACATGGTGCTGACAGGCATGGAGGCTCAGGCGCTGGAGTTGGAGCGCCTGCTCGCTGCTCAAGGCGTGATCGCGGCCGAACCGGGATCGCTTGACCGAGACAGATTGACGCCTTTCCGCGCGGCCGTGCAAACCTGGCAGGTGGCGCGCCAAGAGTTTCTCAATGCGGCAAACCGGTTTGTTCATGTCAGGGAAATTTACAACTTTGCAGAAATTCCCCGAGCCACCAGTGCCGTTCAGAAACAGGCGGATGTCTACTTTTTGAAGTCCCAACTACTGGTGGAGCAGGCGCAAGCATTTGCCCAAAACCACGGCGATGTGGCCAGACAGTCGTCCTTGGTATGGACCGGTTTGATTGTTACCCTGCTGGTTCTTCTGGCAGCAGGTGTGGTGGAGCCAACGGCCCGCTTTGTGCGGCGCCAGTACGACTTGTTGCGGGCGCAGGCGAGCGAAGTCCAACGCCTCGCACTGGTTGCAGCGCACACTTCGAACTGGGTTGTCTTGACGGACATCCACCACAAGGTGGCTTGGGCCAATGCGGCTTTTCTGAATGGTTTGAACACCACGACCGGGCAGGTGGTGGGCCGAGGTTTGCGCCGGTTCCTTGCTGAAGACGGAAACGACGGCGACGAACTCGACCGCGTGGTCGAGGAGTTAAACCGGGGTCTTGGGGTCAGAATCGATGTTCTTGTGCGCACGCAGAACCAGGAAAGCGTCTGGCTTGACCTGGATTGCCAGCCTGTGCTTGATGATGGAGGCGCCATTTCAGGATTCCTCTTCGTGGGTAGTGACATCACAGAAGAAGTGGCCCAGCGCAGAAAATTGCGCGCGCTGTTCGATGCCTTGCCTGTAGGCGTGGTGGTGTACGGCAAGACGGGCCGCGCGGTCGACTGCAATGCCACAGCGTTGAAAATGACCCAGTTGCAGGTGGGTGAATTCACCAACTACGAAACGATGACCGTGCCAGAGTCTCTGGCACATCCTGGTGTTCACACAGTTCGGGAGAATCTATCTGACTATCCTATCGAGGAACATCCTGCTCCGCGGACGCTCAGAACGGGTCGCGGACTGCGCCGTGAATTGGTGGGGTACATGAATCCGGACGGCTCGGTGTTCTGGGCCATGCTCAGTACCGAGCCGCTTCTTGACGCGCAGGGGCAACTTTCGGGTGTGGTGGAGTGCTTCATGGATGTCAGCCGCCAGAAAAAACTGGAGCAACGCCTGCGGGAGCTGTCCCGCACAGATGGTCTGACGCAATTGCCGAATCGAGTTGTGGTGTTAGACCAGATTCGCGCGGCCCTGGAGCGGCGTCATGCCGAGCCGGGTTACCACTTTGCTGTGCTGTTCATGGATTTTGACCGCTTCAAGCAGGTTAACGATACATTGGGCCACGCCGTGGGCGATGAATTGCTGCGCCAGATCGCACTTCGCCTGCAAACCAGCTTGCGCCCAGGGGATGCGTTCGTGCGAACCAGTGACTTTGGTCAGATGGCCGCGCGCATCGGAGGTGATGAATTTGTTGTGGTGCTGGATGACATACGCGGTGATCTGGATGCCGAAGTCGTCGCCGGGCGCCTGCTGGACGTGCTGGCTGCCCCCTACCAGATTAGTGATCACACCGTGAACTCCAGCGTGAGCATTGGCATCGTCACAGCGACGCACGCGGTAGATGACGTGGAGTCTGTTCTGCGAGACGCCGACATCGCCATGTACGAGGCCAAACGCACCGGGCGTGGTCGCTATGTGATGTTTGAACCCTCCATGCACAGGCGTGTACGTGATGACGTTTCGCTGGAAAACGATCTGCGTCAGGCGCTTGCCGAAAACGCGCTGTCTGTTGTTTACCAGCCGCTGATTGATCTGAACTCGGGCGCGCTCACGGGCATGGAAGCCCTGGTTCGATGGAAACATCCCCAGCGCGGGATGGTGTCGCCTGTGGAGTTCATTCCCGTGGCGGAAGCCAGCGGACTGATTGTGAAGGTAGGCACTTTTGTGCTGCATACCGCTTGCGCCGAGTTTGCCTGGCTGAAGTCGACTTTGGGGGTCGACGCACCACCGTCAGTCTCGGTCAACCTGTCCCGTGCGCAACTGCGCGAGCCTGACCTGGTGAGCAATATTCTGGAAACCTTGCGTGCAAACAGCATGGCTGCATCGCAACTGCAACTTGAAATTACCGAGAGTCTGGCGGCGCAGGATCAGGTGATACAAAGCCGACTGCGCGAAATCAAGGCCCTGGGCGTAACGCTGGCGCTGGACGACTTTGGCACGGGTTATTCTTCCCTCTCCTGTCTGGCCGAACTACCTATCGACACCGTCAAAATCGACCGTGCATTTGTCAGCGTGGCGCAGGTAAGCGACTATCACCGCGTCCTGATTGAGGCCACCATTCTGGTTGCTGAAACTTTGGGCATGACAACTGTTGCCGAAGGTATCGAGACTGTCGAGCAGGCAGCCATGATGAAAAAACTCCGTTGCACCAAAGGCCAAGGCTATTTGTACAGCAAGCCACTATCGCGTGAAGCTCTGGTCAACTGGATTGAGGCATTGCGGGCCGTAGCGTGACGGGGGCGAAAACACGTCAGCGCCCGTTGGATGCAGCCATCATTGATCTGGATGGCACCATGGTGCACACCATGGGTGATTTTGTCGTTGCGATCAACCTCATGCTGGATGAACTGGGTATCGGCCATGAAGTTTTTCGGGCGAATGCTGCCAACATCGAACCGCTAGTCGGGAGAGGCTCGGAAAATCTGATAAAACAGCTTCTAGCCCTGGTCGATAAAGCGCAAGCAGCTATAAATCATGTAGCAAAATTCGACTGGGCGCTGGACAGCTACCAGCGGCATTACCGGGCCATCAACGGTCTGCACGCAACCGTTTACCCAGGTGTTGTGGCCGGGCTGCAGCAACTGCAGGCTCAAGGCTTGCGGCTGGCTTGCCTGACCAACAAACCGGCAGCTTTTGCGCATGCTCTACTGAAAGCAAAACAGCTTGACGGTTTTTTTGACGTCATGTTTGGCGGCGATTCTTTTGAACGCAAGAAACCGGACCCGCTGCCTTTGATTAAAACCTGTCAGGCGCTGGGCACCTCAACACACAGAACAATGATGATTGGAGACTCCAGCAATGATGCAATGGCTGCCCGGGCAGCGGGGTGCCCTGTTTGGCTGGTAACCTATGGCTACAACCACGGCCAACCTGTTCGCTGCGTGGATGCGGATGGCTATCTGGACAGTCTGACGGACCCGCTGCTTCAGGACTTTTGACCCAGCAGCGCTTCCTTCAGCTTGAAATCTGCAGGCGCCTTGCCCAGCCAGATGCCCATCAGCGCGCCGAAAAACTTGGGTTCTTTGTAGGGCTCGCCCTGCGCAACACCTTTAACGGTGATCACTGTGCCCGTGCCGGGTATCCAGTCCACCACAAAGCTGTCACCAGCCACCAGCTTTTTATGGGAGGCAAATAGCTCTCCCATGCGTATTAGGCTGGGGACAAGCTTCGAAAACTCGGCTCGATCCATGTTGTCTTCAACACCGCGGGTGAATAGTTTGCCCAGTTCAGCCGACTCAATGTCGCGCAACATGGTGATTGACATGCGCTTGGGACCCGGCGCGGCGATAACCTCATCCAGCGTAGCAGCCTTCTTGCCCAGATACAGCCCGGCGGTATAGACCTTAAAAAAAGCCTTGTACCGGATACCGGCGCCGTTAAGCTGCAACCGCGTACCGTGAGCTTCTACGTTGTCTTCCAGTTTGACGCCTGAAAGCTCAACAGCCGCGTTGGCTGACAGCGCCACCAAGACAGCGCCAAAGGCAAGGAAGGTTCGCAACAAGGACTTCATGGGCGACTCCAAAAAGAATGGTCGTTCTATTTTAGGGTGCGCAACTCAGCCCTGCGTTATTTCAGTTTGAAAAAACTCACTTCATTGGCAAGTTGTTGCGCAGATTCCGCGAGACCTGCTGCGGCTGCGGCAGTCTGCTCCACCAGGGCTGCATTTTGCTGCGTACCCTGATCCAACTCTGTAACGGCAAGTGAAACCTGCGCTACGCCAGTGCTTTGCTCGCGGGTGGCCACTCCGATTTCGTTCATCATGGCGTTGATCTTGCCTGCGTTCTGCACGATATCCTGAATCGTAGTTCCCGCTTCTGCCACGACGCGGTTACCAGCTTCTACCTGTTCAATACTGGTGGAAATCAGCGTTTTGATTTCTTTGGCAGCAGCAGCCGATCGGCCCGCCAAGGCACGAACCTCCGAGGCCACTACGGCAAACCCTCGTCCCTGTTCGCCTGCCCTTGCGGCTTCTACGGCGGCGTTCAGCGCCAATATATTGGTTTGAAATGCAATGCCGTCAATCACGCCAATGATTTCACCAATCTGCGTAGAAGACGCCCGAATCCCGTCCATAGTGTTCACAACCTGGCCAATCACTGCTCCGCCGCGCGCGGCTGAGGCCGCGTTACCCTGGACAATGCCACTGGCGTTGGCGACGGTCTCTGATGTGTTCTTGATGGTCGAAGAAATCTCTTCCATAGCGGAGGCGGTTTCCTCCAGGCTGGCCGCACTGGCTTCTGTGCGGCGCGACAGGTCTTGCGAGGCCGTGGCAATCTCTTCGCTGGACACCTGAACGTTACCAGCACTGTCCAGGACAGCCCGCGCAATACGTCGCAAACTGTTCTGCATTTCGCCCATAGTGATCATCAGTTGGGCGGCTTCGTCTGTGCCCCAGGGGCGTGGTGCCGTGGTGAGATTACCCTTGGTAATTTCGGTCAGGTGACCGGATACTTCTTTCAAGCCACCCATCATCACCTTGTAAAACGCCAGCATCAAATACAGCGCCAGCAGAACAAAGAACACGGACAATCCAAGTTCTATATAAAAAGTGCGAGTCAAACGATTCATTCGGACCTGCAATTGCGAGTCGAGCCGCGTCATGACCTGTCTTTCCAGCTGACTTTCTTTGGCAACCGCATCATTCGACAGCGTCAGAAAGGCGGCGGCATCGCCAGCCGGTTGGCCTACCAAAACCTGTTTGTCCAGTGCGTCCAGAAAGGCTTCCCGCGACTTGTCGTTGCCAGCCATGTCCAGATTCTTGGCGACCTCGGGAAAAGCCTCAATGCCGATCCCGTAGGACTTCTCTGCCATGGCATCCAGGTAATCCATCAATGCGCGAGACTTGTTAAGGACCTGGGCGCGCTGCAACGGCATTTCCTTGGTGTCCTTTGCCAGTAGGGTGGCATATCCCAATCCGCCAAGACGGGCGAGGTATTCTGAATATTGGGGGCCGACGGCTACCGAAAAGTTCATCAGATGAAATGTGTCGAGTTCGGGATCAAGTGTCAATTGCGAGCCATCCGCGATACTGTCAACCAGACCCAGTGCAGCGTCGATCAATGCGGTGTGCGCTGCAAACGTCTCATCTTCACTGCCCATTACTGATGTCTGCGCCAACGGGCGGAAAGCCTTGTCCAATGCATCAAATCGTTTCGACGTCAGGAATGCGGCACCAAACTCCTTTTCCGCTGCTTCAACTTTAGAAAATGCAGCACTGACCTTGCTTTGTGCATCGGGCAGGTCCGCAGCTTTGGCCGTGGCGGCTCGCCGCAGATTTTGGGCAGCGCTGATGAAGTCGAGTACTGGTGTTACGTACGTCAATCCTTGGCGCTCGCTTCGGGCAAATTCAATTTGCTCGCTTGCGGCACTCCACAGAAACCACACCATCGCGGCCAGCGGGATGACAAACATCACGCTGATCCAAGCCGCTTTCGCCGGGAAACTGATGCTTCTGAATAACCTTACCCCCGGTGACAGCCAGCCATGGTACGCAAAGAATGACCCAAACCCGCTGTCTGTCGTATGCCGCGAGTGGGGGGGGGTTGCGCTGGTGGCCCCATTACTTTCTGCAGTACCGCTGTGCTGGGGAAAGTTAAGTGCAAGTGCGTTGTTCATGATGTGGTCTTTTTTGATTGTTCGTTAGTTGGACAATTTCGCGCTCTGCTCTACCAAACCCATGTCTGCGCTACTCATGAGTTTCTCGATATCCAACAAGATCAGCATCCGGTCCTCGACCGAGCCAATGGCCAGCACGTGGTCTTCCCCAATGGCGGTGGAGAAGTCGGGTGTTGGACGTAATTGATCGGGCTTCAGGGAGATGACGTCCGAGACGCCATCGACCACCATACCCAGAATACGGTTGGCAACATTGATCACGATGACAACCGTGAAACTGTTGTAAGAGATGTCGGGCAGGTTGAAGCGCATGCGCATGTCCACAATAGGCACAATCACACCGCGCAAGTTGACCACGCCCTTGATAAACGGAGCAGCATTGGCTATGCGGGTGGGCTCTTCATAAGACCGAATCTCCTGGACACGCAGGATGTCCATACCGTATTCCTCGTTTCCAAGTTTGAAGGTCAGGAATTCTCGGATGGCAGTTACTGCGCTATTCAGGCCCGAACTCGTGCCAGGCATCTGACGAGACGCACCGCTTTCGGTGTTGCTGCTATGACTGGTTGGCATCATTTTTTTGTTCCTTAGAAACTGGTCCACTCTTCGTCGGTGCCGTTCTTGCTCACGGCTGGCGCGACTTTGGACGGGGCATTTGTGACGATGCGCGCCACATTGGTCGCCCTGTTTGGGCCCCGGCGCTCGGCCGCAGGCCGTTGGGCAACCGAAGCTGCCGTCGTCAGCGTTTTGGCCGCAACCGCCGGTTGATGTGCAACCATCGGTTGTCTGGTCTGTTGGGTGAAGTCACTACCCAATTTGAAGACGGCAACCGATTGCACCAACTCTTGCGCTTGAGCGTTGAGGTTTCTTGCCGCGCCCGCCATTTCTTCAACCAAGGCAGAATTCTGCTGAGTTGCCCGGTCCATCTGGGTCACAGCTTCACCTACCTGTGCCACGCCAGCGGCCTGTTCGCTGCTGGCAGCACTGATTTCACCCATGATGTCGGTTACGCGACGGATGCTACTCACCACCTCAGTCATGGTGGCACCCGCCTGATCCACCAGCGAAGTGCCATGTTCGACGCGTTGAACACTGGCGCCAATCAGTGCCTTGATCTCTTTTGCGGCCTCTGCACTACGCCCAGCAAGGCTGCGAACTTCAGATGCCACTACGGCGAAGCCACGGCCCTGCTCGCCCGCGCGAGCTGCCTCTACCGCTGCATTCAGGGCCAGAATGTTAGTTTGAAAGGCAATGCCATCAATCACACTGATGATGTCGGAAATCTTGCGCGAACTGTCGTTGATGTCCTTCATCGTATCCACCACCTGCGCTACTACTTCGCCGCCTTTGACTGCCACGGTACTGGCGCTCATTGCCAGCTGGTTGGCCTGCTTTGCGTTGTCGGCATTTTGTTTGACGGTTGAGCTGAGTTCTTCCATGGAAGCTGCAGTCTGCTCCAAAGCACTGGCCTGGTTCTCCGTTCTACTGCTCAGGTCATGGTTGCCCTGTGCAATTTCGGCGCTGGCCGTTGCAACCCCCTCGGCTGTGCTCTTGACATCGCGCACCATGCCGCCCACGTTGGACTGCATGGTGGACAGTGCGTGAAGCAGCTGTCGGGATTCGTCATTGCCGCTGGCTTGAACTGAAGTCGACAGATTTCCCTGGGCCATCTGGTCTGCAACCTTTACCGCGTGATACATGGGTTGCACCAGGCGACGGGTCAGCCACAATGCAGCAAAAACCATGGCAACAGTAGCCAGAATCAGCGAGACCATGACTTGCAGGCGGGCGGCCTTTACGTTGCTTTGGATGATGACGTTCTGGGCCAGCCCATCGCTTTCAATGGCATCACCTTGTTCGCCCATCAGCTTCTCCAGGGCGTCAAACCTCTTCTGGAACTCTGGAATTGCAGCCTGTGCCGACGCCAAATCCTTTGTTGCCATATTCACGGCGCTGGCGCCCGCCTCGGTATATTGTTTGACCGCAGGCAGCGTGTGGTCCAGCTTGGCTTTGACTTCGTCTGAAATGGGTAGAGCACCCAAGTCAATTAGCGCCTTGTCAAACTTGCCGGTGTGTTCTGCGAGACTAGCTTGGGCTTCCTTGATCTGTGAGGCATCCTTGTTGGTGGCGCCCAATATGGCCAGCAATACATCGCTGCGTATGGCATCGTGCATCATGTCTGCCTCTTGGGCACTTTGTAGCTGCAGGCTGATGCTGACGGTTTGATCAAGTGAGTCTGCCAGCTTGTTCGCGCTGAACAGGCCGATGCCACCGACCATTGCAGCGGCCAGCGCGCCGCCCAGGCCGAGGGAAAGAATCTGGTTGCGAAGTTTCATGGCTTCACCTCAAGTAAGTCGTCTGAATATTCTCGACCTGCCGAACTGAAGGCGAAAGGGCGAATAAGTCCACAAGAGCAGCTCAATTGACTGCTTCGCTTTGGGCCCTTACCGCTAGTGGCCTGGTCGCAATGCCGGCAATTCCATGGGGATGGTGGCAAACAGCGACGCACGTACCTCCCCGCGAGGAGAGGCCAGGCTTCGGCTGGCAGCGTGCCCAACATGGGTAAGGTCTTTTTCGGGCCCTGGTCGGCCCAGCAGGAATCCCTGAAATTCGTTGCAGCCGAGTTCCTGCAGAGCAAGCATCTGGCTCCGGGTTTCAACGCCCTCTGCATTGACGCGCATGTCCAGCGAATGAGCCAGAGTGATGATGGATCGCACAATCACGGCTACCTTGGGGTCTTTCACCAGGTTCTTGGTGAACACTTGATCGATCTTGATTTTGTCGAAGGGGAAGCGCCACAAGTAGGCGAGACTGGAATAACCCGTTCCAAAGTCATCCATCGCGATGGAAACACCCAGAGCCGCAAGTTGCCGCAGTGTCTCCATGATCTGGTCCGAATTGGTCATCAGCAATGATTCTGTGATTTCCAGGCCAAGGCGTTGCGGCGGTAGGTTGCTGTCCTGAAGTGCCCGTGCAACCTGCTTGACTAGCCGTCCACCCGCAAACTGATTGGCCGACAGGTTTACCGCAACACTCAAAGTGGAGGGCCACTTGCTGGCGTCCTTGCAGGCCTTCTGCAGTACCCACAAACCAATTTCATCAATCAGCCCGGTTTCTTCGGCTAGTGGTATGAATTCACCCGGTGACACCATCCCGCGTGTGGGGTGCTTCCACCGAACCAGAGCCTCATACCCCACCAGCAGGTCACCATCGTTGCCATATTGAGGTTGATAAAACACGATGAGCTGGTCCGAGCCAATGGCCTGTCGAAGGTCGCGTGTGAGTTCGCGTTTCGACTGCATCTGACGATCCAGCGTGTCATCGTAAAAAGCGAACGTTCCCCTTCCAGCCGCCTTGGCGCGGTACAGCGCCTGGTCAGCCTTGCTCATCAGGTAATCAGGATCGGT
>Ga0209097_10003272_pt1 | contig 12514 bp, 9 predicted proteins | sample AD_UKC052_MetaG_FD_184419 | JGI IMG/M metagenome (GOLD analysis project Ga0209097, IMG submission 184419) | Active sludge microbial communities of municipal wastewater-treating anaerobic digesters from USA - AD_UKC052_MetaG (SPAdes) (version 2) | ecosystem: Engineered > Bioreactor > Anaerobic >... | reverse complement strand
TTCAATACAATCGCTATATATTGGAGTATTAACCGTATGGCTTCCAAGGCATCCCCTGGTAACACCAGGTGTCAATTGCGTCATACGGCCGGCTATAGCTGTAATTGAATTAACCGTTTCGTTAATAACTGGAGACCTAACAATCTTAATTAGGCTAATTCTTGCGCCTAATGATAAATAATTTGCATTGTAAGGATGTTCTTTTGTGCTATCCTTATAAACGGAACCAACAGAAAGGCTAAAATTTCTTGCATTTGCAAATATATTGTTCTGTGTTCGTGTGGTTGGGTTTATGCCATGGTAACGAAAAACAGTAAGGTTATTTTTAAAAAACCAAAATGGAGCTACTTCAATTGCAAAATTCTTTGGGATACCCTGAGATTCACTCAATAAACTCACAATATTTGCTGAAAAAGCTTTTGCTGTACCTGGCTTATCAATGATTGCAGGAGAGTAATCTAATATCGTAAAAGCAGGCGAATTGGGGATATTAAGGTCTTTTAATTCAATTTCCCTTTGTGCATGGGCATTCAGCACACAAAATAATATCGAGATAAATAAAATGATATTTGTTTTATACTGTTTCATTGGTTGAAAATTTTATGGCTTTGGTACAAACTATTATTTGCTTTTTCATAATCTGTATCTTATCATCATTGTCCAGATTGAATGTTTGTTTTCCATCAATACCTCCTTCTAATGGATACGAGATTCTAATGTTTTCAAAAGTGTTATCCCATTGACCTTTGGGCACATTCACTAAATTCACCACAGTTGTAACTACTAAAACTGAGTTTAGCAATTCAGTTGATTTGCCAACTTTCAAATTATCAATAATCCCGTTCGGGTCATTTACTGAATCCCTCAAATCAATAATACTTCCTCCACTTTTTTTCAACTGTACAATTGTAGCTGCAATACCAATCGTGGTAGGTAAAACCGACAATTTAATTGTTGAATTTGTTGTCTTTAAAAAATAGACTCTTGTTGCCATAAAACAATTTTATTTACCTACTCTTTTATCCCCTTTTCGGTTTACGGGGTTTGCTTGTATTTCTATTAATCCTTGTCTTTTGGTTTTATTCCTGCCCTTCTTATGTTTACAAGTTTTATAAGCAAGTCAAACCAAAATGGAGCTCCCATTGAAATAGCTACTGCAGCCAAAAACCAACCTAAAAGAGTAATCAATAAATTCTCACCAAACTCATCCCATGTTTTTTTGCTCCATCCTATCGGCAACTCTTTATTGTCAATCTTCTTTAATAAATCATCTATATCCACAATTCTATTTTTTGTATAGTTTTTTAAAATATTTTCTTGTTCGATGGCAATTTTATTTTTTATTTCTATTGTGTCTTTTAGTCCGCTGCTCCTAGCCTTTAATAGTGTATCCTTGTAAACTTCATCTACCTGAGCAATTCTGGTATTAATATTTACCTCATATAGTTTCTTTATATACTCCGGCTGATCGGCCAGTTTATCAGCAGAACTAACCAATGATGCCCTAAGATTATCGTTGCTATTGATTTCCTGTGCAACTTTTATTAAGTCCACATTGAAGCCAATAGCTATAATTACTGCAATAACCCTGAGTGTCAATCTGGTACTTTTTTTATACCAGCCTGATACCCGATCCATATATTCATTATACCATTTTTCAATATTGGCTTGCAATTCTTTCAAATCACTTGAAGTATTTATATAATTAGTAAGTAAAGTATTTAAATCCCCACCTGCACCTGCAAAAGCATTAATACCATTTTTAAATTCCGTAAATAAATCATTACCTGTTGCTGCAGGAGCCTTCTTTGCAACTTCATCTATAATAGCAAGTGCAAAATTTGCAGAAGGAACATATGAAGGAAGTTTACCAGCACTCTCTTTCAATTTTTTAATTTGTGGATGATTATATATTGCATCAGCAATTTTTGTAGTGGCATTTTGACCATCCAACAATAACATAATTGAGTTTTTCAACATCTTACCCCGGTATTCCAAATTAGCGGCAATTAATTCTTGGATTACATAGGCAATTACACTGAAGATTACTACAACTAATATTACTGCAATAGCTGTATCTAAATAAGCGTTCATTCTGTTTAAGATTTTAATGCCTACTCTTTTATCCCCTTTTCGGCTTCCGGGGTTTTATACAATTATCCCATAAATTTTATCTTGTATAGAATCAATTCGGTCCGCTATTCATTGGAGACAGCTGTAATAAACAACAAAGAATTATGGTATAAATGGCAGATAGAGCGTGGCTGCATTTTCTGGTCGAAGTGTCATCATTTGCTGTTAATTTTATGATCGATTTTATTATTTATCGGGTAGTGAAATGACACTTTTTTCACATCACCCCATAAAAGTCCAAAACCCCCTGCAAATTGTCAACCGTTAAAACACCCATTTTCACCCGTTTTTTCACGGTATTTTTTACAGGGTTTTCATCCCCTTTGCTAACTGCATAGTAAAATCACTAAGCATCTGTAAAACATAAATGCATTATCTTAGCTTCCTTTTTCAAACACCATCCGTACTATGTAAACAAAGCTTTAAAGCAACCTTTGCCTGCCCCAATCACAGGATTTATTTATCAGTTGTATATGTGGAAATTTATAATGGTCTTGTACATCTGTATAAGCAGTGTAACAACATTTGGACAGGAGCCAAAAGATTTTGTAATACCTGTTAAGGTAACAACAAACCCTCAAAAACCCTCTATCAGCTTTACATGGCCTGCAAATACGGATGCGCTTAATTATACCATCAAGAGAAAAAAAGTAACCAGCGAGTCGTACGCAGCACCTTTTGTTCAAATTGGTTATTTAGAAAGCGGAGCAGTGCAAACTGAATTTGAAGACACATCTATTGAACAAGCGGTATTATATGAATATGAAATCAGTGGCAACTTCGCTCCCTCCCTCCCGGAGATAAGAAATTTTTATACTTGTGCCGGCATCAATGTACCGGCGGCGAAAGAAAGAGGTCACCTTCTTTTGCTATGCGACAGCAGTATTACAGATGCTATTGCCGCAGACCTGGCAATCTTATATGCAGACCTAATTGGCGACGGCTGGCAGGTAATCAGGTTAGATGCCGGTCAACAGAGTACAGTTGCCGAAGTGAAATCAAAAATCAATGAGATATATAACAGTTTTCCTGACTTGAAGCAAATATTGATTATTGGCCATGTACCCGTACCCTACTCTGGCAATATCAATCCGGATGGCCACAACAATCACCGGGGCAGCTGGCCGGCAGATGGATATTATGGAAGTATGAACAGCACCTGGACAGATACCATCACAGGATACAGGGTTGCAACCTCCAGGCCGGAAACAATTAACCTGCCGGGTGATGGAAAATTTGATCAAAGCTTTTTTCCAGCAGCACAAATAGCTGTGGGGAGAATTGACTTTTATAACCTGCCAAGTTTTGCTATCAGTGAAACAGGGTTATTGACTAAATACCTAAAAAAAAATCACCGGTTCCGGCACAGGCAAATAAATGTTTTAAAAAGAGCACTGGTAGAAGATAATTTTTTAACCTATACAGAAAAATTTTCTCAGTCGGCATGGAAAAGTTATGCTGCCCTGGTTGGTTATGACAGCATCAGGATCGGGCAGTATGAAACAGACCTGCAGGATGAAGCAGGATATCTTTGGTCATATGGAAACGGCGCTGGCATTTATACAGGTGCAAGCGGTATCGGCAGCACCTTTGATTTTGTGATCAGGACTTACCGCACTGTTTTTACCCAGCTTTTTGGCAGTTATTTTGGCGATTGGGATAATGAAAATAATTTCTTACGGTCTTCCCTGGCTTCTGGCGGGCATACACTCACAGCCGTATGGGGTGGCAGGCCACACTGGTTCTTTCATCACATGGCTGCTGGCCTGCCCATTGGATATTCGGAACTGGTGACCATCAACAACAATGGCGTATACACGAATACAGGCTTTGGCCCCAGGATGGTGCACACAGCACTTTTAGGTGATCCAACCTTGCGGCAGACATATGTAAAACCTCCACAGTCATTCGCTGCACAGCCGGCTGCCAATGCAAGTCAAATCAATTTACAATGGTCGGCTGCGGGTGAAAACAATATTTTGGGCTATCATATTTACCGCAGCAATTCTATCACTAAGCAATTTCAGTTGCTTACCAGCACACCCATTGCTGCACTGCAGTTTACCGATTCATTTCCCATGAACGGCAACAATGTTTATATGATACGCACGGTAAAGACAGACACGATGCTTACTTCGGGAAATTTTGCCAATAACAGCACCTATAGTAATCTTTCTCAAGGCTTGTTTGACTCCGCAATTGCCAGCATTGCACCGCCAGGTCCCTTTATTTCGCTTGAGCTTTTGGCGCAAGCTGACAATGTGAAACAAATAGCCATTATAGGAAAAAACAGCAAAAGATATTTTGCAGGCCAGCAAAATGGAGAAATCAAATTATTTGATAACGGGTTTGCACATGAGAAAATTTATTTGAGTGTACCCGGTATCAATGAGGGATTATTCAGTTTTGCCTTTGACCCGGCGTTTGAAACCAGCAAACTCTTGTATGTTTTTTACACCAACCAGGATGGTGACCTTGAATTGTCAAGATTTAAAGAAAGTGCCGGTGCTGATACAGCTTTACCTGATGGTATTGTATTCAGCATTCCCAACCCTGGTAATTCGAGAAACCTGGGCGGCGAAATTCATTTTGGCCCTGACGGGTATCTTTATATATCTACCGGTGACGGTGACACGAGAACAGCGGATGCCAATAATGCACAAAATAACAATTCACTGCTGGGCAAGCTTTTACGGATCCATCTGGCAACAGCTCAAAACCCCGCTAATGCATACACGCTTCCCCCGGATAACCCATATGGCAATGAAGTATACGCATCAGGCCTCCGGTTTCCTTATAGATGGGGATTTGACAAGCTAACAGGAAATGTATGGATTGGCGACAGGGGCGACAGTACGATTGAAGAGATTAACTACCTGTCTTTTGAAGCGTTGAGAGGAGCCAATTTTGGATGGCCCTGTTACGAGGGAAATGTAATGATCAATAGTAATTGTGGCGCTGCAAATGGCTACCAGTTTCCAGTATACCAGTACCAATCTCCCGGCAATGGAAGTTCGGTTACAGGAGGAACTTTTTACAGGGGTGAAACCTACCTGGCATTAAAGGGGTACTATATTTTTGCTGATGCCAATAACAGTAGGATCTACCTGGTGCGGTACGACTCTGCAACAGGCAGTTATTCAACCGTTTCACAAATTACCATGCCCGGTGCTGTATCAGATATCAGTGAAGATAACGATGGTGAATTGTATGCCACTTCCCTTGCAGGCGGGTTTTACCGGATTCGTGCAGGCGGCCCCGTACGATACCGCTTTGCAGGAAACGGATTTTGGAATGACCCTGAGAATTGGTCTAATAAAACCATTCCTCCTGCTGACCTACCATCCGGTTCTGAGATTGTAATTGCCCCTGTTGATGAAGGGAAATGTATTTTAAATGTACCCCAGACTTTGTTGCCGGGCAGTAAGATCATAGTTGAAAACAACAAACTTTTCAGGATTGCCGGAAACCTCACTATACAATAAATACACTAACCGGGCAGCGAATTAAGATTTAATAATTGAAATAAATTTCCGTGGCACCGTAACCGTAAGCGGCAGTGTACTGGTTTACAAATGATTTTACTTCCCTTTTTGTACGAAGTATAAAATGTATCTCGTCTTTCAATTTGCCCTCTCCCACGCCATGTATGATGGTAAGCGAAGGTTGGTAATGGGAAACTGCCAGGTCATAAAATTTTTCAAACTCTTTTAGCTGCAGGTTTAATATTTCAAAATTGGACAAGTGTTTCCAATTGTCTGATATTTTTTCTATGTGCAGATCAACTACAGTTCTGGGCGGCGGCAAATGCTCCCTTATCCTCGAGGCTTCATATACCCGGAAACCAGCGTTACCAAGTTTACTAAGATCCACTCTTTCCTCATCCACACGGTCAGGATATTTCTCCAGCAGCAGATAAGAAAATGTCGGTTGATTATTCACCCGTACCTCTTCTATTTTTTTAAACAGTTGCTTTGCTTTTATCTTCAACGACGCTTCATAATGCGGTGCTTTCTTTTTATCAGGCACTGCCAGGGAAAACTCCACATTAAATCTTGGGTTATCGCTCAGGTCATCAAAAGCCACATCATGCAGGTAAAAATCCTGGTGGGGCAAAATGGTATTCGTTAATTCAAAATTATTTTCACCATTGAAGTATAACGTGTAAATAAAATTGAAATGGGTGCTTGTTTGGTTGATGAGGTGAACTTTAAATTTCTCCACCACATCATCATCAAAAATATCTTTATCAAATACAGGCAAAAAGGAAATGAATACCCCTTTATCTTCTCCCGGTTTTGTTTTGATATTGATCTTCTCCGGCTTTACATTGTCAATAAATATCTTCTTTTTTTCTGCCTGGCGTTTTTGGGTAAACATTTTGAAGTAGGGAAAATCAATCTGGTCTAAGTATGCAGGAAACTTTACGCCTTTTACTTCTATCATCACCATTTCTTCATTGATAATTTCCAGCACTTTGCCTTCTTCGTCGGTATGGAGTACGATGATCTTATCGCCGGGTTCGTATTTCATTGTCTTCAGTTCTTTATTTCGGGGCAAAGGTAGCCCATAAACAAGGAAGCCAAGCTTTTAAAACCCGGCTTCCACTGTCAATTAGTCTTCAAATTTCTTTAAATAATCAGGCCCATTATTTTTTTCCTTTACCGGTACGGCTGAAATTTCATTTGTTGCCAGCTTACTCTTCTTATACCCGTACAAAAAGTAGATCACCAAACCAATTGCCAGCCAGCCTAAAAACCATACCCAGTTACTTTTTGTCATTCCTGTAAGTAAATATAAACAGGTAATAAGCCCCATTAAGGGAATAAGAGAATACTTTTTTATAAATGCTGCGATGCTTAAAATAATTGCCACTAACCAAAAAATTATTATTGAAATATTTGGCAGGGCCGCATCCATAAAACTGATCTTTCCCTCAACATATTCCGTGTTACTACTGAAATCAAAATTAAAAATACTACCAAAGTAATTTTTGGTGAATGCAAACAGGCAGGCCATCGATCCAAAGATGATCAGCGGAAAAATAAACTGACCGTTAACATAGGGCAGGTTGAATTTACCATGTTCTTTTTGCTTTGCTGGTATCAGCAATACTCCTCCGCATACCAACACAAATGCAAACAAGGTGGCAATACTGGTAAAATCCAGCACAAAAGTTTTATCAGTAAACAAAATAGGTATTCCCACCACAAGACCTGTTACGATGGTGGCGAAAGAAGGTGTTTTAAATTTATGGTGAATTTTCTGAAACACGGGAGGCAATAATCCATCCCTGCTCATGCTCATCCAGATACGGGGTTGCCCCATTTGAAAAACCAGTAACACACTCGTCATGGCTACTACGGCACAAACAGCAACCAGCAACTGCATCCAGCCAAGATTGAGGTTTTGCTCTTCAAAAATAAATGCCAGCGGATCGCCTACCCCATCAAAATTCCTATAGTTAACCGCTCCTGTGAGTACCAATGTCAGCAATATATACACTATAGTACAAATCACCAGCGAATAGATCATCCCCTTGGGCAAATCTCTCTGTGGATCCTTACTCTCCTCTGCCATTACACTAACCGCATCAAAACCAATGTACGCAAAGAAAACACCTGCCACGGCAGCCATCACACCACTAAAACCATTGGGCATAAAGGAATGCACGCCTTCATCATTTGGTGGCACCCAGTTATGTGTAAGGCCATTTGAAAAAACCAGGTAACCACCTACCAGGATCACCAGCAGCACCACCGCCATTTTTAATACCACCATTACATTGCTGAAGTTGCGGCTCTCTTTAATACCACGATACACAAGGTAGGTGATAAGCATATTAATGACCAGCGCAGGCAGATCAAAAATAATCCTTAGTCCACCCATCACCGGGGCATTATTCCATGCAGCTATATCATCTTTATTTCCGTTATCAGCCACCGCACCCTTCGCTTCCATATAACTGGTGCTTAACCATTCCGGAACATGTACGCCCATTTTATCAAGAAAGGAAGTAAAATAATCGCTCCAGCTGAATGCCACATAAATATTACCGATACTATATTCCATGATCAATGCCCAGCCAATAACCCAGGCAAACAATTCACCAAAACTGGCATAGGCATAAGTGTAAGCACTACCAGCCACGGGTATCCTGCTGGCGAATTCACTATAACAAAATGCAGTGAATGCACAGGCAATAGCCGTGATAATAAACAGAACTACCACACCTGGTCCACCATTAAACACCGCACCGCCCAAACTACTGAAACTGCCTGCACCAAGTATGGCCGCAATGCCAAAAAAAGTAAGGTCACGAACGGTGAGTACCCGTTTCAATCCATGCTGGCCATGTGGATCGTCTGAACCGCCCTCCGCAATTATATTTGATATCTTCTTTGTTCTGAATAAAGAACTGGACATAGTAGAATTGGTTTACAGGCAGGTAAATTAAGTATTTTATTTTTATTGGTTTCGCTTAATAAAATTTAATACTGACGAATCTCATGCTGGTAAATAACGGGCATCATATATCGTGCAATAACAAAAGAAGAAATTTGTATAGCAAAAGAAAAAAAGAAGGCAGCTCACCAAGAGGGAGCATTGCCGGAAAAATAGTTTAGTCCAATATTATACCGGGGTTCAATTAAGCCTTTGTACGTAAAAGTAACGGTTAAAATCCCCCGGCTATGACAGCAACTTAGTTTTGACGTTCGATCAAGAAAAGGGCCAGTTGTTTCAACGGCTCTTTTCGTTTTGAGAGTACTGCTATATCTTCTAAATGCTGGAGGGCAGTTTGCAAATACTTTTCCTTTAATTCATTTGCCCAGGTATCCACGTCACATTTTTTAAAAATAGCCAAAACCTTTTCCACCTTATCTACCGGGTTTTCCCTCATTAGCTGCATCAATTCGTTTTTTGATACCTCATCAGCCACTTCCATCGCCCTGATCATCAAAAAAGTTTTTTTATTGGCAACAATATCTCCGCCCACCAGCTTGCCAAATTTTTCCGGGTCGCCAAAAGCATCCAGGTAATCATCCTGTATCTGGAAGGCAATACCCAGGCTCTTGCCAAATTCATAAATATGCTGCTGATTTCTTTCGGTGGTACCCCCCAGTATGGAACCCAACTGTAAACTGGCTGCCAGTAAAACAGACGTCTTCAATGTTATCATGTTTACATATTCATCCATGCTTACTGTGTCCCTTTTTTCAAAGTCCATATCTAATTGCTGGCCTTCGCAAACCTGTGCAGCCGTATGATTGAATATGTGCAGAATTTTATGTAAGGAAGTGCTTTTTAATTTATTCAGGTAATCATAACAGCGTACAAACATTACATCACCGGCAAGCAACGCAGTACTGTCTCCAAATTTCATATGCACTGTTGGCAAGCCCCTGCGAACAGGCGCCTTGTCCATGATGTCATCATGTATCAGGGTGAAATTATGAAACAGTTCGATGGCTGTTCCCAATTCATAGGCATCCGGGGTGATCTCATCAAAGAGTTCATTGCCCATCAGCACACTAACGGGGCGCACCCGTTTACCACCAAGTTGTAAAATGTATTGTGCCGGGTCATACAGAGTTTTAGTATGAGCAGGAAAATGACGGGTATTGAATTTCTCTTCAAATATTTTTGATAGTTCTATGAAGGAGTGCATACATTTAGTTGACAACACAAAACTGAAATTCGCCAGCTGCTTCAGTTTGTATTATTTCTTTTTCTTAGTTGTTGTTTTTGCCTTTTTCTCTTTTGTAACTTCTTTCGTATTTGCAGTTGCTGCTGTTTGCACCCAATGCAGGTCCAGCTGCCTCTTGTCTAAATTAGCCGCCACTACTTTTACTTTTACCGCATCGCCCATGCGGAATTTGCGTCCGCTCTTCATTCCCACCAATGCATAGTCTGCTTCATCGAGCCTGAAATCATCGTACTCACTCAGATCATCTCTCACACTCACCAGCCCTTCGCATTTATGCAATACGGTTTCTGCAAAAAAGCCAAAACTGGCCACACCACTGATCACTGCATCAAACTCATCCCCAATATAATCCTGCATAAACTCTACCTGCTTGTATTTGTTGGCTGCACGCTCGGTCTCCATTGCCTTGCGTTCTCTTTCACTGCAGTGTTTGCATTTCTCCTCCATCTTTTTATCCGGTAGTACATTTTTATCCAGGCATTCCTGCAAAACCCGGTGTACCAGCACATCAGGATAACGGCGAATGGGGGATGTGAAATGACAATAGTGTTCAAATCCCAAACCATAGTGGCCAATATTTTCCGAGGTATACACGGCCTTAGCCATTGTTCTGATACCCAATTGCTCCAGCACATGTTGTTCCGGTTTACCACTCACTTCTTTTAATAAATTATTGAAGGAGCTGGCAACCGCTGCTTCATCATGTACATCGAACTGGTACCCAAACTTTTTTGCAAAAGCTGCAAATGGTTTCAATTTTTCTTCATCCGGCGTATCGTGTATGCGGTATGGAAAAGGTACCGGCTCTTTATTGATCTTTATCCTTGACACATATTCAGCCACCGCCCTGTTGGCCAGCAGCATAAATTCTTCCACCAGTTGATGGGCTTCCTTGCTTTCCTTAATAACGATGCCAATGGGTTTTGCATTCGCATCCAGTTTAAATCTTACTTCCTGCGATGAAAAATTGATAGCGCCTTTTTCAAATCGTTCCTTACGAAACTGCTGCGCCAGCTCATTCAGCATTAATACTGCTTTGTGATGCGGACCATCTTTTGTTTCAATAATATCCTGCGCTTCCTCGTATGTAAACCTGTGATTGCTGTGAATAATGGTTCGGCCGATCCACTTGTTTTTAATCTCTCCCCTGTTGGTAATCTGAAACACCACGGAGAAAGTGTACTTGTCCTCGTCAGGACGTAAAGAACACAGTTCATTACTGATCCTTTCGGGCAGCATCGGGTTAACCCTGTCTGGCAGGTATACACTGGTAGCCCTTTCATATGCCGCTTTATCCAGTATACCATTGGGTTTTACAAAATGGCTTACATCAGCAATATGAACTCCTATTTCATAATAACCGTTGTCGAGATTCCGTATAGAAATAGCGTCATCAAAATCCCTTGCATCTATTGGGTCTATCGTAAACGTTAGTATGTCGCGGAAATCTTTGCGTTTTCTTTCTTCTTCCCTGGTGATGTTCTCACTCAGTTTTGAAGCCTCTTCCAGCACTTCGCTCTCAAACGCTAATGGGAATCCGGCATCAATGAGTAATTCTTTCATCGCCATATCATTCAGATCGCTGGCCTGCAGAATGCTTACCACTTCACCTTCGGGTTTTCTGTCGCCCTTATCCCATTTCACCAACCGCACTACTACCCTTTGCCCGTCTTTTGCGCCATTTAGCTTTTCCCAGGGTACATAAAAATCAGGTATGGGTTTTTCTGAGGCAGGTACAAAAAACGCTACATTGTTCTTCACCTGCATATTACCAATAAAGGTTGATTGCTTTCGTTCCAGCACATCCAATACTACACCTTCGGCCCTTTTGCCGCTGCCGCTGTCTTTCTTAAGCTGCACTTTTACTGTGTCTCCATGCAATGCACGTCCAAAATCATTGGGCCTCACTACTACATCTTTGTCAACGCCGGTCACTATTACAAAGCCCATTCCGCCTTTTGAAATATCGAGTTGGCCGGTTACAGTTGAAGCGTGCTGTGTTTTCTTTGTTTCTTTCTTTTTTTGATTGTTCATCTTTGTTTCTGCGTCCAGCCGGCTTCAACCGGGCTGGTTCTTTTAAATATATTTTATTTTAATTATGCCATTACTGATACCATCTCCATAGCAACAATTTTGCTGCTCTTTTACCGGCTTCTGCAGAAGGATTTTCCAGCAACTTATAATAAAAGGGGAATAAATAAACCGTTTGTAAAGGCACTTCCTGCTGCATAAAAAACATCAAATTAAATAGATAGGTTTTTTAATATGTGCAGCGCTTGTGTTCATTCTTTGAGTATATCTTTTTATCAATTCAAAATCAATCCCTTTAATTTTACAAAATTGCAAATGATTATTCACAATACATGCAATGTAGAACAAAATTCCTGCATTGACATAAAACGGCGGTCGTGCAGGCTTTTATCAATCCCCAAAAAAAGATCATTACAAAGACCATCTGGCAGTTGTCGCTGGTGAGTTTGTTTACCGACATGGCCGGGGAAATGCTGTACCCCATCATGCCTTTGTATCTAAAAAGCATCGGTTTCTCTCTTTTTGCCATCGGAGTGCTGGAAGGTATTGCCGAGGCGGTGGCCGGGCTTACCAAGAGCTATTTTGGCAGCATGAGCGACGCTAAAGGCAAACGGCTTCCTTTTATACAGATCGGCTACACCC
>Ga0209097_10003254_pt1 | contig 12558 bp, 11 predicted proteins | sample AD_UKC052_MetaG_FD_184419 | JGI IMG/M metagenome (GOLD analysis project Ga0209097, IMG submission 184419) | Active sludge microbial communities of municipal wastewater-treating anaerobic digesters from USA - AD_UKC052_MetaG (SPAdes) (version 2) | ecosystem: Engineered > Bioreactor > Anaerobic >... | reverse complement strand
ATGAACAGCGTGGAAGCCATGGAATTCGTGAAGAAGCACATGGAGGGAACGAAGAGCAATGAGGAGTTCCTGGTTTCGATGAATGGGTAGTTCGCAGTTGGCAGTTGGCAGTCGGCAGTTGGCAGTTGGCAGTCGGCAGTCGGCAGTTGGCAGTTGCATTGCGTCCTAGTCGCGTGCATGGGTTCTTGAGTTCTTGATAGATTAGGAGCTCATCAAACCCCACAGACCATGGCAGGCTTCAAGGATCTGATCGCCTACAAGAAAGCTTTCGAAATGTCGCGGATGGTATTCGTCCTGTCCAAGCGATTCCCGAAGGAAGAGACCTACTCACTCACCGACCAGATCCGGCGTTCTTCGCGCTCTGTTACAGCCCAGATGGCAGAGGGCTACCGGAAACGCCGCTACCCGCTTTCGTTCATCGCAAAAATGGTCGACTCTGACGGCGAGAATGCCGAAACTCAAGTGTGGCTGGACCATGCGGTGGCTTGTGAGTATGTGACCGGAAAGGACATCGTACCGATCGTTGCTCTTTCGGAAGAAGTCGGTCGACTCTTGGCGGATATGATCGAAGACCCCGGTAAGTACGGAGCGATCGACCGTACGAAACCACGTTCGTTCGGGATGGATCGAAGTGGAACCAACCGATCCTGAACTGCCGACTGAGAACTGCGAACTGCCGACTGCCTTCACTCCTCTACCTGGAAAAGCACCCAATGAAACTCTCCCTCATCGGCGTCTTCGCGGTCATGGCATTACGCGTGGGACTCTTCTACGCCGGTCGTCCGCCTGAAGGAACGCAGTTCATGCTCGTCCACTTCCTGGCGATCGTCACCATCGTGTTCTTCACCGGGCAGGGTTTCCTCCATAGGGATGCAGGCACCTCCTTTCCCGACCTGATGCGCGAAGGGTTCAAGAGCGCCGCCATCTACGCGGTGCTCTACGGTCTGTTCCTGCTGGCCTATTACCACTGGGTGGAACCGCTGCACTTCCATCAACGCGTGGAGGACATGGTGGACCGGGGCATCGCCGATGGACAACCCGAGGAGATCATCCGGCCGCGACTGGAGAAGTTCTTCACGCCCTTCAACTATGCCAGCATGACCTTCTTCGCGCTGCTGCTCGTAGGCGGCTTCAATGCATTGGCCGTGGGACTGCTGCACCACAAGGTGCTCCGCAAGTACCGGTGATGCGGATCGCAGGCCAGACCGGAAGAAGCGAGCTCAAGCGATGAACGCTTCGCTCAAGGCCTGAAGATCAAGCCCACCGAAGTTGCCGCTGCTCATCATCAGCAGCACCGCCTTTTCTTGGCGCCCTTCGCGTACCGCACCGATCACTGCAATGGGATCGTTCATCACCTGCACATCGGGGCGTGCGAAGGCGCGCTGGATACGCTCCGGCGGTATCGGCGGCAGCCGCTTCAACTGCACGGCATGGGGGTCGTAGAACACGATGGCTCGATCCGCGTCATCCATGCAGCCCGCGTACTGATCCAGGAAGTTCTCGCTGAGGCTGCTGTAGGTGTGCAACTCCATGCAAGCCACGAGTTGGCGCCCCGGGAACTGTTCACGCACCGCCTGCACGGTGGCTTTCAACTTGCTTGGTGAGTGCGCGAAATCCTTGAAGACCATGCGCTGTGCATTGCCTCCGATCCGCTCCAAGCGTTTGGCCGCTCCGTGGAAGCTCGCGATCGCGGCATTGAACTCCGCATCACCGATGCCCAGCAGGTGGCAGACATGGCGCGCGCCTTCCATGTTCTGCAGGTTGTGCTGCCCGAAGACCTGCAAGGGCACATCGCCCAAGTGCGTCTCCAGCACGGTGGTGCCGTTCTCGATGTGGTGCTTGGGTACCCCGTAACCGATGCGTTGTGCCCTCACCTCCGGCGCTTCGGATATGCGGCGCACCTCGGCATCTTCGCGGCAGTAGACCAGCTTGCCACCCGGCTCGATCACATCGATGAACAGGCGGAACTGGTCCACATAGCTCTCGAAGGTCTTGAACACGTTGATGTGGTCCCAAGCGATGCCGCTGATCAATGCGATGTCCGGCCGGTAGAGGTGGAACTTGGGCACGGGCTGTAAGGCTGAAGCGAGGTACTCATCACCTTCGATGATGGCCACCGTGCTGCGCTCGCTAAGCTTCACCATGCAATCGAAGCCCTCCAGCTGGGCGCCCACGAGGTAGTCGAACTCCACGCCCGCATGCCGCAACACGTGCACGATCATGCTGGTGATGGTGGTCTTGCCGTGACTGCCGCCGATGACCACGCGGGTTTTGCCCTTGGTGCGTTCGTAGAAGTACGACGGGTAGCTGTACACCGGTATACCCAGTTCCTGCGCGCGTTTCAGCTCGGGGTTGTCCAGTCGCGCGTGCATGCCGAGGATCACGGCCGAAAGTCCGGCATGGATGCGCAGTGGATCCCAGCCCAAGCGATCGGGCATCAGCCCCAGGCGATCCAAGCGGCTGCGGCTGGGCTCGAAGATCTCGTCGTCACTACCCGTCACCTCCAGACCCTGCTGGTGCAGAGCGATGGCCAGGTTGTGCATGGCGCTTCCGCCGATGGCGATGAAATGGACCTGAGAGGACATGCGCACGTTCGCCTCTGCCTGTGTGGGAGCAGCGGCGCACAAAGCTCATCGCAGCCACCCTAGCGCGCACCGCTCCTGGTCACAATGGATCAACGGGGGATCGTGGGCAGCGCTGGCCGGTCAGGGTTTCTCCAAGACCATTTTACCGTCCTTCATGATCACCAACGGCGTACCATGCATTCGGGCCGTCTTACGAGCCACTTTGTAGGCTCGCTTCAACGCGCGTTCAACAGCTTTGGATAATTCTGTCTTCGGGCGGTTCTTTCCCATACTGACGAGCACCATGGATCCGTATTAAAATACGACCAGACCTGGATCGGCCCGATCCTGCTCCATTAATCCCGACCTTAGCCCCTACGCCGCACCATCCAGCGGCCTCCCGCGATGAACCTGCATGTGATCGATACCGGCCTCTTCAAACTCGATGGCGGCGCCATGTTCGGCGTGGTACCCAAAACGCTCTGGAGCAAAGGCATCCCACCCGACGAAAAGAACCTCTGCACCTGGGCCATGCGTTGCCTGCTGGTGGAGGACGGCGATCGCCTCATCCTCATCGATAACGGCATCGGCGACAAGCAGGACGCGAAGTTCTTCAGCCATTACGACCTGCACGGCGAAGACACGCTCGAAGGCTCCTTGAAGAAGGCCGGCTTCAACCGCGATGATGTCACCGATGTGCTGCTCACCCACCTGCACTTCGACCATTGTGGCGGCAGCATCGTCCGGCAAGCCAGTGGTTTCGCACCCGCCTTCAAGAACGCCACCTACTGGAGCAACGAGCACCATTGGCAATGGGCCACCAAACCCAACGCGCGTGAGAAAGCGAGTTTCCTGACGGAGAACATACTTCCCATCCAAGAGAGCGGCCAGTTGAAGTTCGTGGATGTGTTTAGAAATCTTGCCGATCTTCTACCCGACCAAACTCAGCGCGATAGTGTAGCAAACATTGACACCGTTGAATCATTCATCACGCTGTGCGCATACGAGATAGAGGAACTTCATCAAGAAGGCGTGAATGTTACATACACAGAGGTCGCACGACGATTGATCGACGAAGCAGGACCGCAGTTCATCAAGTACTTTAAAGTTGGGTACAAGGCTGCTTTACATTGGATGCGTTACGAGCACCCAGATCTACATTGTGAGGACACCGATGAATCCATAAACGAACAGCACAACAAGCTCCGGCATGAGTACAACTCACAGCTGATGCCTAAACATAATGTAGCTAGACTCCTAGATCGTTACGATGTCGCAATCGTAAACGGCCATACTGAGTCAATGATGATTCCGATGATACCATACAAGGGGCGCACCGTGGCCTTCATGGCCGACCTTCTCCCCAGTGCGCACCACATCCCCCTGCCGTGGGTGATGGGTTACGACACACGCCCCCTGCTCACCTTGGAAGAGAAACGCAGCTTCCTGGAGCGCGCCGCTGACGAGAACATCGTGCTCTTCTTCGAACACGACGCCACCAACCAGTGCGCCACCGTGGAACGCACCGAAAAAGGCATCCGCCTGAAGGAGACCTTTCCGTTGAGCGCGCTCTAACCGATACGTCGTTCGAGAACGAACGCGCCGTGGTCGCGCACGTCGTGGCACGGAATACCGCGTGCCGTACACCACTTCCGCACGAAGGCCCGCAACTTCCACGGCAGACCACCGGCTAGCACCACATGCTTAGTACCTGTGGCCATGGCCTCCAACTCCGCTTCGCCCAAGTACCGTAGGTTGTGTACCACGAGCACATCGCTGCGGATGGATGTTGGTGCTCCGCTGGTTCCGTTGTGGAAATAGACCTCCAGGCCTGGCGCCGCCCACAGGCCAGCACCCACGATGGTGTTACCCACAACATGGGCGGCAGATCCCTGCAACGCATCCTGACCGATCACCTCCGATCCTTGTAATCCGTGTGCACGTGCATGTCGGTCCACCTTCTTCGCCAGCCACGATGAAAGTGTATCGCCCGCTGTGTTGAGCACGGTGAGCCCGCGTCCGACGCGCATCGCCGCCTGCACGGCTTGGCGATCATCATACACCGTGAAGCTGACGTGTGACTCTGCTTGACGCGCTCGATAACCCCAACCGAGAAGGAAGAGCACCAGGCTGCCGAGCGCAAGGCGCAGTGCTGGACGCCACTTCCACAGGTAACGCATGGCGAGCAGCACGGCGATGGCATAGAACAGCAGCATATCCACGAAGGTGATCCGGATGGCAGGATAGGCACCGGGCAACTGCGCGAAGAAGAGCGTTACGCGATCCACTACCGTCAGAAGTATCGAGAGACCGAAGGTGATGAGCGGACCCACGTATGGAACGCGAAAGAGCACAAGCAAGGCCACGGCGCCATAGACAGCGATCCCAGCCACGTACACTACCACCAGGTTCGCCGGTAAGAACCAGACCGGGAAGGCCTTGAAGAGGTACAGGGAGAGCGGCGTGGTGAGCGCTTGGGCCGCGAGCGAGACCGCGGTAAGCGACCACAGGTAGCCCACGATCCGGTTGGCAGGGAACCAGGCGCGTTGCAATGGGCCATAGAAGAGGATGATGCCCAAAACCGCGAGGAAGGAGAGTTGGAAGCCGATCTCGATGAGCATGTGCGGCTCCACCACCAGCAATACCAAGGCCGCCGTGAAGAGGCTGTTCAAGGGTTCGTGGCGTCGCTCGGCCATGCCCGCCACCGTGAACAGACTGAACATGATGGTGGCGCGCAGCACGCTCGGACACGCGCCTGTTAGCCCCGCGTATCCCCACAGCGCCAGTAGTACCAGCACACCACGCACGATGCGCGCCCGCGCTCCCCCGCCCCACCATCCAAGGAGGAAGACCAACATGGCGTAGATGAAACCCACATGGGTGCCAGACACCGCAAGCACATGCACGGTGCCGCTCTTGACGAAGGCATCCTTCTGCTCATGGTCAAGCTCATCGCGCAGGCCCAGGACCAGGGCCTTCACCAACGCCCGTTCGCGGAAAGGCAATCCACTTTCGGCGAGCCAGGCGGAGATGCGTTGCCGCGTGGGTTCGAAGAGGTCCGTCCATCGCCACGCATGACCGACGATGCTCCACGCCTGCGGACCCGCGAAGGTCTCGTGGTACATCCCGCGCGAAGCGGCCCAGGCGCGTCGGTCGAAACCGCCGGGATCCGGTATGCGCGTGATCGGTTCCACCCGACTGCGGATCACCACCTCGTCACCGGCCACCGGATCCACGCCACCCGGCTGGCGCAACAAGGTGAGCATGAGCTGACCCGTACGCTCTTTCGCCTCCCCATCCACCAAAGCCGCCACCACCCGTGCATCGGCGCGTATCACCTTCTCACTGATGCCGTTGATGGTCGTGATGTGCAGGACGCGCTCCACCTCGGCTGTGCCGTCCACGCTCACGTGCGTGGGCTTGGTGAGCGGATCGCGGATCACCTGCCAGCAGAGACCGAAGATGAAGAACCACACCATCGAAGCCACACCGCGAGTCCAGCGCCTGCCGAACACCGCACCACGGAGGTGGATGAACACGGTGACCAACGTGACCAACGCGAGTATCACCAACAGGACGGGAAGTGGCAGTGACCACCGCATGGCGATGATGATGCCGACCACGAACGGACCCACCATCCGCAACATGGGCGCGCGGGCCATGGCACTGAAGAACCTGTCGGCACCGGTGACCATACCGTTCAGACGTTGAACGACCTGAAAGTAACACGGCCGCGGATACGACCCAAATGCACCTACACCCCTCACCCTCAGATCACCTCCAGCATCAGGCACTTGAGGTAGTGCGTCTCGGGCACGCCCCACAGGATCGGGTGGTCGGGCGGTTGGGTGCCGTAGTACACCTCGCGGAGGCGGCGTCCGGCGTCGCGCGCGGCTTCGGCCACCATCTTGCGGAAGAGATCGGGCGTCATGTGCTGCGAGCACGAGCAGGTGACCAGGTAACCGCCGTTGGGGATACACTTGAGGGCGCGGAGGTTGATCTCCTTGTAGCCCCGGTAAGCGTTGTCGATGGCGCCGCGGCTCTTGGCGAAGGCCGGCGGGTCCAGCACGATCACATCCCACTGTTCGCCGCGCCGGCTCATCTCGGTGAGGTGGTCGAAGACGTTGGCCACCTGGAAGCGGCATTGGTCCAAACCGTTCAACGCGGCGTTGCGCGTGGCTTGCGCCACAGCCTCTTCGCTGATGTCGAGCCCGAGTACCTCCTTGGCCCCATAGTGTGCGGCGTGCAACCCGAAGCCACCGGTGTGCGTGAAACAATCCAACACGCGCTGGCCCTTGCTGATGCGCCGCATCTCGCCGTGGTTCTGCACCTGATCCAGGAAGTGACCGGTCTTCTGGCCACCGGCCACATCCGCATGCAGCTTCAAGCCATTCTCATCGATGACCAGGTCGGTCTTGAACGCCTTGCCGTGGAAGCCCTTGTTCAGTTCCAGACCCTCCTTCTCGCGGATGGGCACATCGTTGCGCAAGTAGATGCCTTGCGGTTTGATGGCGGCCGTGAGCGCTTCGAGCACCACGTCCTTCCAACGCTCCATGCCGAGGGTGAGGAACTGTACAGAGAGGACGACCTGTCCCGCACCAGCGGGATCGTTGAATTTGTCCACCACCAAGCCCGGCAGCATGTCGGCCTCGCCGAAGACCACGCGGCACGATCCGGTGTAACCCATGCGCTGCCGGTAGTTCCAGGCGCGTTGGATGCGCGAGGTGATGAACTCCTTGTTCACCCGCTCTTCCACATGCGGGGTGAGCAGGCGCACGCGGATCAAGGAGGCGGGGTTGATGTATCCCTGCCCCAGGGGACGGTGCCGCGCATCGAAGACCTGCACGATATCTCCCGCCGCGTAGGTGCCCTCCTCCTTCACGATCTGGTTGTCGAAGATCCACGGATGGCCACGGTAAATGCGTTCCTGCGTGTCGTTCACCGTGATGCGTGCCTGTGCCATGCGGCGAAGGTAGGTGCAACCTTTTTTCGAACGGGGAATGAACGGAAATGTACGTGGATCATGGAGCTGACCGGATCTCAACTAGCCTGGAAGCCATCTTCATTCGCGTTCATTCATGCCCATTCACGGTTCCTTTCCCACACCACTGGCCCACCTACCTTCGCCGCGTGAGCACCACGACCATCAACACCGCCGCCGAGCGAGCCACCTTGCTGCGGTTCCTCGGTAAACTCGGGCAGGCGGAGCTGAACGCTGGCAACGCGGTGTCGCTCGTGGAACGTGACCTCGCGATGATCGCCCGCGCCAATGGTGAGACCGAGGTGCAGGTCTTCGTGCTGCCCACGGTGCTCTTCCTGAAGTGGGAAGGCGGCGAGGAACGCCAGGTGGACATGGCCCATGGCGCCTACCGCATCGCTCCGTTGCGCTTCGACCAGATCGAGGAGGTGCTCACCATCGCCCGCTCGGCGCGCAAGGGCGAACTGGGACCCACCGAAGGCCTCGCCCGCCTGGAGGCCATGTGGAAGACGCCCCACTTCTACGGCGATGTGGGCTACGTATGCGGCTACCTCATGACCACCATCGGAGTGGCGCTGATGTTGCGCCCTTCACCCAAAGGCTTGTTGATCACAGCCGTGATGGCTTTCGTCTGCGCGCTGATCCTGGTGGTGGCCCGTCGGCGACCGGCATGGTCCGTGGTACTGCCCGTGGTGGTGGCCTTCTTCCTCAGTGCCGGCGTGGCCATCGGTTATCGCTACGGATTGAAGGAACCACCGTTGAACATCCTGATCCCGCCGCTGATCACCTTCCTGCCCGGCATGATGCTCACCGTGAGCGTGATCGAACTGGCCTACAACAGCATCATCTCCGGGGCCAGCCGCATGGTGGCGGGCTTCACGCGGCTGGTGCTGCTGGCCTTCGGCATCATTGGGGGCTTCAAAGCCTTCGACGATGGCAGCGTGCAATACGCCACGCAGTTCACCGATCGCCTCGCGCCATGGTGGCCCTGGCTGGGTGTCATCATCTTCACCCTCGGGCTGCACATCTACCAAAGCAGCAAGCGACGCTCGTTCATCTTCATGCTCATCACCGCCTTCATGGCGTACAGCGGGCAGACCTTCTCGGGCCTCTTCATCCACGGTGCTTCCACAGCCTTCTTCGGTGCCGCGCTCATGACCATCACCGCACTGGTGATCGAGTTCCGCTTCAACGGCCCACCCGCCATCGTCACCTTCCTTCCCGGCTTCTGGCTCCTTACACCCGGCTCATTCGGGTTGATGAGCGTGACCGGAATGGCCGCCGGCATGGATACGGGTGCCAGTGTGCTCAACCTGCTCTTCGCGCTCTCGGGCATTGCCACCGGCTGCCTCATTGGTGCCTTCGTCTACAACGCATTGCTGCATCCGCGTAAAGCGAATTGGTGGCGCGTACAAGACGCCTGAGCGATCAACGTTTGGGGCCCGCGCTACCTGTGGAAGGGTCCTCGTCGCGGAAGAAATCCAGGGTGTTCACATCCACCAGGTGTACATCGGTGTAGTAGTGCCGCAGGATGTCGGTGTATCCCTTCCCTTGCCGCGCCATGTGCATGGCCCCTTCTTGGCACAGGCCCACACCGTGGCCGAAGCCGCGCCCGTTCAGCACTACGTTCTCGCCCGTGGTGGTCACGGTGAAGAAGGTGGACTTCAATTTGAGGTCTTCGCGCACGTGCTTCAGCGGGATCAACGGTGCGGTGTTGCCCAAGTAGAGGTCGCGGCAGGTGGGCTGGTAGTTGAGCACCGCTTCCAATCCCGCCTTGTCCGTGGCCTTCATGCCGAAGCGGCGTTGCAAGTAAGCCACCCACTCCTTCTTGGTGAGCGTGCGCTGCCAGTTGGCGTGCGGTTCGGTGCGGCAGAAGGTGTCCACCGTGGAGCGCAAGTAGGGTTCCTGCTTGGACCACAGGTCCTCGGCGTTCATCGTCTCGCCGCCGCAGTTGCTGTGGAACAGAGCGTGGATCAATTTGATGTCGGCATCCACCATCACCATGTTCTTGGTGGTCGCCACCGCGGTGTTGATGCTGTCGTTCTTGCACGCGCCATGGTACACCTGGCAATGCACGGCATCGCACAGCTCGAAGCCTTCGGGGGCATGCTTGCGCACGTTGCACAACGCATAGGTGCGGCAGCTCACACTCTGCAATTTGTAGTACTCGCCACGATGTTCCTTGCCGGCTTCGGCCTGCACCACACCAGCTGTGTACGCTTCCAGTGGCACGGTGTTCGTGAGCTTGATGGTGCCTCCTTCGTTCACCACGCTGAGGCTGCCCGGATAGGTGCGCTCCGCCATTTTGGTCTCCGGCAGGCGCAACCGCAGGCCACTGGTCTCCATCCGCGGCACCAGTTCGATGCGCTCCTTGGCGGTGATGGTCAGGTTCAGCGACTTCGCGGTGAGCGTGCGACCGCTCATGTCGATGCGCAATCCATCGTTCACCTGGATCTCGCCCTTACGCTCGCCATCGGCGAAGACGGTGCACGTGCCCTTGGCGCTCATCACCAGCACGCTGCGGAAGGTGCGTTCGCGCAGGATGCCGATGCGCAGCACACGCTCTTGGGCCAGCAGACCCACAGCGAGGAAAAGGGAGATCACGAGCGTGGTAAGACGCATTCAGGGGCCGAAAGTACCGGGGTGCCTTGCGGCGTTCAGGCCGTAGGGTGCAGACTTTTCCACACCGCGTTGGCGACCTTCGCGGAAGCCCCCGCCCCGCCTAGCTTATCGCGCAGTTGGGTGAGGTCTTTTTCCATGGTACTGCGCTCCACACCGGGCGTCATGATGCGCTCCAACTCCACGCTCAGTTTGTCCACCGAGAGGTCTTGCTGGATCAGCTCCCGCACCACCTCGCGATCCATGATCAGGTTCACCAGGCTGATGTACTTGATGTCCACCAGGCGCTTGGCGATCCACACGTTGAGGGCGCTGCCGCTGTAGCACACCACTTCGGGCACGCCGAACAGCGCCGTCTCCAAAGTGGCCGTGCCACTGGTGACCAGCGCGCCGTGGGCCTGGCGCAGTACATCGTAAGTGCGGCCCTTCACTACGGTGATGGGGCTGTTCTTCAGGTGGCTCTTGTAGGTGCCGTCGGGTACCGAAGGTGCGGCGGCCAGCACGAAACGGTAGGCCGGGTAGCGCCGCGCCACTTCCGACATCAGGGGCAACATGCGGGCGATCTCCTGCTGACGACTGCCGGGCAGCAAGGCCACCACCGGTCGTTCATCCGCACCGGGCAAGGGCTCCATCAGGGTCTTGCCCTCCTGCTCGATCGCATCCAGCAGCGGATGCCCCACGAACTCCACGTCGTAGCCGTACTTGGCGTACCACGGCTTCTCGAAGGGCAGGATCACATACATGCGGTCCACCACCTTCTTGATGGTGTGTACCCGTCCCTTCTTCCACGCCCACACCTGCGGACTGATGTAGTAGTGTACGGGAATGCCCTTGGCGTGCGCCCATTCGGCGATGCGCAGGTTGAACCCCGGATAGTCGATCAGGATGAGCGCATCGGGCTTGAAGGCTTCGATGTCCTTCTTGCACGCATCGATGTTACGCAGGATGGTGCGCAGGTTCATGATCACTTGCGTGAAGCCCATGAAGGCGAGCTCACGGTAGTGCTTCACCACTTCCGCACCCGCGGCGGCCATGCGATCACCACCCCAGGCCCGGACCTTCAATGCTCCTGCCCCTGCCACATGGAACAACTCCCGCACCAGGTTGCCCCCGTGCAGATCGCCGCTCGCTTCGCCGGCGAGGATGTAGATGCGTTTCTGGTCCATCATAGCACGTAGAGCAACAGCACGATCACCAGCGCGTAGAGGAAGGTGGCACCGATGACGCCGCGCATGCTGCGGTAGCGGTCGGTGCGGTCGAACCAGAAGAAGAGCGCGAGGTTGGCCAAGAGGGATAGGGAGAGCACGGGGCCTTGGTATTCACGCGTGCCCAAGAAGAGGTCGTGGATGAAGAACGGCAGGTCCAGGTGCGGTCGTATGCCGGTGACGTAGATGGTGGCATAGGCGAAGAAGCCTAGCACCGGTGCCAACAGACCGAGCGCGATGCCGTACGGCACACTATCCGATCGCATGGTCCCAGGTGTTCAGCGAAGCGATGCTGTGGTGCGCAGTCATGTCGAACTGCACGGGCACGATGCTTACATAGCGGTTGTCCACGGCCCACACGTCGGTGTCCTCGCCTTGCTCTTCGCTCTCGAACGCTCCGCGCATCCAGTAGTATTCCTTATTCCCGGGATCCAAGCGCGTCTCGAATTCATCCTTGTAGTTCGCCTTCGCCTGGCGGCAAACGCGCATGCCCTTCAACGGTGCGCCATCGTTGCGCGGGATGTTCACGTTGAGGCAGGTCCCGGTGGCCATGCCGTGCTTCAAGGTGTTGGCCACCACGTTGCGGATCACCGGACGCACCTGGCTGAAGTCGGCCTCGATGGCATGGTCCATCAGGCTGAAGCCGATGCTCGGAATGCCCTCCATGGCGCCTTCCACCGCCGCGCTCATGGTGCCGCTGTACAGCACGTTGATGCTGATGTTGGCGCCGTGATTCACACCGCTCACCAGCAAGTCGGGCTTGTTGCCGCCGAGGAGTTTGTAGATCGCCAGCTTCACGCAATCCACCGGTGTGCCGCTGCAACTCCAGGCCTCCACGCCATCCATCAGGTGTACGCTCTGCAGGCGCAGGAAGCTGTGGATGGTGATCGCGTGGCCCATGGCGCTCTGTGGCTTGTCCGGCGCCACCACCATCACACGGCCGTAAGCCTTCATCTCTTCGGCCAGCGCACGGATGCCCGGCGCGAAGATGCCATCGTCATTCGTGACCAGGATAAGGGGCTGCTGTTCCATGGGGGCGCAAAGGTACCTTGGGTGATCAGATGATCGAACGATCAGACAATGGAATACGCGGGGGATCCGGATGATCGTTCGATCCAGCAGGATCATCTGATCATCTCATTTTCTGATCATCTGATCCCCACCTTCGCCCCATGAAACAGCCCATCTTTCC
>Ga0209097_10003247_pt1 | contig 12576 bp, 11 predicted proteins | sample AD_UKC052_MetaG_FD_184419 | JGI IMG/M metagenome (GOLD analysis project Ga0209097, IMG submission 184419) | Active sludge microbial communities of municipal wastewater-treating anaerobic digesters from USA - AD_UKC052_MetaG (SPAdes) (version 2) | ecosystem: Engineered > Bioreactor > Anaerobic >... | reverse complement strand
TCAACAAGCCAGGCTTTCAGGAAGTCTCGTACACGCTGTCGTCAGAGGACTAGGCGGCGCTTGCGCCTTGCTGCTGCTTAGCTACGACAGGAGTAGCAGCGAGGCGTCATCAGTGCTGACAGAGAATGATGAGAACAGCTGCGTCGCCAGATCTTCTTGCTCTGGCGTACGCTGCAGCGGCAGCCGCAGCTGATTCACCAGTCCATCAGAAAACATCGCCAGCGTTGAGCCCGGTAGAAGCGGATGCTGTTCCACTCGGATGTCGAGCTTGCCGTGGAAGGTGCCGCGACCGTGTCCCAGAACCGCATCGGTGCCACAAGGCAGCCAGCTCCGTCCAGCGGCAAGAAACAAAACTACTCGGACGTTGCCGACGGTGGTGGCGCGAATCAGGCGCGCGGCCAGATCGATATCAACTACACCGAGGGTTGCTCCGCGTGTAGATGCCACTTGCTCGTGGGCGATCAGGACCGCCTCGCTAACATCCAGGGCCATCGTGGAGCGGAGCGAGTTGACCGCGCGCTGGGCTGCTTCACGGGCTGCTGGTCCATGGCCAAGTCCGTCGGCGATCACCAAGCGCAGCCGATTGCCGCTGCGCTCGACCATGGTCATGTCACCACACACCGTCTCGCGAGGGTGTGGGCGCTCAAGCTGGGTGATCTTGGGCATGCGCTCAAAGAGCCAGCGGGTTCCGAGTGCATTGACCCGCAGATCCCCAGTTGCAGCCGTGGCTGAGCCGGGTGCTAGTGTGGTTGAGCCGGGTGCCAGCGTCCTAGAAACCGGAGCAATCGTCTGCGACAGCGCAGCCCGATTCGGGTCCATGGCAATGCGCAGATTCTGCGCCTGCCAGTGCAGGATGGTCTCGCTCGGTCGGGCGCGCAAAATCAGACTGGCCGTCTCTTTTTTCCAGCGCAGGAGCTTGCGAGCGCACTCATCAGTGGTGCTAAGGAGCTGCGTCAGAGGAGTCTCGGTGATTCCTAGCTGCTCAGCGAAGCGGCGCACTTGGGTGCTGATGCTGGCTAGGTCCTGGCCTTCTGCAATCGGTAGCGTGACGGTGCGCTCATCCAACGGGACGGGCGGTGGCGGCTGTGCGATCTTGCTGGAAGGTGGCTGCGACGGATGGTTTGGCAGGACTTAGTCCTCGGAGGAGTCGGGCATCGACAGCGCTGACAGTGCAGATTCCAGGTCCAGGGCAGTCTCAAATCCAGCGGCAGAGAAGCCCATTTCCGTCAGTGTGAGCGCGATGGCTGGTGTCATGCCAGAGACGATGGTGCGTGTTCCCATCAGTCGCGCCATCTGGGCGGTGTGCACAAATGCGCGTGCCGTGTACGTGTCGAGGACCTGCAGCGCCGAGATGTCCAGCACCAGGCCTTGCGCACTTTTGCGCTCTAACTCTTTGAGGATATCGCTCTGCAGCTGCTCGACGAGGATGTCGTGCAGATCGGCCTGGATGGAGATCAGCAGCAGGTCACGAATGCGCAGAATCGGTATGCGGTCAATCATCGGAGTACCTTGGTGTCTGAACGTAGCCCTGGCCGACTGGTGAGTGGGGGGCACGGACTTTGGCTGTAGGCCATCATTTTGCCTCGTGATACCAGCGACGCAGACACTTGTTCACCGTTGGATTGGCGAGTAGAAGATCGCCTTTACCCGGGTGCCTTGACCGGGGGTCGACTGAATCGAAAAGTCTTGGGAGATCGCCTTTACACCGCGCAGGCCCATGCCTAGGCCGGTCTTGGAGCGGAAGCTGCCCGACAAGATGCGCTCGACATCGGCGATGCCAGGCCCATTGTCGCGTGCCTCGACGCTAAGACCGATGCGTGGAGACATCATGACCGAGAAGCGCAGCTCGCCTGTCTGGGCATACATGACGATGTTGCGTGCCAGCTCGGAGACGGCGGTTGCAACCTTGGTGCGCTCAACTGGACCAAAGCCGAGCTTCGCAGCGATGGTGATCGCAGATCGTCGCGCCACTACCAGCGTGGCTTCGTTGTCGATACGCAGCTTCTCGTCGCGAGGAACCAGGGCCAAGACACCGCTTGTCGCCTGATCGAGCTTGCTTAGGATCGGCAGGATGTTCTCGGCACCGGCAAACAGCGAGATATGCCGAACGATGCTGGCGGCCAGATTTTCAACTTGCTCGCGGTTGGCCGACGAGAAATTGAGGATCTCTTGGCGAAGCCGTGCTGGGACGGTGACGCTTGCCTCAAGCGCAGCGAGTAGCTTTGGAGCTATATCGCCATCGGATCTAGAACCCAGCATGTATGGGGATACTTTATCACGCAGATAATATTTCGTGCGAGTCCCGTTAGCTTGCAGACCAAAAGATTGTAAAAAGTTTCCCAAGCCGAGCTAAGCCCACTTGTCGGCCTAGCTCAGCTTGACTGCATTTTGGGCCATAAATCGGGCGTAAAAGCAGGGGCAACATCTGTGGGGGTAAGTCGATAACCCCCTCCATGCCTACAGCACTGCCCTTGTGGATTCTTTCTTACCTCTCTGGAATCTTGCTGGGAGGGCTTGTGCGGGTGCCATTTCGCTGTGCGCGTGGATTGGCAATCGCGGCGCTTCTGCTATCGCTGGGCTGTGCATTTGGAGGACGTCTTCGCGGGCTGGCGCTGCTGCTCTGTGCGCTGGCGCTGGGAGTGCTTGCGCAGGCGCATCGAATCCCGGTGTTGCCGCGCAGCTTTACAGTGCCGTCGCTCGCAGTGTCGCATCTTGATCGCGCGCGTTCACTGCCTGGGCAGGTGTCTCCGCCAGAGCTTTCGTTGGGGCAACTGGTCTCGCACGGCAACACCGACGCTGCTAAGTGGCTTCTTGTGGGAGTCGTCGAGTCTGCTCCCGAGTTTCGGTCCGCTGCGATCTCGGTACGCATGACAGTGCGGTATCTGGCCATGCGTGAAGGCGCGCCAGCGCTGACTGGCCCCGGGCCGCAAATGGCAGCAGGCTTTTCGCTTGAGCCTCCTCTTGTCGTGTCGCTGTCCCTGCGGAATGCGGAAGAGGTAGCGCTGCAGGCCGGGGATGTGATCAGTGTGGTGGCTGCGCTGCATCCTCCCCGCAGCTTCGGAAATCCGGGTTCGCTTGATCGCGCGCGGGCAGCAGCGGCCATCGGCCTGCAGGCTCGGGCTGTGGCAGAGAGCGAAGCACTTGTCCGGTGGGCTCCGGGCGCACAGACTGCTGCACTGCTTCAGTCTGATGCCGCTCAGCAACGGGCCGTACGTGCTACCGCGCGGGTTGTGGGGTGGGTACGGCGCAGACTCCTGGGCCTACTCTTACTGCCACCTCTTTGGGGCTGGAGACCTAGCGCTAACTCTGAGCGTCCCTCTGATGCCCGTGCTTTGGTCGCTGCGCTAGTGTTGGGAGCGCGAGGCGTACTTGGCCGATGCGATCTGTCTCGAACTGCGCGTGGTTTGCGAACCGTCGAAGACATCTTCCGAGACGCTGGAATCTCGCACGTGCTGTCTGTTAGCGGTCTGCATCTAGCTGTTGTTGGCTGGCTATTTTTTCACGGAGTTAGCTGGGTACTGCTGAGGGTGCCAATGCTTGCCCGGCGGACGGTGGTAAGGCGGTGGGCTGCGCTTCTGACAGTGCCGATGGTCATCTTATACACCGCTGTCACAGGTGCTGAGCTTGCGACCGTGCGCGCCGCTGGTGTGACATCACTATCGCTTTTGGCGATTGGGCTGGGCTACCGTCCTCGGCTCGCTGCAGTGCTGGCCGCGTCGGTGCTTGGAATCGTGTGGCCGTTTGGAAGCGGTACGTCAGCACTGCTGCTATTTGAGCCCGCGCTGCAGCTTTCGGTGGTGGCAACGCTGGCTGTTACCTCGCTAAGACCACTTCGATTGCTGACACCGAAGTGTTTGCGCACGTCGGACAAGTCGCCACAACCTCTGATCTTGCGCGCAGCTCAGTCGGCTTGGCGACTTCTGGATTCAACAACGGCTGCAACGCTGGCGACGGCACCGGTCTGCGCTTACTACTTTGCGCAGATCCAGGTCACTGGGCTTCTGGGGAATCTGCTTGTGGTGCCGATCGGCGAGCTAGTGATACTGCCGGTGGGCTGGCTTGGCGTGCTCTTTTCCGCTGTATGGCCTCAGGCTGGCGCACTCCTAATCTCGATCGCAGACGGGGCTGCTGTGCTGATGCTGTGGCTGGCGACAGCCGTTACTCGGATTGGTGGCTCTATGTGGGTGCGCGCACCAGACGGGTGGATGCTCGTGCTCTGGAGTGTGGGATTGCTGGGCTGTCTCTCGGCGGGAGTGATTGCTCGGGGGGGTCGCTGGCTGTGCGCAGTGGTGCTGTTCGGATATCTGGTCTTGACCACCTGGCCACAGGCCGAGCTGACCGCTACATTTTTGGATGTGGGCCAGGGCGACGCTACGGTGCTGGAGCTTCCTGGTGGCGGTGTCATCGTGATTGATGCGGGTATGCGAGCTGGTGGCTACGATCTGGGGGCGCAGGTCGTTGGGCCATATCTTCGTCGTCGCGGCTATCGTCACATCGACATCTTGGTTGCATCGCACCCTCACCCCGATCACTTCGGAGGCCTAAAGCGCTTGGTCGAGGATTTTTCGGTTGGCGAGGTGTGGGCTATGCCCATCGCTGATGCGGAGGCCAGCTCGACTCCGACCGCGAGCAGGGGCTCGCCTCGCCTGCACCCAGATGGAGCGGACGGCTGGCAGGACTTTGTGGCAGCGGTGGTTCGTCGGCAGATTCCCCTACGCTTACCCCATTCGCTTAGGTGGAATCAGGTGCTGATCGAGCCGCTCGCGCCCTGCGCAAACAATACGGCCGATCGCTGTGTGTTGGGTACGCGCTCCGATTGGCGGGCCAATGACAACTCCATTGTGCTGCGTGTGCAGTTTGGCGGGCACACCATCTTGCTGTCAGGTGACCTTGAGCAGCGAGGCGAGCACAACCTGCTGCTTCAGCGCGGGCCTGAGCAGAATGATCAGATGCCGAATGATACCAATCGGCTGGTCGCGGATATCTTGAAAGCGCCGCATCACTGCAGCCGAACAAGTAGCACCGAAGCGCTGCTGGCAGCTGTGCATCCGCAGTGGGTAGTGTGCTCGCTGGGATATCAGAATCGCTACCACTTTCCCCATGCTGAGGTTACTGCCCGTTATCACAAGCTGGGGGCCGAGATCCTAAGGACAGACGACACCGGAGCCGCAGTGTTTCATCTGACGGCTAAAGGCGAAGTAAAGGTAGCGGTTGGTTACCAAGAGCAGCGTTCCCGGTAAGCACCAGCGCTAAGACGACTAGCAGCCAAGCTTTGGTGGCTAAGCAACAACCCTCCTGCATCCGACACTTCATCTGTTTGTTTGGCGAATTAGCGGGCGCAAGATCGGCGTACTGGTGGGTGTTGTCAGTCGCCGTGTAAAATTTATTAGCGCAGGAAGAAAATTTCCGCTTGCGTTCATGTTGTCGCCAAGTTACAAGTGCCATCCGCCTCCCTTGGAGGAGTGGCCGAGTGGACGAAGGCAGCGGTCTTGAAAACCGCAGCGCGAAAGCGCCGGGGGTTCGAATCCCTCCTCCTCCGCTGGTGTGACAACAAAAGAGAACGACGTAAGGCAGCAAGATGCAGGCTTATGACTTAGGTAGGTAGGCTTCTGGATAGGCTGTTTCAATGCGCACAGACCAATCACCTCGTTGCTTCTGAGGCCAGGTCTGCGGCATGAGACGCAGCAAATGCAGAAACCACATTCCTCAATAGGCTTGCCGAAGTAGCAGCAGTTTCAGCCCAGGAGAGATGACCGAGAGGCCGATGGTGCTCGCTTGCTAAGCGAGTGTACTGCCAAAAGCGGTACCGCGGGTTCGAATCCCGCTCTCTCCGCAAATCGAAAGTAAAAAAGTGTTTACTCGCAGATAAACTTTTCTGTATAAGTCTCTTGCTCGTGAATCAAGCGGTCATAGCTCAGCTGGATAGAGCATCGGCCTACGAAGCCGGGGGTCGAAGGTTCGAATCCTTCTGACCGCACAAAAGAACGCAGCCTCTTTTGCACGAAGAAAGCGCTGTATTAAAGCTTCGCTAAAAAGTTGAAGATGCAAAAGCGCGCTGCTTGATGGACCCAGCCCAGGATGACATATTTGGTATGCGCCTGGCGTTATCGGAAGCCGCACAAGCGGCCATGATTGGCGAAGTTCCTGTTGGGGCCGTTGTTCTCGTAAATGATGTCGTGCTAGGCGCGAGCGGCAATCAACGAGAAGTCAGTAACGACCCAACTGGTCATGCTGAGATTCTTGCTATGAGGCAAGCGGCACGAAAACTTGGTAGCTGGCGACTGACGAATGCCACTCTGTATGTTACCCAAGAGCCCTGTCCTATGTGCGCAGGTGCACTAGTAAATGCCAGAATTAAGGCCCTTGTGTTTGGTTGCTACAATCCCAAGGCGGGTGCAGTTCGGACCCTGTATCGCTTAGTCGATGATGTACGGCTAAATCACCGTATAGAAGTTCGTGAAGGCGTTTTAAAAGAAGAATGCGGCGCCATATTAACACGATTCTTTTCCTCATTAAGAAATGAAAAAGCACTGGCTGCAAAAGAAAGTGCTCTATCATTGAATGATAAGATGTTGTTGTAACTGATTGTAAGAGTATCCTGGAGAGATGGCAGAGCTGGTCGATTGCGCCTGATTCGAAATCAGGTGTATCCGCAAGGGTACCGGGGGTTCGAATCCCTCTCTCTCCGCCAAGCGCTCTTATGTTGTAATTAAGAGTGATGCCACCCCTCTCAACCGATACGTTCATTTGACAGGGAGAGATGACCGAGTGGCCGAAGGTGCACGATTGGAAATCGTGTGTGTCGCAAGGCACCGCGGGTTCGAATCCCGCTCTCTCCGCAATCGTTTCAAAAAAACCTTCGTGCAGTAGTTGATGCCATGCAGTTTATGGCTGCGAGTGACGGGAAGTTGATGAACTCCGCCAGGCCAGGAATGGAGCAACGGTAGTTGACGGATCGGGTGCTCGCAGCCACCTTTTTTTGTTTCAGATACGCTACTTACGACGTTCTCACCTCTGAGCCTTACGGCTCTGTCTGCTTCGTTCTTCCTTCTGCTTCTTCAAATACAAAAAAGCCAATTAGCCTCTTGCCAGATCAGGCTTCGCGATGTTCGATCCGGGCATGTCTTACCTTGTCCTGGCTAGGAAATATCGTCCCCAAACCTTTGAACAAGTAATTGGCCAGGAACACGTAACGCGCACGCTGCAAAACGCAATCGAGCGGGGTCGTGTACATCATGCGTTTCTCTTTTGTGGGGGTCGCGGTACCGGTAAGACCACCACGGCGCGCATCTTGGCCAAGGCGCTGTCTTGTGACAATGCGCCCACCCCGCAGCCGTGCAATGTCTGTCCTGCCTGTGTCGAGATTACGCAGGGCACATCGGTGGATGTCCAAGAGATTGATGCAGCCTCGCAGAACCGTGTCGAGGACATCCGCGACCTGCGCGAAGCCATCCGCTACGCGCCGGTACGAGGCAAAAAGAAGCTCTATATCCTTGACGAAGTTCACATGCTCTCGACCAGTGCTTTTAATGCGCTGCTCAAGACATTAGAGGAACCGCCGCCGCACGCTGTGTTTGTGTTCGCAACCACTGACCCTCACAAGCTGCCGCAGACGATCCTCTCGCGAGTGCAGCGCTACGACTTCAAGTTAGTTGCCAGCGCGCGCCTAGTTGACCACTTAAGCGATGTTCTAGCCCAAGAACGCATTGAGTTTGAGCGCGGTGCGCTGCAGCTGGTTGCTCGGGAGGGTGCGGGCTCTGTGCGTGACTCGCTGTCGCTGCTGGATCAGGTGCTGGCTTCGTCACCGGGCAAGCTGACCGAGCTGCAGGTCGCGTCGGTGCTCGGAGTTGCTGACCGAGGGCTAATCCTGAGCCTGGGGCGGGCGATTGTGGAGCGCAAGCCAGCGGATGCGCTGGCGCTGGTAGACACCGCGTATCAGCGCGGCTTTGATCTGGTGCAACTGGCGCGGGTTCTGCTCGGCCACATGCGCGATCTGGTGGTGGTTTCGGTAGTCAAAGAGCCGACGGCGATTCTAGAGACGACCGGTGCCGAGCTTGAGGAACTGCAGGCGCAGGCACAGCTGGCGCAGGGTCGCGCGGTACTGCTGTTTGATCGCATGGTTCGGGTCGCTGATGATGCCGCACGCGCCGCGCTGACTCGCTATGTCCTAGAGGTCGGCCTGGTCGAGCTGTGCGCGGTAGCGCCGCTGCAGCCGGTCGGTGAACTGCTCGACCGACTCGAACATTTGGAAGATCGTCTCAGCGGAAAGGTCGCCAAGGCAGGAGGTTCTGGAGGCGGTGGCTATGGTCCGCGCAACGACGTGCCGGTGTCTCGTACTCCCAGCCAGTCATTCGGAGTGGGAGAGGTGCGGACGGCTGCGATTGCAAGTGCCCCAAGCCCGGCGCGGTCTGGACCACTGCCTTCGTCTGATGTCCGAGGAGCACCCTCTTCGTCGTCTGTTGCTCAGCACAATGGGTCGCCTGCAGCGGTCACTTTGGCTCATGGGGCAGGCGTTGCAGTTGGTGTCGCAGCTGCCGTGGCCTCAGCGGCGGTTCCTAAGCTGGAAGCTGCCGTGCATGTGGAACCACCGCGAGTGCAGCTGGCAGAGTCACCCGCAGAGGTCGCGGCGGCGTCAGATGTTTCGGTGCCACCCAGTCGTGTGCAGGCCCCTCCTGTTATGGCGACGCCAGTAGGTGCGACGGCTGCGGCAGCTGTTGATAAGCCGTCCCCAGCCATTGCGCCCATCGTGGTTTCGACTGCACTGGTTGTACCCGCCTCAGTCGCCGCTGCTGACGATGCCGAGTTTAATCGCACGGTTGCCGCCATTATTGAAAAGGATCGAACGCTGAGCTTTCTTGCACAAGGAAGGCCGCTGGTCTGGACTCAAGGCCGCGTCGAGCTGGGCTTTACCAGCCAGTTCGTAGTGGATTCAGCGAAAGAGCGCTTGGCGCAGCTGCGTGCCGCGTTTGCCAGCGAGCTCGGTCGTGCGATTGAAGTAGATGCGCGCCGCGATACCAACGCCCCATCTGAGGAGCCCGTAGGCAAGTCGCTGCTCGAAGAGGAAGAGCGCGCCCGGAAAGCTGAGCTGTCACGTCGTCGTCGAGAAGCTCTCGAACATCCTGCGCGCGCGATAGTCACCGAGGTCTTTGGTGAGGTATCTTTCCAAGAACCAAAACTAGACGAGGTGAACCTCCATGTCTGATCCGAACAATCCCTTTGGTGGCGTGCCTGGTATGCCTGATGTCGGCGCATTGATGCAGCAAGCTCAGCGGATGCGTGAGGAGCTCATGCGCTCGCACAGCGATCTGGGCAGCAAGTCCGTGGAGGCCAGTGCAGGTGGCGGCATGGTCACCGCGATTATCTCGGGGACGCGTGAGCTGGTGAGCCTGCGCATCGATCCGCAGGTCATTGATCCCAAAGATCCGCAGATGCTGCAGGACCTGATCGTTGCCGCGATAAACCAAGGATTACAGAAGGCGCGCTCGCTCGAAGAGGATCAGATGCGCCGGACTGCCGTCGGCCTTGGGCTGCCTCCGGGAATGCTGTAGGCCGGGGTTAGCGACACGCGATGACACAGGGCGACCCGATCCAGCGCTTGGTCCGTGAGCTAAGCAAGCTGCCAGGAATTGGCCAAAAGACGGCGACTCGGCTGGCGTTTCACGTTCTACGTGCGCCGGCAGAACAAGCGCGCGATCTGGCGAATGCGCTCATTGAGATCAAAGAGCGCATTCGGCTCTGCTCAGTTTGCATGAACCTGACCGAGCAGGACCCGTGCAGCATCTGCCAGGACCCCGCGCGCGATCCGCAGGTTGTCTGCGTGGTTGCCTATCCTCCGGATCTACTGGCCATCGAAAAGACCGGGAGCTTTCGCGGTCGCTACCACGTCTTACACGGCGTGCTCTCGCCGCTTGAGGGCATCGGTCCAGACGATCTGCGACTGCGCGAGCTCCTGTCGCGGCTAAGCGCGCCACCGGGCATGTCCTGTGATTTGTCTCTAAATCCGGCCTCTTCTGGCGCTGGTGCAGGGTCACAAGTGCGGGAAGTGATCGTGGCGACAAGCCCCAACGTTGAAGGCGAGGCGACCGCGATGTATGTCGCACGCACGCTAAAGCCGCTGGGGCTCAAAGTGACGCGGATTGCATCGGGCTTACCTATCGGTGGCGACCTGGAATATGCCGATGGCGTTACGATTGCCAGGGCACTAGAAGTGCGTCGAGATATGTAATGCTTGCAACCATCATTAAAGCCTGATAAAACGAATCCATTACCTTTTCGGCTCCGCCTGACCATCACCCCCCAAGCAGGGGCTTAGGTCGGGAGATCCCAGCCAGGAGAACCGGTCGCCATGGAAATGTTGTTCGAGGAGGAGCAGCGTCAGATTCAGAGCATTTCTGACCGCTTGCAGCGCGACTCGAACGCTATAGCGATATTAGTTATTAACAAAGATGGTCAAGAGATTTCCCGTTCTGGGCAAACCAAAGACCTCGATGTTACGTCACTATCATCGCTATTTGCTGGAAACGTCGCCGCAACCTCCGAAATTGCAAAGCTGCTTAAAGAAGAAGAGTTCGGCGGCCAATTTCACGAGGGAACTCGTTATAATGTAAACATTTCGGTCGTAGCCCGCCGCGCAATATTGGTGGTGCTATTTGATTCGAATTCCTCTTTAGGCCTAGTGCGCTTGCGTGTTCGCAAAGCCACCGAAGAAATGGTGAAAATCTTCGATAATTTGGTCCTAAAGATACAAAAGCAGCAGCAGACTGGTGCCAGCTTTGGCCCCAATCTCGCTGGCGAGATCACCGACGACGACATCGACAAGCTGTTCGGAGAGTAACGGCATGCCGCTGCAGAAGTCTGGCTCTGCGTCGCTGATGAAGGGGCGGGGCGGTCGGCAGGCTTCTTCGCCGGTCACTGCCGCTGCGACGCTGCCAACAAGTCTAATGGCCATCTGGATCCATCCAGTCACGTGCGCGGTTTCACAGTTTGCTGTGAAATCAGCTAGGCTATCAATAAATGAACCTCGAATGTGGGATATACGATGAGCTTTATTAATTACAGCTCACGCGAGATCAACTGTAAGATAGTCTATTACGGCCCTGGTCTATGCGGGAAAACAACAAACCTGCAATATATCTACAAACAGACGAATCCAGACGCCAAGGGAAAGATGATCTCGCTCGCGACTGAGACCGAGCGAACTCTGTTCTTTGACTTCTTGCCGTTGTCGCTGGGTGAGATTCGCGGCTTCAAGACGCGGTTTCATCTTTACACCGTGCCCGGGCAGGTCTTCTACGACGCCAGTCGTCGTCTGATCCTCAAGGGTGTCGACGGTGTGGTCTTTGTCGCGGACTCGCAAGAGGCGCGCTTTGAAGCCAACATTGAGTCCCTGGAAAACCTGCGCGGTAACCTGCAGGAACAGGGCTACAATCTTGATAAGCTACCTTACATAGTTCAGTACAATAAACGCGACATGCCTGAAGTGATGTCGGTTGAAGACCTGCGTAAAGAGCTAAACCCGACCAATGTGCCTGACTTTGAGGCGATTGCGACGGATGGCGTGGGTGTCTTTGAGACGCTCAAGGCCGTAGCGAAGCAGGTCCTCACTGAGCTCAAACGCGGTGGTGGGTGAAGGAGCCTTCGCGATGATGACTACGACGCCCAAGCTCCGAACAGACTTGCGTAGCACGACCGTCGAAGATGCCGACGGCGTGTCCTACGTTGACGTAGCCGACCCCAAGACTGGGGGCGTGCTGCGCCTATTTGATTACGAGTGGCAGCTGGCTCAGCGCATGGACGGTCAGCGCTCTGCAGACGAGCTAGCACGCTGGGCCGAGGAGCAGTTTCGCTTCTCGATCAGCCGCGATGACCTGCAAGTTTATGCTGAGCGGCTAGGGCAGCTCGGACTATTGGATGGCGTGGCTGCGCAGCCTTCGCTGTTGCCGCCGGTGCTGTTTGCTTCTGCAATGGTCGCTAAGTTTGGCGGTGCTGCAGCTGCTGTCAGCGTTGTTCCTGCTGTGGCTGCCACGACGCTGCCCGAAAAGCCGGCCGAGAAGCCAGTCGAAAAGCCAGTCGAGATTGCTCCTGCGAAGCGTCCGGTTCGCGACGACGACGGGCTGATGGGTCAGCCGATCTTGGCAGTGCCCAAGGCGACTGGTCCAGCACCCACGCCGGCAGGTCCGCGCCAGACGCCAGCCGCTGTTGCGCAAGCGCATATGCCACCGCTGGGGCCTCCGCGACAGACTCCGGTTACGACCGCAGTGGTGCAGCCTGCTGCAACGGCTCCCTCCGGACCGACTGCGGCTCCGGCGGTCAAGCCGGTCGCAGCAAAGCCCGTCGAGAGCGAGCCAGCCGCGCTCCCGGTCACGCCGATCGCCAAACCCAAGTCCGACATGCTCGAAGCTCTTGGCGAGCTACCACCACCACCAGAAGTGGCACCAGCCGCTGTGGTGGAAGCACCAGCGGTCACTCCGTCGCGGCCTGTGGTCGAAACGCCCGCATCTGCGGTGGCAGATGCCATCAGCTCGACGCCAACGTCGCTGCTCGACGTCGAGCAGCGACGTTGGCGTCGAGCTGATG
>Ga0209097_10003246_pt1 | contig 12581 bp, 9 predicted proteins | sample AD_UKC052_MetaG_FD_184419 | JGI IMG/M metagenome (GOLD analysis project Ga0209097, IMG submission 184419) | Active sludge microbial communities of municipal wastewater-treating anaerobic digesters from USA - AD_UKC052_MetaG (SPAdes) (version 2) | ecosystem: Engineered > Bioreactor > Anaerobic >... | reverse complement strand
CCAGCTGCCCCGCAGCCGTGGCAATGGAAATGGATTTGAAGACCTGTTCGAACAGTTTTTCAATAATATGGGGCCCCAGATTCAACCCGAGCAGCGTGCCTCCGGCAGCGGGGTCATCATCAGCGATGACGGATATATCGTAACTAACAATCACGTGATCTCTGATGGCGGACAGGGAGTGGCTGATGAAATCACCGTAACCCTGAGCAATAAAAAAACATACAAAGCACGGGTGATTGGTAAGGATGCCAGCAGTGATATCGCGGTTCTGAAGATCGATGGTACCGGTTTCCCCTTCCTTTTATATGGCAATTCTGATAATGTAAAATTAGGTCAATGGGTGCTGGCGATCGGTTATCCCCTGACCCTTGAAACCACTGTTACTGCGGGTATCATCAGTGCCAAGGGCCGTTCTATCGGTATCAACGGACGTCAGAGTGAAACGCCCATCGAATCCTTTATTCAGACCGATGCGGCCGTGAACCAGGGAAACAGCGGCGGTGCGCTGATCACCACGGACGGACAACTGATCGGTATTAACTCAGCTATATATGCCCCTACCGGTACTTATGCCGGTTATTCGTTTGCCATACCAGTCAACCTGGCCAAAAAGATTGTCAATGACCTGATCAAATTCGGCGATGTAAAAAGACCATACCTTGGTATTGCAGCTGATAATACCAAAGTTAATTCCACAGACGGCGCCTATGTTGGTACAGTTGCTCCTGATGGTGCAGCCGCTTCTGCCGGTCTGAAAAAAGGAGATATCATCCGCAAGATCAATGATGTGAATATCAGTTCCTGGACCGAATTACAAGGCACCGTAGCCTCCCTGAATACGGGGGATAAAATAGCCATCACCTATAAGAGAGATGGAAAGGAATATACCACCAGTGCCACACTGAAAGCGGATCAGGGTACTTATGCTAACCTGGCAGCCAATAACCTGGGAGATATACTAGGGGCAGACCTTGAAAATCTGGATAAGAAAACCGCGATTAAAAATGAAGTGGAAGGCGGAGTACTGGTTAAGAAAATCAGGCCAGGTGGTGCCTTCAGCAAAACCCGGATGCAGGATGAATTTATTATTACCAATGTGAACGGCGTGGAAGTTAAAAATATAGAAGACCTTGGCAGGGCATTGGCACGCAGTCAAAGTGAAAGCGTGAACCTTGAAGGATTCTATGATGGATTTGACGGCATGTACCGCTACCCGGTTAAGCTGAGTGCCGGAGATGAATAATAATGAATGACTCACCCATAAAAAAAAGGCGGCCTGAACTTCAGACCGCCTTTTTTATTTGTAATCACCTTTATTCCCTATTCCCTAATTCCTATTCCCTAATTCCTATTCCCCACTCACCACTCACCACTCACTTCTCATACACCGCAAACTCCCAGTCCTGCAACTCAAAGCTTCTTTCATTGGTAAAATCATTGGCCGCTCCAGAGAACGCATTTTTATACAGGCCGGTTACTTCAGTACCGGTGATCTCGAAATGAAGGTCCTTTTGATCAGACAGGTTGAGTACAACCAAAACTTCATGATTTCCTTTTTTTCGTAAGAATGCCAGCACATGCCGGTCATCGGTCGTAGTCAGGCGGTAAGTGGTGACGGAAGGATCGCCCGCCTTCAATGCCGGATTAGTCGATTTGAGCTTGATTAAAGACTGATAGAATCCAGTGAGTTCTGCTGCCCATGGGCCAGCCACAATAGTATCCTTATCAAAGAAATCAATCCGTTTGGTATTCCCCAGTTCCTGGCCGGAATACAATAAAGGAATACCATTCCAGGTAAAACTGAATACGGCCAGGGCTTTGAACATGGATCCGTATTTTTCAAATTCGGTTCCGTTCCAGCTATTCTCGTCATGATTGGTGGTAAACCAGGCCCTCATGGTCGAATCTCCCAAGACGTCGTATTGATGGAGCAATCGCGTCAGTGTATCCAGTGGCAATTGCTTCTTAAAAAAATCTTCCGTCAGATGCATCCAGCCCCAGGAGTAGCTCGCGTCAAATGCTTTGCCGTAATCCGGCTTTTCCAGTTCATCGTATTCACCCAGCCAGAACAACGGCTTTACGGCATCCACTTGTGGTCTTGCTTCCAGCCAGTAATCCAGTTCCACCCAGGAGGCCAGGTCGCATCGGTAACCGTCAATATCACATTCCTTTACCCAGAATTGCATGGCAGCTGTCATTTCCTTTCGCAGCGCCGGGTTATTGAAATCAAGCTCAATGATATCGTCCATACCCGAGGCTTTCAGGAAATCATTGGTAGCGGTGTCTTTCAGGTAATAACCCGGATGATTCACCGTCCAGTGATGATCCCAGCCTGTATGATTGGCGACCCAGTCCAGTATGACTTTAAATCCCAACTGGTGGGCCAGGCTGACCAGCGATTTAAAGTCCTCCATGGTTCCGAATTCCGGATTAACAGAGGTATAATCCGAACAGGCATAATAACTGCCCAGGCTTCCCTTTTTATTCTTTTGCGCTATGGGTGTAACCGGCATAAACCAGAGTGTTTCCACACCCAGTTCTTTTAAACGGGGCAAGTGTTGTGCAAAAGCATTGAATGTGCCTTCCGGGGTATATTGGCGGATATTTACTTCATAAATCGTGGTGCCCCGCACCCAATCCGGTGGACTAAACCGATCTGTCATTGTTTTATTAATTTTGGGTTCCTTGCTTTTTTCCCGCATATCGCAGGCGGATAAAAGAAGCAGCAGTGAAACAACCGTTAACCAGCGCATGGTCATGTTTTGGGCAAGATAAGAAGAACATTTGAGGAAGTTTACTGTTGTAGGAGCATCCGTTTTCCAATCATTAACTTTGTTCCATGAAGCAATTCGATGTACCGGATTTTTACCGCAGTCCCCTGATCGCTGCAATTAAAAAAAAGCGGAAAGAGGCTGATAAAATGAAAAAGGATTTCAGCCCCACCCTGCTTGATTTCGGCCCGGTACAGATTTCCCTGGCCCGCCATTTCGGGTTCTGTTATGGGGTCGAAAATGCCATTGATATTGCTTTCCGGACTGTTGCTGAAAATCCCGGCAAACGGATTTACCTGCTCAGTGAAATGATCCATAATCCGCAGGTCAATGCCGATCTGGTGAGCCATGGGATTCAATTTCTGCAGGATACACATGGCAAACAGCTGATCGCCTTTGAACAGGTTACAGCCGATGATATTGTGCTCATCCCGGCATTTGGCACCACGCTCGCTATTGAAAAACAACTACAGGAGAAAGGTATTCCTACGGAGAAATATAATACCACCTGTCCCTTTGTGGAAAAGGTTTGGAACCGCAGCGAGGTTATTGCGCAAAAAGAGTATACGATTGTCATACATGGCAAGCCCGGTCACGAGGAAACAAGGGCTACATTTTCACATGCCGCAGCGAATGGTCCGGCAGTGGTGGTAAAAGATATGGAGGAAGCCGAATTACTGGCCAGCTTTATCACCGGAGAAAAGAAAGCGGATGAATTCTATTCCGTATTCAATGGGCAATATTCCACGGGATTTGACGTCACCCTACACCTGAAACGTTTAGGCGTGGTGAATCAAACGACCATGCTGGCGAGCGATACACAGGCTATTGCCGATTATCTCAAAAAAATAATCGTGGCGCACACAGGGGATCCGGCCGGTTTTGCCGATACCCGTGATACCCTGTGCTATGCCACTAACGATAACCAGACGGCAGTCAGCACCATGCTGGAATCGAAAGCTGACCTGGCCATCGTTGTTGGCGGGTATAACTCATCCAACACTTCTCACCTGGCAGAGCTATGCGAAATACAATTGCCCACCTTTTATATCAGCAGTGCCGAAAAGCTCATTTCACGGGAAGAAGTCCTTCATTTTGATTTTCACCAGAAATTGGAAAAAAACAGCAAAGGGTATCTGCCGGATAATGTTCCGGTACATATTCTTATCACCAGCGGCGCATCCTGTCCAGATGCCATGGTGGAATCGGTAATCAATAAATTACTCAGCTTCTATGAGGGTGCTGCCTCAATGGAAACGGTGATGAGCCGATTCGAATAAAAAAACCCCTGAAGACCAGGGGTTCTGCGTAAATCGGTATATTTTATTCCTGTTACTTGTACAGGAGATCATAATATTCATGTGCCATCCGGTTACTGTCAAACTGGAAGCGTACATCCTGCATTCCGTTCTTCATCACCTGTCTCCAGGTACTGTAGTTTTCATAATAAAGTGGCAGTATTTCATTTTGCAGAATTTCGTAGAGTTTAGCCAGGTCATACTGATCCTGTTCGTAGACAGGCATATTATCATAATCCGCCATCGGAACCACAAACCCGTTATGGCCATGATTGATAAACTCCGGGATCCATCCGTCATTGGTGGAGAAGTTCACTGCGCCGTTCATGGAAGCCGTCATACCGCTGGTACCGGATGCTTCGCGTGGTACACGTGGATTATTTAACCACACATCCGCGGCCTGTTTCAGCCGCTTGGACAATCCGAGTTCGTATCCGATCAGTACGGCTACATTTTTATAGCGTTTGCTCAGGTGAACCAGTTGATTAAATTCACTGATAGCCGGATGATCCACCGGGTAAGGTTTACCGGCCCAAATGATCTGCACCGGGTACTTTGAATTATGGATCATCTCTTCAAATTTTTCTTCAGCGGTGGTGATCAGTCCCGCTCTTTTGTATCCGGCAAAACGTCTGGCCCAAACAATGGTGAATACATCCGGATGGAAAATTTTACCAGTCTGATCGGCCACTATCTCAAACGCCCTTTTCTTCAGGTATTTTTTCCGGTCATCCATTCCGTAATCATCGCCTGCTTCCATAAAGCGGTACAATTGTTTGTCGGCCCAGTACCTCCAGTTCTGCGCATTGGTAATGGAAATGATAGGGCAAATAGCCTCATACTTGCTCCACATGGCTCTGGATACATGGCCATGCAGCTGGGATACGCCATTGGCCAGGTGCGCAAAGCGCAGGGCCGCCAGGGAATGATTAAACTGATCGCTTTCATTCCCGTATAATTTCTTTACGTCATCAATGGTGAGTCCGCAGAAGTAACTCATTTTATGACAAAGATGAATATCGTGCTTTTCGTTGCCCGCTTCCTCCGGTGTGTGGGTGGTAAACACCAGGCGTTTTTTTACTTCCTGTATACTGTGCCCGTACTTTTTATAAAGATAGAAGGCAGCAGAGATCCCATGCGCTTCGTTCAGGTGATACAATTCAGGATTAAATCCCAACAGGTCTATCAATTTAGCACCTCCAACTCCAAGCAGAATGAACTGGGCTACTTTAGTAGCCACATTCGCATCATATAACCGGTGCGTGATGGTTTGGGAAACATAGTCGTTTTCCGGTAAATCGGTGGAAAGCAGAAAGAGCGGAGCCGTTTTAAAGGTTTCCGGATTCAGGTAAAGGGCTTTCACCCACACCGGATGTTCATGTATGTTGATCTGGAATTTGATCCCGGTGTCTTCCAGAAAACTGTATTGCTTTTCATTCCAGGAAACATCCAGGGTCTGATCCTGGTTGCGTTCCTGATCGTAATAACCATATTTCCAGAGAATCCCCACCCCGATTAAGTTCTGACGGAGTTCATATGCACTTCTTAAATGAGAACCGGCCAGAAAGCCCAGACCTCCGCTATAAATTTTAAGGGGTTGATGTGTGGCAAATTCCATGGAGAAATAGGCCACTCTTTTACTGTAACGTTCTTCGACCGGGTAAGGGACTGAATATTTATTAAAACTCATAATGTGTTCTTTTTACACGAAGGCGCAAGTTAGTGCTAAATTATGATATAAACTAACAGGCTCATTCTCAGGTTAATTCATTAAAAAAAATGGGGCAATCGCGTAGGAAATACGGGCAAAATTCTACTTTTTACCTGTTTTACTCCCGGTATTTTTGGCAGCCGGTTTCACTGGTTTGGTATATTTTCTCCGGGCATAGGACCCGTTAAAGTTACAATTTAATCCATGTCTCGCACCACAACCGGTTTCGGAAAGTGTTACGCTATTGGAATTGAATGAAAAATTAAGCACACAGGGGTCTCCATCTTCCTGGTAAACGGCTTTGCCGGGACTGGTCCATTTTGCTTCACCTTTAAGTTCACCTGTGCAGGCTCCATTATCTTTTTCAAAATGAATAAAAAAACTAATGCGGTCGGCCTTTCTTCCGTCACGGACAGAAACGAGGTTCATTTTTCCGGTACCATAATCCGCCGCATACTTATGTTTCCGACCGAGTGTATCGATAGGATTTATCAGTTCCGTGATTTTCTCGTCCAGTGCTTCTGTCAGAATGAGCATAAACTGCCCGGTGGCTTCATTGAGTACAAAGACATCTTTTCCTTCACTTTGGGAACCATCCGCATTCCTTCGTTGAACCGCCCTGGTGATTGTATAGCGTTTATCCAGTATAAACGACTGGCTGGTTTCTTTTTTATTATCTGGAATCAGTGCGGGAATTGCGGTTATAAATTTATCCTTTTTATCAAATGCCAGTAAGACCCATCCCTTTTTTGCCGATGTACCGGCCCTGATCAATAAATAGGTTTCTCCATCCGGAACCCCGGCTTTCCCGATTGCCCAGATACCGGGTTTATTGCCTTTTCCGAATAACTTAGTCAGTACCGTATCCGGTACAAACTGCGTAAATATTTTATAACTGATCCGTAAGGTGTCTTTTTCCTTTTTATTCAGCATCGTATCCCCTGCCTGAAAACCAAGGGTAAGAGGGGGAAAGAATTCAATAAAGTCTGAAACGGCGACCGGTTCATCACCGGATAAAACCGGTTTTTTCTTTGACTGGCAACCGGTCAAGAGCAAATGGCCTGCCATCAGCAGAAGGAATAATTTTATCAGGGACATAAGATCAGATATAACAGCCGGAAAGATAGTGGTTTCTCCGGTCAATGTCAACCGGTAATTTGGCCGTTACCTAAACTTAATTTAGATTTGTCTAAATTATTTTTTAGGCAATATGAACTACTCAGTCAGTGAGGAAAACTATATCAAAACCATTTTCCATCTGCAGAAGAAGGAAGGGACAGTCACCACGAATGAACTGGCCGGAGAACTGAAAACCCGTCCGGCATCGGTTACGGATATGATGAAAAAACTGAAAGCTAAAAAACTGCTTCATTATCAGCCTTACCAGGGTTTCCGGCTGACCACAGATGGCAGTAAAGTGGCGCTCGGTATTATACGCCGTCACCGGTTATGGGAGTATTTCCTGGCGGAGAAATTGAAATTCACCTGGGATGAAGTGCATGAAGTAGCAGAAGAACTGGAGCATGTGAGTAATAAAAAACTCATTGACAAACTGGATGCTTACCTGGGATTTCCCAAAAAAGATCCCCACGGGGATCCGATTCCGGACGCCCAAGGTAAAATTGAAAGTGGAAAAAAAATCAGGTTACCCGAAGTCCCCCTTCATACAAGCTGCCTGGTGTCTGGTGTGACTAATCAATCCGGAGAAATTCTCGAATTACTGAAACATAAAAAAATCAGGATCGGCACGACCCTGGAAGTGCGGAAAAGGTTTGAGTTTGATCAGTCACTTGAAATCAGGACGGGCAAACAAACAATAATAAATATCAGCCGAGAGCTGGCAGAAAATATATTGATCTCCTATGAGTCGTGATAAGGAACCATATCAATCACTGAGTGAGGTACATGGTACGGTAGATACCACACAGGTCAACGGTAAAGGCTGGAGAAAATTGCTTGCCTTCTTTGGGCCGGCTTACCTGGTAAGTGTCGGTTATATGGATCCGGGCAACTGGGCTACTGATCTGGCCGGGGGCAGTCAGTTTCATTATAAACTGATCTGGGTGCTGCTCATGAGTAACCTGATGGCCCTCTTGCTGCAGAGTTTATCCGCCAGACTGGGAATTGTCAGGGGACGTGACCTGGCACAGGCCAACAGGGAAACCTATCCCAGGTATATCAACTATGCATTATACGGCCTGGCGGAAATTGCAATTGCGGCTACCGACCTGGCGGAAATTCTGGGTATGGCTATTGGTATTCAGTTACTCACCGGGCTGCCCCTCATCTGGGGTGTATTGATAACGGTACTGGACACCTTTCTTTTCCTGTTATTACAGCGGATGGGTATGCGGAAAATGGAGGCTTTTATCATTGCCCTGATTGCTATCATTGGCCTTTCGTTCCTAACAGAAATCATACTCGCCAAACCGGATCTGCGGGAAGTGGCTAAAGGATTTGTTCCCCGGATCCCCAACGATACGGCCCTTTATATTGCCATTGGTATCATTGGTGCCACAGTAATGCCGCATAACCTGTACCTGCACTCCGCACTGGTACAGACACGTAAAATCAGGCGGGATGAAAAAGGTATTAAGCGAGCCCTCCGGATGAATTTTATTGATAGTGCCATCGCACTGAATCTCGCGTTTTTTGTCAATGCGGCCATTCTTGTCCTGGCGGGAAAAGTTTTCTTTGAATCAGGCCGGACCGATGTCGGAGAAATCAGGACAGCGCATGAATTGCTGAAGCCAATGCTGGGCAGTGAACTGGCTCCGGTGTTGTTTGCAGTAGCCCTGATTGCCGCCGGACAAAGTTCCACCATTACCGGTACCCTCGCGGGGCAGATTGTAATGGAAGGTTATTTGCATTTACGGATTGCTCCCTGGATGCGACGGCTCCTGACCCGACTTATTGCCGTAATTCCGGCTGTTATTGTAATATTGATCAATGGGGAAGATAATATTGACAGTCTCCTGATTTTAAGTCAGGTGATCCTGAGTCTGCAACTCGGATTTGCCATCATTCCCCTGATACATTTTACCAGTGATAAAAAAAAGATGGGCACATTCGCCATCAAACCCTTTACCATTGTACTGGCTTCCCTGATCACCGCTGTAATTGTATACCTGAATATCCGCATGGTGATAGAACAGGCCGGTGGTTTTTTCAGTGATTCAGGCAGCCTGTTATGGAAGGCCGTGATTATTATTGCGGCGCTGTTATATCTTTTATTACTGGTGGTGGCAGTCATATACCCGTTACTGAGTAAAAAACAAGCGGACCCGCTCCGCATTCACCCACAGGCCACTCCCCTTTCTCTGCAGCAGATACCCGAGTATAACCAGATTGCGGTGGCCCTGGATTTCAGCGAAAATGATCAAAAACTGATGTTGCATGCCATAGGGCAGGGAAACAAAAAAACCCGCTACATCCTGATCCATGTGGTGGAAAGTGCGGCTACCCGGATCATAGGTAAAGAAGCCGATGACCTGGAAACCCGGAAAGACCAGGAACACCTGGATGAGTATGTACGGCAATTGAAAGAAAAAGGAATACCGGCTATCGGGTTGCTTGGTTTCAATGACAGGGCAAAAGAAATAGCCCGTTTAGTGAAAGAAAACCAGGGAGATATGCTGGTCATCGGGGCGCATGGTCATAGCGGGTTGAAAGACCTTATTTATGGTCAGACGGTGGATGCTGTAAGACATGAATTGGATATTCCCGTATTAGTGGTCAGTCGTTGAAAGCAGGCAGTCATTCCACCGACACCTGGTGATTCCGGATCAGGTGTTTAAAGCGGCTGAAAGTTTCCGGTTTGATATTGAGATAAGAAGCAAGGTATTTCTGAGGGACCCGTTGCATCAATTCAGGATTCTTGGTAACAAAACTGACAAACCGTTCCCTGGGCGTCATTTTGATAAGCTGCATCTGCCATTTATCTTTAATCACCATGGAATACGTGACGATGATCCGGCCTAGATGTTCCATCCGCTGGGATGAAGCAAACATCGTTTCCGCATCCTCATAGGAAATAGAAACAAGCGTGGTTGGTTCAATCGCTTCAATGGTATATTCTGACGGCTGACGGCTGTGAAAGGACTCCTGGCAAAGCATCATATGCCCTTCCATCGAAATCTGTACATTGATTTCCTGATGCCCTTTTTTATAATATTTACGGGCCATCCCTTTTACAATAAAATTGAAATGGTTTTCCATTTCACCAGCCCGGGTAATTACTTCCTTCTTGGCAAAACGACGCACTTTACAAACAGGTAACAAGTGTTTGTTAAACTCCTCTTCCGTGATATCGGATAGCTTCTGGAGGTAGATCATAAAAGCCCGTACTGTATCCATATTTGAGCTATGTGATATAAAAGGTACGCTTTTTAATTGATTTGAATCAATTCGACAGAATACAATTCAACGGTAAAACTAAGGGGTCAACAATCATGCACCTATGACATTAGTCACATGTGATAAAATAGTAAGTTTGTAGCTGCCTGATAACGATCAGGTTTTCAATGTAAACCCAAACCAAACTTGTATGACACAAAAGATCAAAGTTGCGAACCCGGTCGTAGAGCTGGATGGCGATGAAATGACCCGGATTATCTGGAAATTCATTAAAGACAAGCTTATTCTGCCTTATCTGGAAGTGGATATCAAATATTATGACCTGGGAATCGAATACCGTGATCAGACCGATGACCAGGTGACGGTGGACGCCGCCAATGCCATTAAAGAATATGGGGTGGGTATCAAGTGTGCCACGATTACGCCGGATGAAGCAAGGGTGAAGGAGTTCAGTCTGAAACAAATGTGGAAGAGTCCAAATGGGACTATCCGGAATATACTGGATGGCACCGTATTCCGTGAACCGATTGTGATCAGCAATGTACCCCGCCTGGTAACCAACTGGACCGCCCCGATCATTGTGGGCCGTCATGCATTTGGCGATCAGTACCGGGCAACCGATACCGTTATAAAAGGCAAAGGGAAGCTCACCATGACCTTTACTCCTGAAGGAGGTGGCGAACCCCAAACCTTTGAAGTATTCAATTTCAAAGGCGATGGCGTGGCTATGTCCATGTATAATACTGACGAAAGTATTATGGGTTTTGCCCGCAGCTGCTTTAATATGGCCCTGAGTAAAAAATGGCCCCTGTACCTTTCCACCAAGAACACCATCCTGAAAAAATATGATGGCCGTTTCAAGGATATTTTCCAGGAAATCTTTGAAAACGAATTCAAGGCACAATACGAAGCCGCCGGTATTGTATACGAACACCGCCTGATCGATGATATGGTCGCCAGTGCCCTGAAATGGAATGGTAATTTTGTATGGGCCTGTAAGAATTATGATGGTGATGTACAAAGCGATACGGTCGCTCAGGGCTTCGGTTCACTCGGACTGATGACTTCTGTATTGATCACGCCGGATGGTAAAACCATGGAAGCGGAAGCCGCCCATGGAACCGTTACCCGTCACTACCGGGATCACCAGGCCGGAAAACCCACATCTACCAACCCGATCGCTTCTATCTTTGCCTGGACCCGTGGACTCGCGTTCCGTGGTAAACTGGATGGCAATCAACCGTTGATCGATTTCTGCCTGGCACTGGAAACCGTTTGTATTGAAACGGTGGAAGAAGGCAAAATGACCAAAGACCTGGCCGTTTGTATCCATGGAAATAAAGTGAAACACGGCGATCATTTCTTGTATACGGAAGAGTTCCTGGAGGCGATTGACAGTAATTTGCAGAAGAAACTGAAATAATTTCAAATTGATTCCAAAGAGGTTGTCGGACAAACAACCTCTTTTTTTATACCCGTTAAAAAATCAAAATTCAAAAGTAAAAAGTAAAAAATCTCATAGCAGATCGATTCTGGACTATAAATACCATTCTGAATCCAGGAAAATCAGGTATGGTGCCATCCGTTTTGAATAGTACAGACTAAAGGCTTTTGACTTTTTAATTTTTACTTTTGACTTACAAATCTGGTTATGAAAAAAAGAACAGACTATATCACCTGGGACGAATACTTCATGGGTGTAGCCCTGCTTTCCGCAAGACGCAGTAAGGATCCCAATACCCAGGTCGGTGCCTGTATTGTGAATGCAAAGAATAAGATTGTCGGGGCCGGGTATAACGGGCTGCCAGCCGGTTGTGATGACGATGATTTTCCCTGGGCCAAGACCGGTGATTTCCTGGAAACCAAGTATCCCTATATCTGTCATGCGGAACTGAATGCCATTCTCAATAATATCGGCATGGACCTGCAGGGCTGCAAGATCTACACGGCCCTTTTTCCCTGCAATGAATGCACCAAAGCCATTATTCAATCCGGCATTACGGAAATCATTTACCTCTCTGATAAATATGCCGGGAATGATACTTTTATCGCATCAAAAAAAATGCTGGACACAGCGGGAATAAAATACCGGAAAGTGACTGCCCGGATGGAGGAATTGCTGTTGTCGTTCAGAGAGAAGGATGTCTGATTAAAAAGAACCAAGAAGCCAAGATGCCAAGATCCAAAGAAGAACCAAGAAGCCAAGATGCCAAGAACCAAAGAAAAATCAAGAAGCCAAGATGCCAAGAGCCAAAGAAGAACCAAGAAGCCAAGATGCCAAGAACCAAAGAAAAATCAAGAAGCCAAGATGCCAAGAGCCAAAGAAAAATCAAATAGCAAATTTCAAATAAGCATCAGAAAACAATAATCAACACCTCCTTAGAACAATACTTTCACTTTCACTTTCTCATTCCTTATTTCTCATTCTTTATTTCTTATTTCTCT
>Ga0209097_10003242_pt1 | contig 12590 bp, 10 predicted proteins | sample AD_UKC052_MetaG_FD_184419 | JGI IMG/M metagenome (GOLD analysis project Ga0209097, IMG submission 184419) | Active sludge microbial communities of municipal wastewater-treating anaerobic digesters from USA - AD_UKC052_MetaG (SPAdes) (version 2) | ecosystem: Engineered > Bioreactor > Anaerobic >... | reverse complement strand
AATGTGGGTGCGAACTCAAATTCAGATATGGAAAAACTCATCGAGGAAAAGCGCAAATCGGGTGTATTCTTAACCTGTTTGGGTTATGGCATGGGCAATTACAAGGACAGTAAGATGGAAACGCTCGCCGACAAAGGCAACGGGAACTACGCTTATATCGACAACATCCAGGAAGCCAACCGCTTTTTGGGCAAGGAATTCAAAGGCTCAATGTACGCGATTGCCAAGGACGTGAAAATCCAGATCGAGTTCAACCCGAAACAGGTAGCGGCTTATCGACTCATCGGATACGAAAACCGTAAATTGCGTCCAGAGGATTTCACCAACGACAAGATCGATGCCGGCGAACTTGGCAGCGGGCATACCGTGACGGCTTTATATGAAATCATTCCGGTTGGTGTAAAAAGTGAATTCCTTGAAAGTACGCCAGCCTTGAAATATTCCAAAACTGAAGCCACGGGAACGGTTTACAACGACGAACTCGCCACGGTCAAATTCCGCTATAAAAAGCCCGATGGCGACAAAAGCACCGAGATGGTTGAGGTGATTGGCAACAAAGCCGAAAGCCTCAGCAACGCGTCTCAGGATTTCAAATTCTGTGCGGCGGTGGCTTGGTTTGGCCTCAAATTGCGCGAGTCGAAACTCGTGGCGAACCAGTCGTCGGAGGACATTAAAAAGCTTGCGCAATCAGGCTTGACCAATGATGCGGATGGCTACAAAGCCGAGTTCATACGGCTTGTAGAAAGCGATATTAAATTTAGTGTGCGTTGAATTAGTGTTTGATTATATTGTTGAGAAGGCAAGCGGTTTCGTTTGCCTTTTTTTGAAGCCGGGAACCTGCTGTACGCTGCTATCTTTTGCGCTCGTTCCTCGCTGCAAAAGGATATCCGCTGCCATCAGGGCTATTTACTTTTGGCTAGGGCCCAAAAGTAAACAAAAGGCCCTTGCTCCAGCAATTAGAATCTTGAAAACTACCTCAAAAAGCGGGCTTTCGCTAAGCCGTTCGCCTTGCAGGCTCACTTTTCACGCTCCAGCTGCCGCTTTTTTTCGTTGTTTTGCTTCGCCAGTTCGGCCTTTGGCCTCGGGTCTACGATTCTAATTAATGTCGCGCCAGGCATGAAGTGTATATTTTATTTTCGGCTTGCGCGCTGCGCCGAAAATCCTCGCCGGAATGATTCATCCGTTGATTCGATAACTTTCCTAGATGGATTCCTGCAGCTCCGAAAGTCCTCACCGGAGACAATCGTACCTTTAAACGGGAAACATCTTAGAAGGATTTTTCGTGCAGCTTCAGCCAGCGACCCGAGGCCAAAGGCCGAACTGGCGAAGCAAAGATAAAATGAACACTTCCGACTTAGTGGCCTTCGGAGAAAAAGCGTGAAAAGCAATGAGGAAATCGGCAGCGGGAGCGTGAAAAGTGAGCTTGCAAAGCGAACGGCCTAGCGTACGCCCGATTTTCGAAGTAGCTTTTAGCTTTTTATTCGCAGAGCCTTGAATTTTTGTTTCTTTTACCTCACCGCTCTAATATTTGTAAGCGGTGTTCGGTGAATTGCATTTGTTTCAAGACAAAAGAAAGCCTGCGGCAGCATAGCCCCGATTACCTCACAAAATAATAATTTGAAATTTTGTGTTCGGTCAGTTCGGCCTGTGGCCTCGGGTGCAGCGGCATCCTTTTGTTCCGCTTCTTTAGCGGACAAAAGATACAGCGCAAAGCGGGAAACAGCTCCTACTTCTCAATCTCCCGCAAACTCTCCATCTTCTTGTGCTCCAGGAAACCTTTGATGTCTTCAAAGTGTTCCTTCACGCGTTTGTTTCCAAACTCAAAAACTTTGGTTGCCAGACCATCGAGGAAGTCACGGTCGTGCGACACCAGGATTAATGTACCGTCAAAATCGCGTAAAGCATCCTTAATGATGTCTTTGGTTTTCATGTCGAGGTGGTTGGACGGCTCATCGAGAATGAGCAGGTTGACGGGTTCGAGCAAGAGTTTGATCATGGCCAATCGGGTTTTTTCGCCGCCCGAAAGTACTTTCACTTTCTTGGTGATGTCGTCGCCATGAAACATGAATGCGCCCAGGATGTTCTTGATTTGGGTTCGGATGTCGCCCACGGCAATGTTGTCTATGGTTTCGAAAATTGTGGCATTCTCGTCGAGCAATGAGGCTTGGTTTTGGGCGAAATAACCGATTTGCGCATTGTGGCCGATTTCGACCGAACCGCTGTTGATCTCGATCTCTTTCATAATTGCCTTGATCATCGTAGATTTTCCCTCGCCATTTTTACCCACGAAAGCCACTTTGTCTCCGCGTTCAATGACGATGTTGGCATCCTTGAAAACAAGGTGGTCACCGTACGATTTTTCTAAATCCTTGACCACGACCGGGTATTGCCCTGATCGTATGGCCGGCGGGAATTTGAGTTTCAAGGCCGACGTATCTACCTCATCTACCTCAACAATTGTTAGCTTTTCGAGCATCTTCACGCGCGATTGCACGGCATCGGTTTTAGAAAAGGTTCCCCTGAAACGATCGATGAATGCCTGGTTCTCGGCAATCATCTTTTGCTGCTCATCATAGGCTTTTTGCTGGTGGATGCGGCGGTCTTTGCGCAATTCCAGGTAGTGCGTGTATTTGGCTTTGTAGTCGTAGATTCGGCCCATGGTCACCTCGATGGTGCGGTTGGTGATGTTGTCTACAAACGCGCGGTCGTGCGAAATGACCACGACGGCTTTGGCCGAATTGATCAAAAAATCCTCGAGCCACTGGATACTTTCGATGTCCATGTGGTTGGTGGGCTCATCGAGCAGGATCAGGTCGGGTTTTCTGAGCAGGATTTTGGCAAGTTCGATTCGCATGCGCCAGCCACCTGAAAATTCTGAGGTTTGGCGCGTGAAGTCGGATCGTTCAAAACCAAGCCCCACAAGGATTTTCTCGACTTCGGCTTCGTAGTTGACTTCTTCTATCGCGTAGAATTTCTCGCTCAAATCAGATACGCGTTCGATGAGCTTCATATAATCGTCGGATTCGTAATCGGTACGAACGGTGAGCTGTTCGTTGAGATCGTCGATTTCTGCTTTCATCTTGAAGATTTCGCTGAAGGCTTTTGAGGCTTCCTCCATCACCGTCGACCCATCTTTGGTAAGCAGATGCTGTGGCAGGTAAGCGATGACGGCTTCTTTTGGCGCAGAAACGCTTCCTGATGAGGGTTTGCTTTCTCCGGCGATAATTTTGAGTAGCGTGGACTTTCCGGCGCCGTTTTTCCCCATCAGTGCGATTTTGTCGTTTTCATTGATGGCGAAAGAAACCTCGCTGAAAAGTGTGGTACCGCCAAACTGGACGGCTATGTCATTGACTGTGATCATGGTTGCAATTTTGAAGCGGCAAAGATAATGCAATGCCTTTACAAACCAATCTCAAAATAGGCAAATGTCAGTTTTAGTCGTGTGTGAACTGTGACTGGCTTGGGGCGAGTCTTAGTTTTGGTTGGGGCTGATTTGCAACCTTCTCAGAAGACTTGATACTGGTCAATCCGAGATTGGCTGTTGTGCCAGCTTTTTAATAAAATACCCGGCTTACGCCCAAACCGATTGCCCACGAATTGTAGGCGTTTACTTTTAAATCATTGGTCACATTTGCATTCAATTCCCAATTTTTTGACAGGTGGTAGCCATATTCGAGACCGACACGAAACAAAAACAAATTTCCGGTATGCGCAAATTCGCCACCACCTCCTAACATATAACTGAAATGTTTTCCCGGTTTGTACGAAACCATTATGGCCGAAGCGATCGGATAGCTTCTTTTGAGAACCTGGGCATTTGCGCTTTTTAGATGTTCCTCAACGGCAAAGTCTTCTACAACGATGTCATTATGCAAGCCTATTGCCCATCGCTTACTGAATTTATAATTGTAATTGATGGCCCATGAAGGCAATGACAGCCACTTTCTTTTGCCGTTGGCTTGAATACCCTGACTAATTTGGGTATGACTAATCACAATTCCCAGCGTGTGTTGTTGCTGCCTTTCAGGATGTGCTTCCTCTTGTGAGAAAACACTGCCATAAAAGAATAGAAATAGTATTGGCAACGAATAAGCACTTTTCATAATTTGAATCCTTATTGTTTGGTTTGGAATCGGGACAGTGAACAGTTGATTTACATTCGCTATCTCGGAGACGGAGGCAAAGATGGTTTGGGCAGTTTCAGTGAAAGTATCCAGCAAAACAATCAATTCCGTCAACAATTGCTCAACAACGTAAACTGTGGCATGACCGAAAAAGACTTCAAATCCCTCGAATACAACCGCAATACGCTGGTGAAGCATTTCATGACCTACAACGCCTGTGCAGGTACGCCAACAGCAAAATCAACTGTGAACTATTACGCGGCCACCGAAGGCAAGCGGGAATTTTTCGTTTTGCGTGCACAAGCTGGGATTTATTCGGCAAAGGCGGGCATATCCGATCCGCAAAACTATTACAACAAATCCACCGACCTGACCCAAATGATTTTTAAGGTCGGGCTCGAATCCGAATTCATCCTGCCTTTCAACAAAGGTTCCTGGAGCATAATCGTCTGTCCTGCTTACCAAAAGTTTTCGGCCACAAAGAATTTCACGGGATTCGTGAGTAACGTAGGATTCGCCAACAATGGCAATCCTGTGCACCACACGGTAAAAATGGACTATTCGTCTATCGAAGTTCCGTTTGGTATAAGGCGTTACTTTTTTATCAACAGTGCGTCACGCGTTTTTGTAAACGCCTCTTATGTCATTGATCTCTCAAACGGAGGAACCCTGGAATTTACGAATACCGAAGGCCTGGCAAACGCTGCCGACAAAATGAATATCAGCAGCAGAAACAATTTTGCAATCGGCGTAGGATATGGCTACAAACGTTTTAGCGGAGAACTCAAATACAACTTTTCGCGACAACTCAGCGAACGGCTTTCATGGGATATTGGTTACTCGTCGGTAGGACTGAACCTTGGCTTTAAAATCCTCTAAAAAAATGACTGTCCCACGACATTCATTTTACTTATTGCTTTTCGCGTTCGCTTGAGGATACAATTTGGCTGGGTGTAAAAGATCTGTTCTTTTTTGGTTTTTTGACCAAATTGTAACCGTACATCAATTGTTCAATCGCAATTTGAATGCATTTGCTTCAACATAGAAAAATGACAATGAAACCGTTTTTACCGTACTTCCTTTTACTCTGTTTTTGTACCGCAGGCCACACACAACCTTTCAAGAAAGGCTATTTTGTGGACAATAACGGGAGTAGAACAGAATGCTTGATCAAAAGGGCAGATTGGACTTTCAACCCTACGCAGTTCTATTTTAAAACCGATGATACTGATTCTATATTGACCAAAAAAACAGTAGCCGACGTTCAGGAGATGGGGATTTACAATTTTGTGGCTTACAAACGTTGTGTGGTTGATATAGAGCGATCTGATGTGCAAACGCGTTTTCTATCATATGACAGATTCCCAAAATGGGAAAAGGTTACCGTATGGCTTAAAATCCTTGAAAAAGGAGATGCTAACCTTTATGTATTTGTATACGGCAATATTACCAAATATTTTTACGACACTAAGGATTTGCCTGCCAAGCAGTTGCTGTACTTGCGCTATCTGGATAAAAGCGATAGTGAAACATTGCCTGGTTATGAAGAGAGTGTATATGAAGACAATGAATACAAACGAGAATTGTTTAAACATTTGAAATGTAACGCCATATCTTATAAAGACCTGGCCGACCTTGTCTACACAAAAAAAGCGCTGATCCCATTCTTTAAAAAATACAATGACTGTATGGCTCTTGAAAAAAAGCAATAGCCATTAAAACAGCCCTTGCAACGGTTTGACGTAGCATCCTACTACTATTTCGCGTCGCCAGGGCAGCTCGGTAAAAGAACTTATTGGGATATCGATTATCCCAGCTTCGGATTAAACCCCGGCCTCAAACTCCCCTAACAAAAAAGACTGTCCACCGACAGTCTTTTTTTACTTATTGCTTTTCGCGTTGGGATTCTTGATCTCATACCAAGAACACATCACCTTTTCATGCTTGTCCTCGTAAAGGAAATCATTGACGAAATGCATCCCGCATTTTTCCATGATGCGCTGCGAGCCTGTGTTCCCGTGTTCAAATGACGCACAAATGGTATCGAGGTTCATTTCATTGAAGCCAAAGTCGACAAAAGCCTTTGCCGACTCAAAACCGTAACCTTTGCCCCAGTGTTTTTTGATGAACCGATAACCCAGGTCGTAAAACCGTTCGTGGCCGTTGACGTTGCGCTCTAATTTAAGACCCGACCAACCAATGAATTCGCCGGTTTCCTTAAGGATGACCGCCCATCTGGCGATGCCGTTGTCAAGATATTGTTGTTGCAGTGAAGCAATTATTTCACGGCTTTGCTCAATGCTCGTCACCGGATTTTTCCCCAGGAACAAGTGCACGTCCGGGTCGGAATCCAGTTCAAACATTCCTGCATCGTCGGATGCAACGATTTGGCGCAGTAACAATCTTGGGGTTTCTATTGCTGTTCTCATCTTAAATACTCATTCTAAAGTTTTCGATCACCGTGTGCACTTTTGAGTAACTGTTTTGCTCGATAAACAATTCTACGGCGAGGTCGCTGGTGCCAAAACCAGCCAAACGCCCGGATTGGATGTTGTCTTTGAGCACCACAGCTACACCTGCGGCTTCTATTTTCTCCTTTAGGGAGCGCGCCAGGATTTCACTTCCCGAAAATATTTTAATCAATCCCATTTTTCTAGTTTTTTAAGTATTTAAACCGTAAGGCGTTTCTATTCGTCTTCTTCGGTTTCAAAAAAAGTCGGTTCGAGCATGATCTTGTCGGCGAGCAGCTCTACTTTTTCGGTCGCGGCCGATGCAAAAAAGAGGCGCTGGGTCTTCTCGGCGCTGTCTGACAATCGTTGTACAATTGCGTCCATGCGGTTGCGAAACAAGCGGTCGGCGTCGTCTACGATGAACATCTTAATCGTATTCATATTAAAGCCCGCCGTAGAGAACAACTGGTTGATTTTGGTTGGCGTACCAATGAGCACGTCGAGACCAAGCGATATATGGTTTTTGTCGAAATCGGTGTCGCCTTTTTCGTTGACACCGTAGACACGCAAATCGGTGTAGTTGCCAAACGTCTTGAACATTGCGGCCATTTCAAGCATTTTTTCCTTGTCTTCTACTATAATGAGTGCCCGCGTACTTTCGCCCACGGCTTTCTCGAGTCTTTGGATCACGTTGATGACAATCGTGGTGGTCTTGCCAGAACCTTCGGGCGCAATCACAACACAGTCGGCACCACTTTTAATCGTAGAGAATGTAGCCGATTGGATTTCGTTGGCTTCGGTGAGCGCGTTTTCTGTAAGCGCTTTTTGAAGGTTGGGGTGTATTTTTTTTAGGTTCATTTTTTATCGTGAAAAGTTAAAAGTCGAAGGTCGAAAGTTAAAAGTCGAAGGTCGAAAGTCAAAAGTCGAAGGTTAAAAGTCGAAAGCCATCGATTGGCCTTTGTTATTTTCTCGATTGACTGGTTTTCTCAATAGTTACTTGTTTGGTTAATTGTTATTGTGAAGCGCGCAATTCTTCTCTTTGGGCTTTCGACTTTCGACTTTCCTCTTTCGACTCAATTACTTGCTCGCAAACAACTGCACATCACTTTCAGAAATCTCATTCCCGCCAAGAATAATCAACCGTTCAACCACATTGCGCAGTTCACGGATGTTACCGGTCCAATCGTATTCCTGCAGCAATTTAACCGCCGAAGCCGAGAACGATTTGCGCGCGTTGCCCTGTTCTGAAGCGATTTTTTCTGTAAAATGTTCAATCAACACCGGAATGTCGTCGCGGCGGTCATTGAGCGCCGGAACCTTGATTAAGATGACTGCGAGCCTGTGGTACAAATCCTCGCGGAAACGGCCTTCGGCAATTTCGGTCTTAAGGTTTTTATTGGTGGCTGCAATCACTCGCACATTGACCTTGATGTCTTTATCGGCACCTACCCTTTGGATGAGATTTTCCTGGAGTGCTCGTAAAACCTTGGCTTGAGCGGCCAGGCTCATATCACCGATTTCGTCGAGGAAGATGGTGCCACCGTCGGCTGCCTCGAATTTTCCGGCACGGTCGCGAACGGCCGAGGTAAACGCGCCTTTGACGTGGCCGAAAAGCTCGCTTTCTATAAGTTCACTTGGGATTGCGGCGCAGTTCACTTCAATGAGCGGGAAGTTGGCGCGCTCGCTTTTCTCGTGCAATTGGTGCGCCACGAGCTCTTTTCCCGTACCGTTTGGACCGGTGATCAATACCCGCGCTTCGGTGGGCGCCACTTTTTCTACCATGAGTTTGATCTGGTTGATGGCATCCGACTCGCCGATCATTTCATAGTTCTTGCTGACTTTTTTCTTGAGGATTTTGTTCTCTACGACAAGTTGTTTTTTGTCTAAAGCGTTGCGTACGGTGTTGAGCAAGCGATTCAGATCGGGCGGTTTGGAGATGTAATCAAAAGCGCCGAGTTTCATGGCGTGGATGGCGGTTTCCATGTCGCCGTGGCCAGAAATCATGACCATGGGGATTTCTGGTTTGATTTTCTTGACCGCTTCGAGCAGTTCGATCCCGTCCATCTTGGGCATCTTGATGTCGCATAAAACCAGGTCGTAATCGGTGTTCTTGATTTTCTCGAAACCCTGGCTGCCGTCTTCGGCGTCTTCTACTTTATAGGTGTTGTTTTCCTCGGAAAGGATTTTGATTAAGACACGCCGGATGGAGATTTCGTCTTCTATGATGAGGATTTTGGACATTTATTTAATTGATAATGGATAATGGATAATGGGTAATTGATAATTATCGGTAACTTAATTCTTGTTGCAAGTTAGTCAGAATTGCTTTAGCGGGAAACGTTTTAGGGAATGATTAAGATAAGCTGTTGCGTGGACGGGTGCCTAGCCCTGATTGCAATGGAAATCCTTTTGCAAAAAGTATTGCCCGGAGTGCAACGCAGGGAAATGTCTTTTTGTCGAAAGATTGCAATGGAAAGCAGGTTCCCGGCTTCAAATCATATTCCATTGTCTATTATCCATTGTCAATCAATATTTCATCCATCTGAAAATTTCTTTCCAGGTTGGTTTTTTCCCATACATCAAAATGCCCACACGGTAAATTTTTGATGCGAACCATACTACCAGTATAAACGTGCCGAATAAAATCACAATAGACAATACGAGCTGCCACCAAGGCACGCCAAAAGGAATACGCATGAGCATGACGATGGGTGACGTAAGCGGTACCATAGAAAATACCGTAGCAATCGTACCGTGCGGATCGTTGATGACCGTAAAAAAACCAATGTAAACGCCCAGGATGAGTGGCATGATGATGGGTAACAGGAATTGCTGCGAATCGGTTTCGTTGTCTACCGCGGCGCCAATGGCGGCGTAGAATGAGCTGTACAAAAAGTAACCGCCAACGAAATACAGTATGAAACAGGAGATCAGCGTAGCGATGGGGAGGTTCCACATTTCCTTGAGGTACATTTGCGCCATCGAGCCGGATTGCTCCATCATTTCTGGCGGGACATTGGCCGTTGGCCCGGCTTGTACGCCAAAGAAGGCCGACGCGATGAACATAAGCGCCATACCCAATAACGCCCAGATAAAAAACTGTAAGACTCCGGCGAGCGAGGTGCCGATGATTTTACCCATCATGAGCTGGAACGGCTTGACCGACGAGATGATGATCTCTATGATTCGGTTGGTTTTTTCCTCAATGACCGAACGCATGACCATATTGCCATAGATGATAATGAACATCATGATCAGGTAGCCGAACACGCCGCCGATGGCGATCTTGATTTCGTTGAGCCCTTTGAGTGTGGCTTCGCCGGAGGATTTGGCCACGCTGATGTCTACTTTGGCTTGGGCATTTTTAATGGCAAGTGTGTCGAGTTTGGCGTTTTCAAAGTTGATTTGGGTGATTTTTCTTGCGATCACGTCTTCGGTGTCTGAAAGGAAACCCAAACTTGGGCTGTCGTTGGCAATGAACTGTACCTTTTTTTCAAGTTGGTTCATGTCTGTGGCCTTGGGGATTAGGATGAGCCCGGCGTAACCTTCTGTGGTGATGCTGTCTCTTAATATTTTGGTGTCGACGGCAGAAAGGTCTAGGTAATGGTATTCTTCGGAGTTCTTGAACTCCTTGGCGAAAATGCCGGTTTCGTCGTGGATGGCGATGGTTTTGACATCGGCCTTGAGCGAACCGAGATAGCCTACGAAGGCCGCAATCCCAACGAACAACAGCGGACTCAAAAACGTCATGACAATAAAAGACTTATTGCGGACTTTGGCGATAAATTCTCTTTTGATAATTAGGGTAAGGATGCTCATGGCTTTAAGAATTTTGGCTAACTGTTCTGATGAAAATGTCGTTGACGCTTGGGATTTTTTCTACGAAATGGGTGACTTGGCCGCGACCAGTCAAAACCTGTAAAAGTTCATTGGGTTTGGCATTGCCGAGCTGGATTTCTAGTTTAAGCTCGTCATTGAGCGACTTGAAATGGGTTTGCCCGACGGTGAATTTTTGGGTGATGTCGTACATGAGCCCTTCTACGTTATCTGATAAAATCCCAACTTCAAAACTGTTGGTTCGGTACTGCCTTTTGACGTCGTCGAGTTTGCCTTCTATGAGCTTGTTGGATTTGTGGATCAGGGCGATGTCATCGCAGAGTTCCTCGACGCTTTCCATACGGTGCGTGGAGAATATAATCGTCGAGCCTTGCTTTTTGAGTTCGAGGATTTCATCTTTGATTAGATTGGCGTTGACGGGATCGAATCCGGAGAACGGCTCGTCAAAAATCAGCAATTTGGGTTGGTGCAATACGCATACTACAAATTGGATTTTCTGCGCCATGCCTTTGGAGAGCTCCTGGATTTTCTTGTCCCACCAACCCCTGATTTCGAGGCGGTCAAACCAATAGGTTAGTTGTTTCTTGGCTTCGGCATGCGAAAGGCCTTTGAGTTGGGCCAGATACAAACACTGCTCGCCTACTTTCATTGATTTGTACAAACCGCGCTCTTCTGGCAAATAGCCGATATTTTGCACGTGCTCGGGTTTGAGCCGTTCGCCGTCGAGCAGGATTTCGCCGCGGTCGGGCATGGTGATTTGGTTGATGATTCTGATTAGTGAGGTTTTCCCTGCGCCGTTTGGTCCCAATAATCCGTAGATGCTGCCCTTGGGGACAGAGAGGGAAACTTCGTTGAGTGCGACGTAATCGCCGTACTGTTTGACTACTTTTTTGACTTCGAGTATATTGCCCATTTTTGTTTTTTGAGTTGCGTAAAAGTACGAATTAGATACGAAGCGTTTTAAAATGTTACATTTTGTTTTCAGCGTAACCTTAGTACTAGTCCAAACAGAATAGATGTTTGAATCAGAGAAAATCTTTAAGTATAATTCCAGTTTTTCTACAAGTCGGGTATCGGTAAAAAACGTATCTTGTCTCTAGGGAAGGGGGCGTAAGGTTTCTCCCTAATCAATTTTGCTCAATTCGGGATGCAGAAAAACTACATTCTTTCTTAAAAATTTCATCCGGTTAGGGTTTCGAGAACTTCTCCGTCTTTTCGAATTAAAGCTTTATCCGAATTTTCAGTTTAGCGGATTGCTTTGCAGCAATATTGACCAAAAAAAACCCACCCTTATTTGCACAAGGATGGGAAAAATTGCTATGAAAAAGAAATTACTAGTTACCTAGTAACAATCCAAATGTAGCATAATTTTTTAATTTATGAAAACATATCTTTAACTTTTTCAAAAAAAGATTTGTCGCTTTTTTCGGGTTGCGGGGCGAAGTTTTCATCCATAAGATTTTTCTCAAAAAACTGCTTTTGCTCCTTGTTGAGGGTCTTGGGTGTCCATACGTTAACATGAACAAGCAGGTCACCGTTGCCATAGCCATTGAGGCTTGGGATGCCTTTGCCTTTAAGCCTGAGTATTTTTCCCGATTGGATCCCTTCCTCAAGTTTGATGCGGACTTTTCCGTTGACAGCTTCGATGTCTTTGGATATACCCAGCACCGCCTCGGGCAAGCTGATATACAAATCGTAGTGCAGGTTTTCACCCTCGCGTTTCAGGAACTCATGTTCGATTTCTTCGATGGCGACAATCAAATCACCTGCGATTCCGTTTCCGGGCGCATCGTTTCCTTTGTTAGATACCTTAAGTTGCATGCCATCGACTACACCAGCAGGGATTTTGATTGATACCGTTTCATCTTCAAGAATCATCCCTTGCGCATCGGCATTGGCAGGTTTCTTGTCGATAATTTGGCCCGCTCCACCACAAGTAGGACAGGTAGACGCCGACTGCATTCTTCCTAAAATAGTGTTGGTCACACGCATCACCTGCCCTTGACCATTACAGGTACCACAGGTTTTATAACTTACGCCTGGCGCTTGTATTTTGCGTTTGACTTTTATTTTTTTCTCGACACCGTTGGCAATTTCCTGCAAAGTAAGTTTTACCTTGATGCGCAGGTTACTGCCTTTTACGCGGCGTTGTTGGCCGCCGCCAAACGCACCTCCAAAC
>Ga0209097_10003241_pt1 | contig 12591 bp, 5 predicted proteins | sample AD_UKC052_MetaG_FD_184419 | JGI IMG/M metagenome (GOLD analysis project Ga0209097, IMG submission 184419) | Active sludge microbial communities of municipal wastewater-treating anaerobic digesters from USA - AD_UKC052_MetaG (SPAdes) (version 2) | ecosystem: Engineered > Bioreactor > Anaerobic >... | reverse complement strand
CGACTTGCGAAACGGCAATGCGCTCTGCGGCTGGGCCGCGTAACACGACGTCGATCAAACGATCACGCTCGCGGAACTGTCCAATCGTTGCGCCCGACACTGCGCCGCCCAACGAGCGCGCGACGGCAAGCGAGGTCACACCCAGCGCACGCGCACGGTCTTGATCGACCTCGACTTGCAGCGCGGGCGTGCGGTCACCCCAATCAGTGTTTACTTCGACCGTCTTCGCGTTTTTGCGGAGCACAACTGCCACCTCATCGCCAATCGACTTGAGCTTGGCGATGTCGGGACCACTCACGCGGAAGATGATTGGATAGGCCACAGGCGGGCCAAGCGGGGTCTTCAGCGCGCGGCCGCGAACGCCCGGAAACTCCGTGTCCATCGCCGTTTGCAATTTAGCGCTCACGCGATTGCGCGCTTCCACGCTGTCGGTGAGGATCAGTGTGTGCGAAAAATTCGGGCGGAATAGTTCCTGATTTAGCGACAAGAAGTAACGCGGTAACGACATGCCAACGCTCGTCACAAACGTCTGCACGTCCTTGTCAGCTTTCAAAATCGCTTCGAGCTTTTCTACCTGAGCTTCGGTCGCCTTAAAGCTTGCGCCTTCAGGCAGCCACATTTCCACCATGACTTCCGTGCGATCACTGGTCGGGAAAAACTGCTTCTCGGTTAAACCCATACCGACTACGCCCACTACTAAGCCAGCGACGGTGATCGCAATGGTGATCCAGCGATGCGAGATGCACCAATCAATCATGCTGCGTAGGCGCGTGTAGAACGGCGTGTCGAAATGCTCGTGCGCTTCGCCGTCTGCAGTCGCGTTCTTCGGGCGCTTCAATATCCAGTAACCAAAAAGGGGCGTCGCAATAATCGCGGCAAACCACGACAACACTAGCGCAATGGTGGTCACGCTGAACATATCAAACGTGTATTCACCCGTTGACGACTTCGCAGTGGCAATCGGCAAGAAGCCGGCCGCCGTCACCAATGTTCCGGAGAGCATCGGCCACGCGGTGCTTGCGTACGCAAACGTGGCGGCGGCGAATTTATCGAAGCCCTCTTCCAGCTTACGCACCATCATTTCAACAACGATCATCGCGTCGTCGACCAGCAAACCAAGCGCGATGATCAGTGCGCCGGTTGAGATGCGGTGCAAGTCAATCTTGAACACTTGCATCGTAAAAAACGTTGCGAGCAGCACAAATGGAATCGTCAACGCAACCACTGCGCCCGCGCGCCATCCCAGTGATAGAAAGCTCACGGCAAGCACGATCGCCACTGCTTCTAAGAGCGACGTCATGAAGGTTCCAACCGCTTGCTTCACGACTTTGGGCTGATTGCTTACCTGGTGAAATTCGATGCCCACGGGCAAATCGTTTTTGATACGCGCCATTTCATCAGTGAGCTGTTTTCCGAGCTGCAACACATCGCCGTCACTTTTCATCGAAACAGACAGCGCGATGCTCGGTTTGCCGCCAAAGCGAATCGTTTGTACCGGCGGGTCCGCGTAGCCACGGTAAACGTTAGCAATATCGCCCACGCGAATCGTGCGTCCCGACGAATTCGGCACCGCTAATTCAAGATCACGCACTGATTTCACGGTATCGAAATTGCCGCTCACGCGCAGGGCAATCGCGTTGTCTTTGGTCTGAATCACGCCGGCCGGCGCGACAGCGTTTTGCGCTTGCAGTTGCGCTGCGATTGAGCTCGCGTCGATACCGAGCGCGCCGACTTTCGCATTGCTGATTTCGATGTAAATCTTGTCGTCGACCACGCCAACGAGTTCAATCTTCGAGACATCGGGGATACGCAGTAACTCTTGGCGCACGTCTTCCACTTTGTCGCGCAATTCGGACAGCGTGAACCCATCGCCCGTGAATGCGTAGATCGAGCCGAACACATCGCCGAATTCATCGTTGAAAAACGGACCAAGCGCCTCTGGCGGCAGCGTGTGGCGAATGTCGCCAATTTTCTTGCGCACTTGATACCAGAGCGCCTGCACGTCTTTGCGCGGTGCGGTGTCGACGAGCTCGAGAATGATCAGCGATTCGCCAGGCTTGGAATAGCTTTGGGTACGTTTGAAATACGGCATCTCTTGCAGCTTCTTTTCAAGCCGATCGGTGAGCTGCGAATCAACTTGTGACGTCGTCGCGCCGGGCCATAACGTGCGCACGGTAATCGCGCGAAACGTAAAGTCCGGGTCTTCGCGTTGGCCCAATTTGAAGTACGCAGAGAAGCCCGCAATCGCAATCGCGAGAATGAAAAACAACGTGAGTTGCTTGTGCTTAATCGCGGCAGCAGAGACATTAAATTTGCCGCCGCCGTTGGGGTCAGACACGCCGCCGCTCATGGTTTAGCGCTCGCGGGAACGACCGCTGCCGGTGCTGCCTTTGTTGGCGCGGTCGTGGGCGCTGATCCTGCGCCGACTGCTGCGGGCGCTGCAGGTGCAGCAGCTGGCACGTCAATCAAGCGTACCTTCTGACCCGCTTGCAACAAGTTCGCTCCCGCGGTCACCACCAAGTCACCGGGCTTCAAACCGGAGGCGACGGTTACGCCTTCATTGGTGCTCTCCCCGAGCTTAATTTCCACTGCGCGCACCGTTTCCGATGCGCGATCCACTAGCCACACACGCGGTGCGTTGTCTCGGGTGTACAGCGCTGTATTGGGCACGACGATCACTTGCGCCGCACCGAGGTCAAGGCGCACGGTGGCGCTCATACCGAGCTTTAGCGCGTCGTCTGCGTTAGTAATCGATAGCTTGGCGGCGTACGTGCGACTCGCTGCGTCCGCAGCCGGTGCGAGTTCACGTAGCGTGGCGGCGTAAGTTTTGCCCGGTATTGCATCGAACTGTGCCATGAAACCTTTGGCTTGTTTCATTTGGCCGACGGCTCGTTCGGGCACGTTCACGACCAATTCTTTTTCGCCGAGCTGCGCCACGCGCACAACGCTTTGACCCGCAGCAACCACGCTGCCTGCTTCCGCATCCACCGCGACCACAACACCTGCTTTGTCCGCGGTGAGGGTTTGAAACGTAAGCCCGTTTTTTGCGTTCGCGAGCTGCGATTGCGCCGCTTTCACGCGTGCGTCTGCTGCGGCGGCAGATGCTGCTTGACGCTCAAGCGCCGCGCCAGAAACGAAGCCTTTGTCGCGCAGCTCTTGCTGGCGTTTCAGTTCGCTTTGTTGCAATACCCAATCGGTTTTCGCGACATCCACTTGCGCTGCCTGAGCGTTGATCGCTGGCAACACGTCTTGCGAATCCAGCACCGCAAGCACTTGCCCGGCCTTCACCACTTGGCCCACATCGACCATGCGGCGCGCAATTTTTCCCGGCACGCGAAAGCCATAACGCTGCTCGTAGCGCGGACGCACTTCACCCGGTAAGTACGAGATGTCGCTAATGGTGCTCATGCCCGCCTGCATTACGCGTACGGGGCGCGGAGCTTCGGCTTTTGCGGCTGCGTTGGGTTCTTTTGTTGACTCCGCACTGGCGTCGTCTTTTTTTCCGCAACCGGAGAGCGTTGCGACGCTGGCGGTGGCCGCGAGCGTGAGGGCGAGGAGGAGGATCTTCTTATTCATCATGCTTTCGGTTCCTTGAAAGACGTGTGTTTGTTGTGATGTGGAATCTGAAACGTCGACGTTGCGCTACGTGCGCTCGGGCATACCGGCGACATGCGCCCAATAGCGCGTGAGCGCGAGCGTGGCTTCTTCTTGGTACGTGCCCATCCCGGAAAGCGTGGGGCACTTCGGGTCGTTGCGGTGCATATCGCCGTGCAAACTATGCAGCCCAATCATGATGGCGTAGCTGTGCTTTAAGAGCCGCGCACCTTCGCCAGCGCCAAGCGCGGCGAGCTTCGGAAAGTGTCGTTCTAAGCCCTCGCCCGCGGTCATGAGCCACGTCCCCATTTGCGTTTGAAAGTGTTGCGAGGCTGGTAAGGGAACCGCATCAGGCGCGAAGCCAATGCAGCACGCACCGAGCGGCATATAAATTGGCGCGCTGATCAAGTGCTCGTCCGTGAGCGACATCAACGCGTCGAATGTGAAGGGCCGAGCGCTGTTGAGCTGTGCGATCAGGCTGGTGAAGTAATGCTCAACGTGACGCAAGTGGAGCGCGAGATAGAGCTCCTCTTTGGTCTGAAAATAAAGATAAACCGTGCCCTTCGCGAGCCCGGCGGCTTCGGCCACGTCGGCGACGTTCGCTAGACCGTGGCGCTCCATGAAGAGCCGCTCTGCGGCGTCAAGAATCGTCTGCCGGCGGGCGTCCTTGTCCTCGCCATCAATGGCTCGCACACGCCCGCGTCCGCCGCCGCTTTCGCCGCGCGTGATGGCTGGGCAGTAACAAGAAAAAAATCGTTGGAGCAGCGTCATAACCGTGTCGAATCGCAATAAATGACTATCAGTCAGTTGCGTCGAACTGTAAATGACTCGCGGTCAGTTGTAAAGTGTTTTGTGCCACAAAATCGTCGCTGACAAATCACTGTGACGCATCAGCTTTTTCGCTGTATCGACCAGCTAGCGGTCGTTAGGATTACTATTTTCTAATTGTCAACAACCAGCCAATTCACGCTGCAACGACCGCTGGATGGTCGCCGCACGGAAAAAGCTGTAACCGGAGAAACACCCACTCCCCCGCAGGAGAGTGGGCACGTTCACACGTTTGGGCGGTGGGTTAGGCGCGACGAATGCGGCTGCGCGCCGCGAAGCCACACGCGGCGAGCATCAGTGCAAGCAACATCAACGCGAGTGCGCCAAGCGTCGGGATCGGCACGGTGGTGAGCAGCAACAATGTTGCGCTCACGCTGTTGCCGACGGCGCTTGGGCTGTTGCCGCCGACCGGGTCGTTGTCCGCTGCACCGCCTGCCAACACGGTGATCGAGCCAGTCGATGACATTTGGAACCCGACCGTGCAAGTCAGCGAGCTGCCCGCGGCGAGCGTGGCAGCTGGCGAACCGGGGCAAACCGGCGCGCTTGCGCCTGCTGGCAGCGAGGCAGCATTGAGGATGCTGCACACCGCATTAACCGCAGTCGCTGGACCGTTGTTGGTGCAGGTCGCGGTGCAGGTGATCGGCGTGCCTTCAGTGGCTTGCGTAGGCGTGCACGCAATCGTGCTGACCATGTCAGCGCCTTGTACGACGATCGTGGCGACGGCGGTGTCGCAGGCGGCGGCGAGCGGCGACGCGTTCGCAGGCGCTGCGCAGATACGATACGGCACGCTGTACGTTCCTACTACAGCAAGAACGGGCACGTTCACGGTGCCATCAGCGGCAACGAAGAGCGCGGTCGGTGTGGCCGTGCAACCAGTGCAGCTCACCACTCCGTTGGCACTAACTATGACGTTGCCCATACCGGTGCTCACGGCGTTCGTGCCGCCCACAAAATCGTTGCCCAACAAATTCACTGATTGCGCAGCGTGGTTAAGGATCGCAGGTGGTGCATCGTTGACGGCATCAATTAAGGATGCCGTGACCGACGCCGTGACGGGCACGCCCGCCGCAACGTTCGTAGCGCTCGTGGAACCCGTGAAGACGACGGATGTGCTGCCCTCGTCGCCACCACCGCCCACGCCGGGCGCGAGGTAGTCAAAGGTGCAGCTCACCTTGGTCGCCGCCGCCACGGTGGCGGCGGGCACGCCCGGCGAACACACGATCGCGCTGACCGTGCCGACGCTAGCCGATGGCGCGCAGGTGACCGCCGCCGCATCAGCGCCGCCGGTATTGCGGCACTCAAGCGTGAGGCCCGTGAAGGTTTGACCGGGCGCGACCACTGTAGGCAACACCGTGAATACCGGCGCAAGGCCTGGTGCGAGCGCCGTAGCAGTGGCCGTAGCCGTCACAGGCGTCGTCGGGTCTGGCGTGGTGGACGTTGCCGTTGCGGTGTTGGAAAGTACAGTGCCGGACGTGACAGAGGCTTCGACTTTGACCACGAGCGTGAACGACGCGCTTCCCATCGCAAGGCTCGCGATGTTGCACGAGACCGTTCCATTTGAGCCAACCGCAGGCGTCGTGCAGGTCCAACCGCCGGGGGCGGAAAGGGAAACAAACGTGGTTCCAGCCGGCAACGTGTCGGACATTGCCACTGCGGCGGCGTTGCTTGGCCCCGCATTGTTTACTGCGATCGCGTAGCTTAGGTTGCTACCCGCAACGACCGGATTCGGCGTCGCGGTCTTGGTGATTTGCAAGTCGGCGCTGGCGTTGACCGCGGTGGTCGCAGTGGCGCTGTTGTTGCCGGAATTGGAATCCCCGCTTCCCGATGTGACCGTCGCGGTGTTGCTCACCGTACTGCCAGCGACCAAGGTTGGGCTGACGGCAGCAGTCAAGGTGAACACGGCGCTTCCGACTGCGAGCGAGGCGTTGCTGCACGACACGGTGCCCGCCGCGCCAACGGCCGGCGTTGTGCACGTCCAGCCACCGGCGGCAGACAACGACACGAACGTAGTGCCCGCCGGCAGCGTGTCGCTCCAAGCGGCATTGGTGGCGGCGTCGGGGCCAGCATTGGCCACGGTAATGGTCCACGTGATGTTGTTGCCCGCTGTGACCGGATCAGGCGAGTCGGTCTTAGTGATGCTCATGTCAGACACCGCGAACAAGCCGACTAGCACCGGATCATGGTCCGATGCGCGGAAAGGGCTCCCTGGCGTGAACATGACACGAGGAGGCGTCAACGCGGAGCCGTCGGGCTTTTCCTCGAAAGTCGATTCGCCAACATCTTTGATTTCATCGCTGTAATCAAACAGCGTGGCTTCGTCGGCGTTGATGTGCCAGATGCCTGCGCCTACGACTTTTGCGGTGAGGCTGGCACTGCTAAAGGCGTAGTCGAGGTGTCCGAGTTCTCCGCTAAACAAATATGAATACGCGGTCGTACCGAGCTTGGCAGCGGCTATGTCGGTGTAGCCACCCGCCGTGATCGTGGTGACGGGGGTTTCTTGGCCGTAGGAATTGAAGTCGCCAAGTAACAGCACATCCGGGTCCCCAGCGGCGGGCAGCACCGTGCTGTTGATCCAGCTAAGCAGACGAGTGGCTTGTGCGGTGCGGACAGATGAATAGCAGGCTTGACCGTCGCCGGTATCGACATCCGCGCCAGTTGCACCACTGCAACCTTTGGATTTGAAATGGTTGGCAACGACGGTAAAGCGCTCACCAAACGCGGGGTTGGTGGCATCGACAACGTCAAAGGTTTGAGCGGTGGGCGGCCGATTGTGGATCACGTCCATGTCGACGAGCGGCGCGCCGACGGGTGAGAGCACCCCAGTGCGATAAATCTGCGCAACGCGAATGGCGTCCGTGCCCAGTGTGCCGCCGGTGTTGACGAAGGCGTAGGGCTTGCTGCCGCCGCAGCGCGTGTTGACCGCACCGAGCAGATCGTTGACTGTGTCGCTCGGGGTGGTGTTTTCCATTTCCATCAGGCCGAAAACGTCTGCATTCAATCCGCACAGAACGACCGACGCACGCTCCCGTTGTCGATTGAGTTCGGCAACGCTGTCTGCGCCGCGACAGTCTTGCCCACCTCCTGGGCCGCATGAGCCGCTGCCGCTGCTGGATGTGGTGTCAATCGTCGTGAAGTAATTGAGCATGTTCACGCTTGCGGCTTTGATCGCGCCGCCGACAACGGGCGCGCCACTCGGGCGCGGGTTGGCTGGCGTGAATGAGACTGGATGCGCCGCGCTCGGGCGAATGCGCCACGTGTTCGCCCCAAGTCCCGGAAAGCTCCAATGCAGCACGCCAGTTAGCGCCGTCACGGTGTCACCCGCGCGGAAAAAGTCTAGGCCTTGGGTACCCGCAGAAAAGCCGCCGTTGGCGCGTGGGTAGTAAATCGCCTGGTTGCCCTCTGCCTGCGTGAGATACGCCTCCTGCGCGTTGTTGTCGTCGTCGAGAATGACACGGCGACGTGCCATCGCGTCTTGGTGTGCGAGATAGCCAGCCGCGCTCGGTGCGGTGGTTTCGGTGAACTGGAAGGGTCGACCGCCTTCGTGCAGCACGATGTGGCCGTAGCGTGCGAGTTCAAAATGCTCAGTTACGGTAAGCGTGTTGCCGTAGGTGACGAGCATGCCTTCTCGTGCTTCGTAGTACGTGTCGATGTCGCCGACGATGGGCAGCGTGATCGTGGCGGGCGTTACCAACGCGAGGTTGTTGCCGGCGTCCGTGACGGACACCGAGCCCGCGGTGCTCGCTGTGATCTGGGTCATGTTGTTGAACTCGGAAACGGCGCCAACCACCATGACTTTTTGGCCTTGGACCACAGTCGTCGGACAACCGCCGCAGAACACGAAGATGCCTTCGGAGGTCGCGGAATTGCCGTCACTCTGCGCGTCTTCTTCCTGCAAGAAGAAACCTTGAAGTTGGTTGGCCGCCTGGAATGCGCCCACAACGATGCCTTCCACTGCGACGGTTTGCCCAACTACGGGCGACACAGGACCGCTGCCCTGCACGGCGCTGATGAAGGAAATACTGAAATCGTCATTGACAATCGTGCCCTGACCTTGCGCGTCGCCCACGGTTGCGCCAACAACATTGGTGATGTTTACAAAAAACGACTCGCTGGACTCTGCCGCAGTGTCTCCGTTTACGAGCACGGTAAAGCTGTACGTCGAACTTCCCGCCGGAATTGTTTGCCCGGTAAGCGATTTAGCCACGTAGTCACTGCCCGCTACCGTTGCGGTGCCATCGGCGGTGGCGATGTCAAAAGTTACGCCGCCGACGGGTGCCGGCGCGGAAAGCGAAACCGTAAACGTGAAACTCGTGGTACCAGCGTTGCCTTCATTCAGAGAAACGTCGTTCACGCTGAGCGTCGGCGCCGCCGCGCTGGTGTTCGGGGTAAGCGAGAAATCGTCAACCGCGAGACCATCGTCAGCACCGGACGCGTCAGTGTCAGTCCAGCGAATCCAAAATGTCGCGCCGTTGGCAATCGAGAGGCTAGAGATCGTCGACGACAGAGCGGTTCGCGACGCGGCGGCATTCCCGTTCTTCGCGCCAGTAGTGGCGGTGTCGGGCGTCACGAAATTGAGCGCTGCCACCCCTGTCCAAGCGCCGGTCACGAGATTGGTCGCGTTCAGGCTGTATTCAAAATTGAGCTGATCGGTGCGCGCGGCGGTGCCCAAGCGCCATTGCTCGCCCGTGTACGCAATCGCAAGGCTGCTAACCGTTGCGCCGGTGTTGTTGGTGAAGCAGGCTCCGAAGATCGGGATCAACGTGCCGCTGCGCAAGCCGCCGAGCGCGCGCTCGGTAGAGCCCGCTGCGCCGTAGCTGTAGGTATCGCCGGTGTTGCTGCCACCCGTATCGACTGCGTATTGCTCGTTGTCACGCGCGCCGCCGCCGCTCTCGGTCATGAACCACCCGGTGATCGTCAGGTTATTGGTCGTCGCCCCAGCCGTGTTGCTGAGGGTGTCAAAATTTTGCGTGGACGCGGAACCTAACGTCGTCAAGCTCACGCACTGCGCAGAAACAGTTGGCACCAGCAGCGTCAACAACAGAAAGCTGGCGAAAGAAAATAAACGACGAATCACATCGAACTCCGAAAAATGACAGGGCGCAGCGATCAATACCGCTGGTGTAACCGATTATGAGTATTCGGCCGTCGCACAGCAAGCGCGGTTTTGTGACACATCACCGTCGCGTGATTTGCGACAGTGAATGCGCGATGTTGGTCCGAAGACGCTCAACTTGGAACGGCGGCGCCATGCGTGCGCATCAAAACCACGTTCCATTACATTTCGAGAATCAAGCTGACAACAACTTTTATGCTCGAACGACTGCCTGGCGGTCATTACAGCCGATATTGTTCTATTGTCGACATCTGACCAAATTCTCCTGAAATCGCCGCTGATCCGTCGTTCCATGGGAAAAGCTATATGGACTCCTTCGACCACCCGAGGGCCCGGTGGCCATGTAAGTTTCGGCACATCTTGGACGACTCATTCAATCCCCGAGATTTGAGCGAGCGCGGACCGCGCAAAACCACACGAGCGCATTTTGCGTAGCATCCATGCGCTGCACTCACGTCACTGAAGAGACTGGATCGATGCCACCCAACCCAACTTCACTAGCCGCCGCTCCCTCCGCCACCATCGCGCCATCGCTCGCCGCGCGATACGCGCAAGTGCGCGCGGCGACGCTCGCCATCGCCGCGCCACTGTCGGCGGAAGATTGCCAAGTGCAGTCCATGCCCGACGCGAGCCCGATTAAGTGGCATTTGGCGCATACGACATGGTTCTTCGAGACGTTCTTGCTGGAGCCTCTCGCCGCGAATTACGCCGCATTCGACCCGGCGTTCAAGGTGCTTTTCAATAGTTACTACAACACCGTGGGCGAGAAACATCCGCGCCCGGAGCGTGGGCTACTCTCGCGGCCGTCGCTTGAGCGCGTGCTGGCGTACCGCGCGCACGTGGACGCCGCGATGCTGGCGATGCTCTCTGGCGCGTCGCAGACGGAGGCCGTGCACTCGCTCATTACGCTCGGCTTTAACCACGAGCAGCAGCATCAAGAACTGATGTTCACTGACCTGAAACACATGCTGTCGGTGAGTCCGCTTGCGCCGGTTTACGCGTCTGCCGATCCGACGCAACTAAACGAGTGCACCGCCCGTGGTTGGAGTGCATTCACCGGCGGACTCGTTGAGATTGGGCATGAAGCGGAGCCGGGTGCCGGGTTTGCGTTCGACAACGAAACGCCGCGCCATCAAACATTTTTGCGGCCCTACCAATTGGCCAATGCGCTGGTCACCAATCGCGAGTTTCTTGCCTTCGTCGCTGACGGAGGCTACACGCGACACGAGCTTTGGCTTTCGGAAGGTTGGGATCGCGTCAATCAAAGCGGGTGGCGTGCGCCAATGTACTGGCGCGAGAGATCCGAAGAGCTTGGGGCCTGGCACGAATTCACGTTGCATGGCGAACATCCGCTCGCTCTTGACGCGCCGGTGTCGCATGTCAGTTTTTTTGAGGCCGAGGCGTATGCGCGTTGGGCCGGTGCGCGCTTGCCCACTGAGGCCGAATGGGAAAACGCAGCGCGCGTATCTCTTGCGCAGGCTGCTGCCGCACCGAGCCAGATGTTTGGCTCGCTATGGCAGTGGACGGCCTCCGCTTATCTCGGCTATCCGGGCTTCGCCGCCGCGGAAGGCGCCGTGGGAGAGTACAACGGCAAATTTATGTGCAACCAATTCGTGTTGCGCGGCAGCTCTGTGGCTACGCCCGAAGGCCACGCGCGAGTGACTTACCGCAACTTTTTTCAACCGGAAAAGCGGTGGCAATTCACGGGGATTCGGTTGGCGCGGTAGCGCGACGATCAGAACACTACGGCTCCAAATAAGGCGGAAAACATGGCAACACCACACCTCGTCACGACGCATCGCGTTGACACCGCCATTGGGCGGCTAGCGGAAACAGCGCGAAGCTTCACGATCACCAACACCCTAAAGCTTGACGCAAAATCGGAGCTCGACGCGCTTGAGCGCGGCTTGCTTGCCCCAGCGGCGAGCATCCCGCCGAAATTCTTTTACGATGCGCTGGGCTCGACGCTCTACAACGCGATCGTGCTGACGCCCGAGTACTATCCAACGCGCACCGAAGCCGCGATTTTCGAGCAGTATCGAAGCGAGATCGCGCAAACTATTGGCACGGGAAAGCAGTTCGTCGACTTGGGTTCTGGGGATTCGGTGAAAGCGGAAAAATGGTTCGCCTCGCTCAAGCCTTCACGCTATGCCGCGGTAGACATTTCCGAAACGGCGGCGCGTGACGCGCTGGAGCGTTTGGCAAGCAACGCCGACGCGCCCACGCTTGCAGGCTTAATCACCGATTTCTCGCGCGTGCTTGACGTCAAGGCGGTGATGAGCGACGCGCCGGCCCTCTTCTTTTATCCCGGCTCGTCGATTGGTAATTTTTTGCCGGACGAGGCGCTGTGGTTTCTAAAGCAAATTCGCGCGCACTGCACCGCCGCGGGTAGCGGCTTGTTGATCGGCGTTGATGCGAAAAAAGACAGCGCGCGGCTGGACGCGGCGTACGACGACGCGCTCGGTGTGACTGCCGCGTTTAATCTAAACACGCTGCGTCACGTCAACGATTTGCTTGGCACCGATTTTGATGTGCGCGATTGGCAGCACCGTGGGTTCTACAACGAAGCGTTGGGTCGCATCGAAATGCACGTTGAGGCGCGACGCGAAGTCGCAGTGCGCGTACGCGGTGCGACGCGGCGCTTCGCGCAAGGCGAGCGTATTCACACCGAGAATTCATACAAATACGCGCCTGAAGAATTCGCCGTTTTGCTGCGCGAGGCCGGCTTCGTCTCGCCGCGATGCTGGCAAGACGCCGGCAAAGACTTCAATGTCTTTTACGCCTCGTCGGGTGCGTGATCGCCCGTGGCCGTCGGCACAGAACGAAGCCACGGGCGCTCTCGTAGCCCGGCAAGTCGCGTCGCGGCCCCCTGACGCCATTGGGCAGTGGCCCATTTCGCAGTTCAACTTGCGTTAGAGTTACGCTAAACACGCACGTCGGCGCGGCAGGGAGGCAGCGCTCGCGCGTTAACGCGAACAAGGAGGCTCATGAACGCACCCGCGAACGACGCAACTGGTGGCACTGTTGCCAACAAACCGTACGACGAAACGCCCGTC
>Ga0209097_10003240_pt1 | contig 12594 bp, 5 predicted proteins | sample AD_UKC052_MetaG_FD_184419 | JGI IMG/M metagenome (GOLD analysis project Ga0209097, IMG submission 184419) | Active sludge microbial communities of municipal wastewater-treating anaerobic digesters from USA - AD_UKC052_MetaG (SPAdes) (version 2) | ecosystem: Engineered > Bioreactor > Anaerobic >... | reverse complement strand
TACTCAGCTTGTTGGGATTAACTTTCAGGGAAAGAACACGGCGTTCGCATTCGACAAATCGAGCGAACATGAAAACCGGTTATGGGAAATCGGTGATGAATCGACGGGGCTGGATGCCGAAAGCGTCCCGGTGCAGTGCGACCTGTACACGCGCTCGTATGTCGGTGTTACCGGAGACACCTACATCGAACAGCCGTTCGTTACCAAGAGCCTGAAACAGCTTCGTTTATGGGTTTCCGGCGTCGCCCATCCGACTCCCGTTGATGTCTTTGTGCGAAACGAACAAAGCTCCTCGTTTCATTTTCTTCAGCGCAAGATGCTCAATTATGAAACGTGGTCGCGCGCCCTGGTGGACGGAGAGATCGTTACCGGAGATCCTCATAATGTCGGTCTGGTTGCATTCGAAGCGTTCAGTCCTGACTATTCCGGCGTAAACAGCCGGGCGCATTATTACGGGCATGAACTTTCGTTTATGATTCGGTGGGCCGGACGCGCTGAGATAAGCCGTATGCTTGCAAAAATGAATGACGAAGGGCAGGCTAGAAACGAAATCGATACGAATGCGGTTCGTCTGGTAAGCGAATCGGGAATCGAAAAATACAGTTACAGGATATGATATGAACAAAGGTTTGAAATTTGTAGTGCGAACACTGAACGTTCCGAAGTCGCTCCCGCATAAATCCAGAGCCGAAGAAATCGCTGACTTGCCGCGCTTTCTTGAAGTTCAATCGCTGCTCGCTCCGGAACTGGTTCTGGTGAACATGGGCGAACAGGAACCCGGTCCTGACCGCGCGGAATTTCCTTGGATTAAACTGAATTCAAACGGTGAACCGCTGGGCCTGATGGTGAATGTCGGCGGCGAATGGAAGGATGCTTTTTCAAAACTGGTTATCAAAGACAGTGTTGAGGGCGTTGCGATTGAACGCGGTGAAACGACGGTCGTTATGGCGGCGTGGACGCTGGAGACACCGAAGACCTATGACAAGGTAATTCCGTTTAACAAATCGTTCAAAACAGCGCCGGACGTATATGTTCAGATGATCAGTGATACGTTTTTTTCAGCGGCTCTCGCCTACACGACAATGATGATTCCGACCGACATTACGACCGATGGATTTAAGGTTCTCTATGCAACAAAGATCGCAACGGCATCGAGTCCGCAAAGTGTACGAATCCGCTGGATGGCGATTGGAAAGCGAGACGACTAAATGAGAACGTTCCGCGACGTTGTTGAAATGGTTGCCCCCGAAATCGGCGGAGGCATGGATGCAAATCATGATGCGTCGAAGCGTCTGGTCCGTGCTGCCGTATCGCAGATTTTGAAACAGTATCCGAAGATTCTGAATAAGAAGCTCAGGCTGTGGGCGTATGGCGATATGCTGGTTCTTCCGGATGAAATTCTCCGGATAAAAAAATACCGGTTTGGCGGAGTAAGTATCCGTCCGCAGGCGGTGTCATTTGAATTTCTCGAAGCTGGGCCGGGTATCAGTGACACAGATGTAGCAACGAGCAACGTTCTGGTTGACCGCGGATTTTCTCCGGTGGTCTATCAGCCGCCCACGCCGCTTCCTTTGATTCTCCGTTCCGACCGCGCTGAAGATAATGCCATCGTTACGGTACAGGGGACCGATACAACCGGAAAGACAGTGAGAAGTTCAAACGGAACAAGCGGCGTCAGTATTACACTGAAAGATGAAAATGTCGAACTGGTGACGGATGCCGTCTTTGATCAGATCTCGGCCGTGGCAAAGCCGAAGACGGCCGGATATGTCAGCCTGTACTCATACGATGCCGAAAACTCCGCACGTTATCTTCTGGCCCGATATGCGCCGTCCACGACCGTTGCAGCATTCCGGCAGTACCGCCTTCCGGGGTCGAGTGTTATTAATGACGTTCCACAATGGACGGAAATCATTGCGCTATGCGTTCTGAAAGAACCGCTTCTTCTCGACGATTCCGACATCATTCCGATCAATGATGCTGTGGCGATTGAATACGTTGCCCGGTCGATTTATCTCCATCGTCAGCTGAAATACAAAGAATCGCAGATTGAGCTTCAGACGGGGCTGGCGATGATCGGCCGCGAACTTTCGATGCAGTATGACGATCCGGATACGTTGGATATTCAGTGTGATGGATTTATGGTCGGCGATGTTCGTAACTTGTAGAGGTATACTATGGGCTGGTGGAAGAAGGTAAAAAAATATACCGGGCTGAGCCTTGCAGACCAGGCGATGCACTCTTTGTTTGGCGGGGCATGGGAAAGCGTCGAGAATGCCACGCAAGATGTATGGGATGCCGTAAAGCCGATTGTAGGCGTAATTGCCGGTATTGCCGGACTTGTTGCGGCTCCATTTACCGGTGGAGCTTCGCTGTACGTTACGGCCGCAAGCTGGGGGGCTATTGCCGGATCCGGTATTACAACGGGTGTCGGTCTTCTTCAGGGCGCAGATTGGGAAGATCTCGGTGATGCCTCTGTCCGGGCTGGACTACTTGGCGGTGTTACCGGAGCGGCCGGTGCATGGGGAACGAGTATAGCGAGTGCTGCGCGTCTTGCCGGAGCAAGCAATCTTGTGTCGATTGGGAAAGGTGTTGGCGCTGCAGCCGGAGCCGGGGCCGTTGGAAGTGCGACTGTAGGCTCATTAACGGGCGACAACAGCGGTGAGATTTTAAAAACAGGGCTTATCGGCGGTGGTAGCGGCGCGGTAGCCGGTGGCGTCGGTTCATGGAATGCGGTATCCAAGATCAATGCCGCCGCTGAACAATCGCTTTCATCGGCAACTCCAGACGGACTTGGAGGCATGGGCGGCGGCGGGAAGAACTACGACATGAGTTTTTCGATGAAAGACGGACTGACTGATCCGTCGCTTCCGAAGAATCTGTCTGTCGCTGAGAAAAACTTCCTTACCGCTACATCCGCTGAAAATCTGGCAAATTACGGCACACCGACCGCGAAGAGCCTTGGCATGAGTCTGGCGACCACGATGCTGACTCAGATGCCTACAGCCCGAAGCGTGGCGTTTCTGGCAGAGCACCAGCAGCAGGCCGAACTGGAAAAACTTCCTGAACTCGATATGATGACCGCTCCGGCATCGACGAAAGAGCAGGTTGTGCTGGAAGGCGAACAGCCGGGAACCGGATGGGACCGGACATTCGGAAGTCTGTATGGCGGAACGGATCTTCTGCAAAGCTCTATTCCGGAGCGTCTGGCTGGCGGCGGGGCTACTCGGAAGAAAACACCTGAAGGTGTAAGTGATGATTTACTGTTGCGTACCGGTTCGTTAATGGCGTAAGGAGTGACTATGAATATTTGGGGTGCTATAGCTGGTGTGGGAGCCGGGGCCGGAGTCGGCCTTCTTCGCGGACTGACAATGAAAGATCCGAAGTTCCCTGAATACAAACCGACGCCTATTGCGGAACGGATTGAAGAACTCGATCCGTATCTGAAAGAAGACCTTGCTGCGCGAAGAAGTTTGGCAAACCGTTTCATGACCGGAGAGATTCCGCAGGAAGTGCGTGAACAGGTTGAAATGCTGGCGGCTGAAAAATCGTGGGCTGGCGGCTGGGGAACCTCACCGCGCGCAGGGAATCTGACAGCCCGCGATCTCGGTTTGATGTCTCTGCAGATTATGCAGATGGGTGCCAAGATGGGGGGCGAGATCACGCAGTACGAAACGGATTTGGCGATTGCTGAAGCGGCCGAGGAGTACAAGGGATTTGCTTCGCGGTATAACAATAAAGTGGCGAAGTGGAATGCCAACAAAGAAAAAACGGCCGGCATCTGGAATGATATTCTTTCGTTTGGAATGCTGGGCGCTCTATCGGGCCCTGAAACCGAGACGATAAAAACCTCATACAATGCGGATGGAAGTCTCACCAAAACGACAACGAAGGGTGATCCCAACTTTTCGTGGGGCAGTCCGACAACGTGGTTCAAATAAATTTTATATCCGGAGAACGTTATGAATACAGTATCGCCTATCGCAAATCTGGACAGTCCGGCTATCGCTGTCGTTGACTGGACGAAGGTGGCAAGCAACGGGCTTCAGCAGGGCGCACAAATTGCAACGCAGATTCAGCAGAACCGCGTGTCCAAGCTGCAGGCGCAGAAACTTGAAATGGAACTGCCGGTTGTCGGTGCCGAACTGGAAGCGCGGGCATACGAAGCTGCTTTGCAAAATGATATTAACAAGCTCCGCAACCGGTCTGAAGAGGTCAATATTGCTGTTAAAACAATGGGCGTTGAAGCGCAGTTGGAACACGCTTCTAAAAAGGCAGAATTGGCGGAAAAGGAAGATGCTGTCAGAAAATACGATGCGAAGACGGATCTTATGGGTCCGTCCGGGAATCGGTACAAAGTCTATCAGGAACTGACCCGGCTCGCTTCCTCTCCGATCTGGGAGGATAAAAAACGTGCGCTGATTATGTTCCGGAAAGATCTTACGCCCGACGAACAGATGATTCCCGAAATCAAAGAACTTGAGAACACGGCAATTGCATCCGTCAGTGATATGGAAATTGAAGTTGTCGATCCGAATACTGGTGAAATGAAAACGATGCCTGCTGTTGCTGCACACAAGCGCGGTCTTCTGGTCCAAGAAAGTAACGTCCTCGGTGAACAGGAGGCGGCAATACGCAGAGAACGGGAACAGCAGCGTCTTGCCGTATCGAAACAGCTTGTCGGTCTTGTGCCTGACGAACAGATTCCCCAGCACACGGAAAAGATCATCCGGTTCGGTGAAACCCGGAAGCGGCTGGTGGATGCTGTTGCATCCCGCGGACTCGAACTTCAGAAGCGTCTTGATTCTCTGGTTATCAGCAAGAACGGTGTGCCGGTTATCGACCAGACAATGGCGCTGAAATTCCGTGATGCGATTTTTGAAGACGGTGAAATCAATGACGATGCGATTCAGGAGATCCTGAACGCCGAAGACCCGGAAACGGGCCTGTCCTTGATGGACCCTGAACTGAAAAAACAGGCCATCATGCTGTTTGAGATTGAAAACGAACAGATGGAGAACATGGTTCTAGATCAGTTGGAAGCGAAGTTCAATGCTCAGGATTTAGCGGTGCAGCTGAAGTCTGCGCGTGACGCTGAAAAAGCAGATGTGAAAGTTTCTTCCGGACACACTGATTTTAAAACGTTCTTCAACCGCGCCATAGGTGACGGAAAACTTGTGACAAAATCCGCATACACCACAACCATACATACAATCGATGGATATATAAGCGCAGTAGATGCGGCTCTGGAAGCAATTGATCCAGAACAAGCCGAGCTTCGTAGACCATATCTGGAAAGCCGCGAAAAATTGATAGCCATGCGGAATAAAATTGACTCTGACTTACATCCGCCAAATTGGGGCAAAAATTCGGAAGCATGGAAAGCGGGGCGTGAAATCGGTTCGGACATCAATAAAAAGCTCCATCATCCGCTCAGTCGATCGAAACGCGAAGAATGGGTTCGTGAAATATATGACCAAATCCAAACCGCGCTTCCGTCTTCTATTCCTTCTCAGGTCGTCAAAGATAATTTCTCTCGCGGATTCCTTGAATCCGTGCAGCAGCGCCGGAACTATCTTCAGTCGTCGATTGCCGCCAAGACCGACCGCCTGAAAGTTATTTCTGCCGGTACAAAAGTCAGTTCTGATCCTTCCGGGATCTTCACTAAATAGGAGCCGTTATGGACGGAGAGTATGCCGTTGAAACGCGGAAGGATTTCCTTTCGCTTTGGCGCAACAAATATCCGGGGGCATACGATCAGGTTCCCGACGATGAACTGTACGATGCCATAATCAAAAAATATCCCGTATACGCCCAGCAGATTCGGGAGAACTTTGATTCTTCCGTTACACCGCCGTCGCCGGCCGGTGCCGATCCGTCGAAACCCGCTGAAATGCCGGAAGGCTGGGTAGGTCGTCCGCTTCGCGCTGATATTGCCTCTATCGAAGGCGGTGAGGATTATCTGAAGCTGATGGATAAAAACCGGAACTCACGGCGCGGTTTTGTCGAGGGGTTGACGGATGTGGGTGCCGATGACATCCCGTTTGTCGGTGAGTTTTTTACGGCCAATGAGATCCGGAAAGCGCTGTCTACTTACAAAAAGCTGGACCGCAATGAAGAAGTGACCGACGAAGAACTGCTGGGCTTTAACCGCTGGCTGGCGACGAACCGGCGTCTTGAGAACGCAACATGGGCGGGGAAGGCCGGGGATGCTGTCCGCGGATCGATTCGCTTTGCGCTGGAAATTGCCGCGATTGTCGGTTCTGGCGGTTCACTGCTGGGTGCCAAGGTCGGGACGAAGATCGGCGCGAAGGCAGCAAAAGAAGCCGGTGAAACCTTCCTTGAGAAAGCCGCTCTGGAAATGGGACAGGATGTAGTGGAGAAGTCTGCTCTGTCGATCGGCAAGAAAGCGGCGTTTAACCGTGCGGTTGGTGAAGCGGGTGTCCGCGAAGCCCGGCAGATGGCCTACAAAGCGGTCCGTGAAAAGCTGATGTCCGGCATTCCAAAACGCATTCTTGAGAAAAAGGGATCACGGGCGGCGGTAGATATTGCGGCCGGTGCGCTGGTTGCGGGTGCGGAGATCGGGGCGAAGGGTTTGGTTCTTACTGCCCTGAATCCGGGGCTGGTTCAATCCAAGACGGCCGAACAGCAGTTACGGCAGTATGTGAACAGTGGCAACGAAGACTACGGCCGTGCGGTCGCTATGGGCTTTATGGATGCCTTCGTGGAGAACTCTTCGGAAATGGCTGGATGGACGGCTGGCAAGCTGGCTGGCCGGATACTTCCGCTTCCGGTTCGGGAAGCCATGATTAAATCCAAGATTTTCCAGATCGTGGAAGGCAAGGTTGGAAACGAGGCGGTCCGGGCGTGGGTCCAGCGCGCCGGTGTCGGCGGTGTTCTGGAAGAAATGTACGAAGAGCGTCTCGGCGGATTTGCGGCGGGTATGCTGGGGCTTCGCGGCGATGACCGTGCCGGTCTTGGAAAAGCGATTGAAACTATGCTTCCGTCGATCGATCAGATCCGGACTGAAATGCTGGCGTTTTCGATTCCCGGCATAGCGATGGCAACGCACGGGTATCTGCGCGGAACCGAAGCACTTGGCGGTGCCGGATGGAAGAAGTACGAGCAAACGCTATCCGACCTGAATATGCAGATTAATCCGCAAACGGCTCCGGCAGACCGGGTGCGTCTGGCTGCTGAACGGGATAAGGTGGTGGATACACTGGCAGACCTTGCGATTCAGCAGAATGAGCCTGGACTTGTAGACCGGATGCTGAAAGCGAAATTCGGTATTGAGAGAACGCGGGCGAACTCGGTTGATGATTTGCTGTCGCGCATGAACTTTGCAACGACGCGGCAGATTGCGGTGATGTCGAAGAACCGTGGCGAGTCTGAAGAGATCCAGCGCAAGCGGGTGAAAGAACATCTGTCGAATGTGGTGGGCCGGAACGCCCTGATTGTCGGAAGTGAATCGGAAAAAGCGGAGGTTCAGCCGCTCATTAAATCCGGAAACATCGAACAGATCGGTGTCGGAAATGATGTAGGATGGGCTGTTCCGGTAGAGGTCGCCGCATCTGTGCCGGGATTGGCCGCAAACGGGAACCGTGTTTTCCGTGTCGCTGACGTTGAAAAGGCAAGAGCAGAACTGCAGCGGCAGACACCGGCCGAAGGAAAGGTGTCGGCGTCCGTTTCTCCGCTGATTCCGGATTCTCTTTCTCAGCCGATTGAACTGGATAGCGGTCTTTTCTCATACACTCCGGAAACCGCGCAGGATTACTCATCGTCTGTCCGTCGCATCGGGAAGGTGCTGAATATCGGTTCGTATCGTGAATCTGAAGCCATGTATCAGTTTCTTCAGGCAGCGCTTTCTAATGAACGTGTCCGTACAGATGGCGTTGTTATTCGCGTAGCTCCCGCCATGATGATTCGGGACCGTGCCGGCGCTCTTCGTGAAGCTGGTTACAGCATCGATCCGTCGATCGAAGATCACCAGATCGTCAGTAAGATTGTCGGCGCATACAATCACAGGGATGAAGAAGGGCGCTTTGTTGTAACGATTCCGCAGGGTGCGCGGGCGGTTGATGCTCATGAAGATTATCTCGAAGCCGGACTGAAGCGGAGTGGTCTGTTCAACGATCCGGGTCTTGCTGTAATCATGGATGAAATTCAGACGCAAACGAAGATTGCGGCCGATGCGAATCCTGACGACAAAAACCTTCAGACGCTTTCACAATGGTGGAGTGATCCCCGGTCCCGCTTTGAGGCGCTGGTGAAAACCTATCTGACGGGACGGCTGGGCGTTGCTCCGTCGCAGAAGAATGACCGGCAGGCGTTTGGTTCTGTTCAGCTGACACCAGCGCAGATTTCCGAACTGGACCGTATTTTCGCGGGAGCGGTCGGTGAAAATATGCTGAAGCGGATAAACAAAACGCACGAAGAAATCGCGGCACAGCAGCAGCCGCAATCGTCCGACAACAAAGCCGGCGAGCAGAAAAAGCGTACAGCGTCCGCGGAGAGTCTTTCGATGATGGACGAAGCCGACCTTGCCGAAGTCCGCGCTTTGATCGGAAGTTTTTCGCTGATGGAAGAACAGCGTCTTGCGGACATTAAAGCCCATCCGATTAAACGCGGGGCGAAGCGTATTTCAAAAGACGGATATACAACCTACATGACGAACCACAAACAGCTGTTCATCATGGAAGGGGATTCCGGAAAGGAAATTCTGATTGATACGATGCTTGGTATCCGGGCTTCGTATGATCCGTCTAAGACCACGGCGCAGAAGTTCTACGTGGAGTTTCTGCCGGAACAGGCCGATTACATTCAGAAGAAGATCAGAAACGGAAAATCGTTTCTTCGCGCGAAAGACGATATTCGGCTGATGCCCGGCACCCGGTATACGGACGCTGTGATTCGCCGTCAGGGAAAGACCGAACAGATTACACCGGTATCTGCGATTGTTCCGGAACCGTACTCGGATGGAAATGGACCGGCTGATGTGTATCCGCTGGATACGCTGGGCGGAGTGGAACATATCGACTTCGAATATGAAATCAACGGGGAACCGTTCGATTCGATTAAAGCAGAGTCTACGCTTAACGGATTGCGTTCCGCATACGAAGAGGCGGTGCAGCGGGAGGTCGGTGACAACCGGCTTATTCCGACCGAAAACGGAATGCTGATGACGGGTGCGGACATTATCCGTGAATATGAAGCACTGGCTTCCAAGCTGGACCTGATCAATTACGGGAGGCTGGGTGAAGATTTTGATATGGCACCGCTATTCAGCAGCGGACGGTCTGATAAAGCGGTCTCTGATGCTCGCCCGTTTGGTCTTGAACGGATTTGGATTTCGCCCGATCAGGTAGCGGACGGGGCTGTATCTCAGTCTGAAGAAACGGAAGAAGAAGTGGAACAGAATCCGAATGAAAATGCTGAATCCGATTCATCCATCGACTATGTTCCGGACAGCGAAGAAGTCCCGGCGAAGGTTCGCCAGCAGGATATTCAAACGGTGAATGAGGCATCGGATATTTTTTCGATTGAAGAACCGACTGTCGCCAAACCGTTTGAAGACGCTCCGTATCCGGTGAAAGTTTTCCTCATTGGGAATTCTACGATTCTGAATATGAATGCGAGCGAAGAGGCTCTCAAAAAGACAGGAGGCTTTTCTCCGCCTGCGCTGTCGAAATTCAAAGTACCTGCCAAGAACGTCGGCAAGTATCATCTGCCGAAAGGTGAATATATTACGCCGTATGGCGCTCAAATTAATGCGGTTGCGAACGCGGTGAAAACAACGCACGGCATTATTCTTTTTGCCGGCCGTAATCTTGAAGAGCAAAACGCTACAACCGGCCCGGGATACACGAAGGATAAGAATGGAAATAAAACATTCTATAACGTCATGACCGAAACCAGCGTTCGGAAAGGATTTGATCCTGAAAAAAATCCATCACATCCATTCTACCGAGACGAAGGTAATGGAAAGTGGACGATGCAGTACGACAAGCCCCGTGATGTAGGCTTGAGCCGTATTGTAAGTCAGATCATGAAACAGGCGATTACCGGCCGCTGGACGCAGAAGTACCGCTTTGATCATTCATGGAATGATTTTGTCGAAGAGACGGAGTACCCGATTCAGAGTACAGACAAGGCATATCGGCCTGTTCTGGTGATTTACGAAGGCACGCCTGATGATGTAGCGGAAGGGCTGATGTCGGAATTCATTCGCAGTATCGGGACGAAACGGCTGACGCTGGTTAATTTTGACCGTCCTGTTACAGAGTCAGGGCAGTGGATGAAGCGAATGATCGGACGGTTTAATGCGGCGGTTGCATCCTTACATAAGGATTATGTCGGCCGTGATGTGTTTGCTGAGTCGAACCGGTATCATCCGTTGCGGATCGGGCTTGAAGAAGTGCGGCCGTCCTTTGAACCTGTTACTGCTGAGCCGGAATCAAATGCGGATAAAAGTGTCTGGTCTGCGCTGGATGCCCTGCAAATACCGCAAGACGGCACCTTTTCACTGAGCGACGCAGATGTTGCCCGTACATGGCGTTCGGCTTTAGCGGCCATAGAAGAGGCCCGGCGTGCTCCGGAACGGGGTGATGCCGATTCAGATATTTATTACAGCCGTGTTTACTCCGTGATGCGCGATGTTTTCAATGCTCCGGAAGGTGAGCGCACGAAAGAGAAGATGCTGTCCGCTTTTCGTTCAGCGGCCGACCGGCTTAGCGGAATCAATTCGGATCCCCGTCTTATGCGGACGCTGCGCGAAACTCTAACGCTGGCATTCAGCGGATCGGCAAAAGAATACGCTGAGGACTCTGCCATCCTTCAGGAAGAAGAGGCGGCGAGGGAAGTTCTGGTGAAAGCGGAGAACCGGTTTTTGCGCGAAGCGATGAAGGTCCGCCCTGAAGACGGAGCTTTGCTGGCTGAAACCGCGGCCGGACCGGGCCTTCTTTCGTTTGAAATTGACAGCCTGACGCCGGAACTCAAAACGTTTTATGGTGAAATCGAAGCCGCCAAGGCAAAGATGCGCGAACTGTACGGGGACAATGTTCCCGAATCCACGCCGGTTGATTCCGGCACCTTTTCATTGATGGAACTGGATGCTCTGTTTTCCAATATGGCACCGGAGTCCCTGCATGGATCGGACGCCATGCGGAATGTTCTGCTGAAAAATATGCGGGAGTACCGCGTTTTCCGCCACAAAGCGAATTTGTATTCGCAGACGATACGCCGGGAGGTTTACGCCCGGTTCGATGGAGAGAAAGGGCGTGGAGAGAAAGGGCGTGCTGTGCTGCGGGCAATAGGTGCGAGGCTGGAGAATCCGGATGCCAAATACATCCCGCTTCGGCCTGGGGACATAACCGGCGAGCTTCCTGACGGCCGGAAAACCCATTCGGTTGAGTACGAAAACCGTCCGATTGCCGACATTCTGGCTGACTATGATGCGAACAAACCGTCCGGTTCACGGTCTTCGTCCGAGATCATTGAAGACCTGAAGGCGCAGAATGAGAAGATGCGGCAGGAAATCAACAGATTGGTGTCCGGATACAGTGATGGTGAATGGATTCGCTATCTTGAGAATTACATTATGCACCGGTACAAAGGGGCGAACAAAAAAACCGCTCCGCGCTTTGCCCGGCGCTACGCTGAAACGACCGGCCGCGAAGAGAAGCGGAAGCTGCCTACGTATGAGGATGCAATCCGGATGGGACTTACCCCGCTGACAATGGATGCGGCTGAACTTCATTCGATGTGGGCGGAAGATGTAGGTCGGGTTGCCCTGAATAAACTGATGATGAATGCTTATGGGGCTATGACTGACATCGATGGTGCGCCGCTTCTGGTTGCCGTCCCTACGCGGGAAGAGACGGAAAAGCCAGTATTGTCCAAGGAAACGTACCGCCAGATGATTAATAACGCATCGGACTGGCTGGGAATCGCCCGGCCTGCCGGAAGCCCTGTAGAGGCGCTGAAGAGCCTTGGTGACAAAATCCGGCTGACTCAGGAATACGAACTGCTGGATTCCCCGTTTGAATCCCTGTCGGCCATCTATGTCCGGAAGGGACAGCCGAGCCGGTATGTGAAGATGTTTATCGGCCAGCCGTTCAAAAACAAACCGATGCAGATCCTTGAACACCTGAATCAGTGGATGAAATGGCTGGCGATCGGGATCCCGATGACCTCGATGTTCCACCCGTTTGCTCTGCTGGAATCGTTTGTTGCCACACAAGGGCTGAAGAACAATCCGGTATTGACCGGAGCCAAGGACATTCTTACCGGAAAGAAACCGCGGATTTTCAAACAGATGGACGACATGATGAACGGGATATTGAAGAACCCGGAACTGGCAGATGTGTGGATCCGCGCCGGTTTGGGTATCGACTTTTCGCATCCGGACCTGAAGATGGGGATGATCGACAAAGACCTGCGTTCGGCTGTTGATTTTCTCCGGTCGAACAAATCAGTTCCGGCCGGTGAACATATCGCAAAAGGGCTTGAGAAGTTCAACGCATTCAAATCCCGCTGGGATAACTGGATGTGGAACAGTTTCCAGCCCGCCCTGAAACTCTATACGGCACAGGG
>Ga0209097_10003236_pt1 | contig 12601 bp, 6 predicted proteins | sample AD_UKC052_MetaG_FD_184419 | JGI IMG/M metagenome (GOLD analysis project Ga0209097, IMG submission 184419) | Active sludge microbial communities of municipal wastewater-treating anaerobic digesters from USA - AD_UKC052_MetaG (SPAdes) (version 2) | ecosystem: Engineered > Bioreactor > Anaerobic >... | reverse complement strand
TGAAATAGACATGATGGATTTTATGGAAAATATTATTCAGGATGGTAATTCTGAAAATAAACTTATTAAAATGTTGAACAAATCCTTTGCTAATGCCGCTTAGATTTAACATGCGAAACTTGAATAATTGATTTGACTAATAATGAATGGAATACATTGAAGTCGAAATTTTCGACTTCAATAAAAGGGGGAAAAACCAAACTTCCCAAAGCTTTTACCGAAAGAGGTTTATACATGCTTGCAACAATAATGAAAAGTAATAAAGCGACTCAAACAACCCTTACAATAATAGAAACCTTTGCTAGAATAAAACAACTTTCACGTAACATAAAAGAGCTATCTGAAATTACGGACGACAAAAACAAGAAAAATCTAATGCAAAAAAGCGGTGAAATTATAGCTGAAATATTAGGTGATGATTTGGCTTTAAATGAAACTGAAACTACAATTGAAATAAACTTTGCTGTTTTAAAATTCAAACATACTGTTAAAAAGAAAAAAGATGTAAAGTAAAATAGAACAGCTGAAACTCAAAAAAAAGCGCACCCACAGCCAAGCACTATGGCAGGTCGCACCAGCCAACCCTGTAACCAAAACCTGCCATAGAGCTTGCCTGTCTGCCAACGCTGACTTTGCCGACACTAAAAAAACTAAATCTTTTAAAGACAGAGAAACGGAATGACCGAATTGAAAAAATATCTCAAACCATTGACAAGAAAGAGACTGAGAAGAATCGCCCAGTTGGTAACAGGCGTTTGCTGTCAGTGGCGGGACTATGCTTCGTATGACAGTGACGTGCAATTTGAAACCTTTGTTCTTCGTAGAAAATTCAGTGGTAAAATCGCCACCGAACAGCAACCGCCAATGCGTTGGCAGCAAGTGTAACGGACGACCCGACAACAACAAACAGACGACTAAAACGAGAAAAAAGTAAACCATTTTGAAAAGTGATCAAGGACATAGAAAAAATATAACAAACGGACAACGAGTAAGCCGACACTCATTGCCGACCCTATGTTTCTTATTTTTTTCCCACCCGCATTTTTTTAAAACAATTTTAAACCAGCCCGCAAGTGGTACATTTGGCTTTGCCCTAACACACAGAGTCGACCCTTCGCAAAGCCAAAAGAGCCACTTATTATCATCGCTGTATTGTAAACAAAATTTACTTTATTGAATATAAGATGAAGTATTTAGAATGGAATAATATCATATCAGCTTATTTTTTCAATCCTGCAAACGCAGGAAAGGACATTCATTTGTACTTAACAAAGAACGACATCATCAATCTTGCAAGATACAAGTTTAACGAAGAAACAGACGATGAAATTTGGGCTGACTTTGTTGGTAAAATCAAAATTGGCGTTCCGGGTGGAAGTGGAAATGTAATCGCAAGAGCAAAATATGCCCATTCAAAAAGTAATTTTCTAAACACAAGACGACCAGACGGAAGCCCACTTGAAATTGACGGAGTGCCTGTTGTTTTTCCTCCTTACATTGCTTATTTGACTTTTCTTGTGCTTCCACTAATTGAAAGTGTTGAATCTGCCAACGCGCAAAGAGCAAATAATTATTACGGCAGACTTAACTCTTTCTTACAAAGTCATCAAATAAATGAAAACATCGGTACAACTGATTTTAGCAATAATCAAATCAATTGTTTGTGGGAAGATTTAGCTACTTGGGCAAACATCAAAAACAATGGCGATTTGGGTGTTTTTAATGTCGTTCCGTTCTCAAATGCAAATTGGATTTACGTTGGAAAAGTTTTTTCACAATGCGTATTGCCACCAAAATTTTTGAACCGTTTGCCTGAATTGTTTGAAGCAATTGGCTTAGTTCCTGACACTTTTTACGAAGACAAGTTTTTACAAGATAAAATTAAAAACAGTAGAACAGATTTAATTCCAAAAAGCACATTAGATTTTTTGAAAAAAGATGATGAACTTTCAAACTCTATTATTCAAAACATTCAACGTCAATACAAAAAATGGACAGGCGAAACACACGAAGAAATTGAAGAAGGAACATCAGTTCGAAAGAAAAGAAATTACACCGTTGCACCTTTGTTTCTTCAATTCAAAGTAAATACCAATGATGAAGAAATTAAGTTTTCGTACAGAATGTATTCATCAAACGATTATCCCGAAGACTTAAAATTTGGTGAACACGAAAACTTGTATGAAATAAATGGTTGGTCAAAAACACTCCCATTAGACTTTAATGAAGGACTTGAACTCAAAGATAATTTCAATAAATGGGTTGCGAAATTCCCTGACCGTGATGTAAGATTATTTGTAAGTGCGGGAACATTTCAGTTGAGTAATGATTTTTGGATTGAAACAGACATTCTTTCCAAAACAGACAGAATGTATTTGATATGCAAAAGCAACAAACAAGAACAAATCAAAGAATGGGGTAAAACTTTTAGCAACGGAAATTTTAGACAAGAAGATTTTGACGGCTTGCCTGAAAACTATTCTTTGTTTTGGTTTCGCAATCCAACACAAGGACTTTCCGAAATCCCAATTCTTACACTTTATACCGAAAAACGAATTGAATTAGTTGGCGGTTTAAAAGTAAATTTCAGAACTTACACAAACGACTTTTTACCGGAAGTTGAAATTGTAAATTCAGACGGTAACGAAAAAGTATATTTACAATATAAAGATTCGGATGAAAAAATATTTCTTTCTAAAAAAACATCGCTCAATAACCGTTGGTTATTGCCCGAAACAACGGCAATAAATACCGATTTTTATATTAAAGTTGAAGACGAGAATTTTTCAGGAAACTCACTTGCATACAATCTCACTTCTTCGGACAATACAGCTACCAAAGTTGATGAATCTAAATTGCCAAAAAGAGATTCCTTTGGCAGAAAAATCACGACTGATGTAGAACAATATTGTTTAGGCAGTAATATTATAAACGCAAACGCTCAACGACAGGTTCCCTACTCACATTTATTCCGTTCAAGAAATACTGATACGGTAACGCAAATAACGGCTGCAACATTTAATAGCCATTGCGGAAATAAGCTATGTGATTTTCTTTCATTGAAAAGTGTATTGACTACCGAAGAATTTTTCAGAGCGTTTGAGTTTTACTATTCAAAAGAATTTTCGGAACAGCCAGTTAGTTCCAATTTCAATCTTACAAAACTGAAACGAGCTTCATTAAATTTTTATGATTTCATTGGAATACTTGATTATGACTACGAAACAAAAAGTATTGCATTGAATCCGCCTCAATTTATTTTTATACCAACAACACAAGGACGAAAAGTTTTGCTGATTGGTGCAAGGGATTCTGCATTGATTGAAACAATCATACAAAATGCACCAAAACACAAATTACAAGTAGAAATAACGAAACAATTTTCTTCCAATGAAAGGTTGATTTTACCCGATGTAATTACCATAAAAGCATTTCAACAACCGGCAGATAATTATGGGGAAAATAATTTGAAAGCGTTTGCAGATGAATTACAGATAAAACTCATTGAAAATAGTCTACCACAAGTTGCGTTTCTGAATTTTTCAGCAAACATCACAGAGTATGAAAATATATTGCAACCGACAGATGAAAACGATTACGATTGGGCAAGATTTACTTTCAATACTGAAACATTGAAATTTGAGAAAAGCGAAAATGCAACCTTTGATAAATCTTTTTCATTACTTGAATATAAATTAAACGAATACACCTATCATCATAAACTTTGGAATGACGGTAAGTGTTACCAAGTTGATATGAATTGGGGAAGATTTATTGCATTAAAACATTTCAAAAAAGACGTGATTTTGTTTGATAGTACACAAAATAAAGTCGCCATTCCAATAGAACTTCCATTGCCAAGATTGCTTGCAGAATCAATTATGTTATTAAGGGGATTAGCACCCGATTTCAGAGTAATTGAAGGAAAAAAGTATAGAATTTACGAAAATATACCAAGCATATTTACATCAAATTTATTTAGCAGATTAGGTCAAACACCAATAAATAAAGCACTATGAAAGACCCAATAGGTTCATTTGAAACGATAAAGGAAAATTTTATCCGCTATGTAAAAACAGCGTTCAGGACTAAGTTTGAAGGTGTTGAAAAAGAGCGTTATGATTTATTAAACTACGACAAAGTGCTTTATCGTAAACCTTGGATTGAGCCTTTACCTGATTACGTTTCAAGTGGTAAAAAAATTAATGATTTGACACTTGAAGATTTAGGAAATGCCTTGACTGAAACAGAAATACAGACATTCAAGGGACTTGTAAATACAGGGCTTGTCGGGAATTTCCCTTTGTATTCTCACCAAGCAGAAATGTTAAAACAAGCGTTGCTTGGAAATAATTGTATCATCACCTCTGGAACAGGTTCAGGAAAAACAGAATCGTTTTTATTGCCTTTGTTTGCTCAACTTTCAAAAGAACTTACAAATTGGCAAACTCCAAATCAAAAGTCTGCAAACGTTAATACTTGGTGGCAAGAAGATGGTGGTCTTTCTGCGAGACAAATTGTCACTACTTCAAATTTTACTTTAAGTGATGAAGTAAGACAACGCAACCACGAAACACGAAAAGCCGGAGTAAGAGCTTTAATTCTTTATCCAATGAACGCTTTGGTGGAAGACCAAATGAGCCGTTTACGGAAAGCATTAGATTCTGACGACACAAGAGATTGGTTGAGTGAAAATACCAACGGCAATGCAATTTATTTTGGAAGATATAATGGGAGTTCTCCCGTTGCCGGTGAATTAAAAAAAGTAAAAGAAGACGGAAGTTTTGCAATTAATACAAACAAAGTCAACCAACTCAAAGAACAATTACAGCAAATTGAAGCTGATTCAAACCGTGTTGAACAATACATTCAGCAAACCGGAAAAACAAACGATGAAGCCAAAGACCTAAAATCATTTTTTCAACGCTTAGACGGTGCAGAAATGCGAAGCCGTTTTGATATGCAAGTTTCACCACCTGACATTATGATTACCAACTATTCAATGTTGAGCATAATGTTAATGCGGGATATTGACAAAGGAATTTTTGATGAAACAAAACAATGGTTAGAAGAAAACGAAAACAATATTTTTCACTTAATCATTGATGAGTTACACTTATACAGAGGAACGCAAGGAACAGAAGTTGCATATTTGCTCAAACTTGTGCTTAACCGTTTAGGACTACACCCACATCACCCGCAATTACGCATTCTTGCTTCAAGTGCTTCGTTAGAAGCCGGAGACGAAGCAAGTAAAAACTTTGTATGTGATTTTTTTGGAGTAAGCCACGAACATTTTAATCAAAAATTCAAAATCATTGAAGGGAAAAATAATCCGATTACTCCATTTCCTGAAAACGGAACAAAACTTCCAATCAAACCTTTCAAGGAAATTGCAGAAAAATTTTCAGAAGTAAAAGGAAATATTGCAGACACGAATTTTATTTCAACTTGCGAAAACGCTGCAACAAACCTTGCAACTACTTTTAGTATTACAACAACAGAAAACGGAATTTCAAAATTACTTTCCGTAATTACTAATCCAAATTTTCAACTCAAAGAACGCTTGTTTTCACCTTGTCAAGATTACAAAGCTGTTTGTTCCACACAAGCAAATGGCGATGATGCAAATGGAAAATATTTTGCCGAAACAATTTTTGAAAACACAACTAACAAAGAAGATTTAGAAAATGCTTTACGTGGTTTGTTGATTACAAGAGCAATTTTAGATGAACCTGAATTTAAAGCTATTGCAAAGAAAATTTCTGACGATAAAAGAAGTTTGCCAAGGTTTAGATTTCATTATTTCTTTCGGAACATTGAAGGTATCTGGGCTTCTGTAAAGCCCGATGATGTTGAAGAAGCATATCCAGACGAAGAAAGAACCGTTGGAAAATTATATTCAACTACACGCATAAATTCAGAAAAAGGAAATCGTGTTTTAGAATTGCTTTATTGTGATAATTGCGGAACAACCTTGTTTGGTGGTAGCCGATTAGTTACAAGAAATGAATCGGGGAACAATTCTTTTGAAATGCTTCCGATAAGCCCAAACATTGAAGGCATTCCTGAAAAAACACCTGCAAAATTGGTTGAAAGAAGAAGTTACCAAGAGTATGCTGTTTTTTGGGCTTGTGGAAATCAAGAGTTTATCCAACACGATGCAGAGCCGGGAATTCCTCAAAATTATTGGAGGCAACCTACTTTAAACGGTTTTAATCAAGGTGATTATGAAGCAAATTGGATTCCTGCATCCCTCAACTGTATTTCAGGCGACATTGATAATTCACACAATAAAGCAGATGAAAAACCAGAGCAATGGATTAAAGGATATTATTTCATAATAACCAGCAATTCAAATCGTGATATTGCTTTGCCTGATGCAAACGGAAACATTTCAACGACAGAAACACACAAAGCGTTGCCAAGTGTTTGTCCGGGTTGTGGAGTAAATCATCAAAAAAGGCGACAAGATTGGAACAAAAGCAAAACTTCTTCAATTCGTGGTTTTAGAACCGGTTTCGCCAAAACAACACAGATGTTTGCAAAGGAATTGATGTATCAACTCCCAAGCAATGAAGCCGAAAGAAAATTAGTCATTTTTTCTGATAGTCGGGAAGATGCAGCACAAATTGCAAACGGAATTGAACGCAATCATTATACAGATTTAATGCGTGAAATTTTAGTCAAAGAATTACATTCAAACTTGATGTTCCGTTTTCAAATTGTAGATGCTTTTGACAAAGGAAATGCAACGAGACAACAAGAATTAAAAGAGCAATCGCAAACCATTTTTGATGAAATTGAATTCTTGGTTGAAAATTCCGCTTACACAGGAACAAACTCAAATCGTTTACGAGAAAAACAAGAAGCAGAAATAAAGTTGAATGAAATCCGTTCGTTGACTTTAAATGTGAGAAGTTTAGTTCACATCACAAATTCACTCAATCTTGCACCACTCATAAAACACTTTGTTAGTTTAGGAATAAATCCGGGTGGTAACGATATTTCCCTACAAACAAGATTATTAAATGGAAATTTTGTTCCTTGGTATGACCTTATCAATTTTTTAAATTTGGAATGGGCAAACGGTGCAGACCTAACGTACATTGCAGATTTGAAAGAAGGTACTTTTGACGGACTTGCTACAATGTTTTTCGGGTCGTTGTTTTATTCCTTTGAATCTTCTGCATTGGGTTATGTTTGTATAAATCCTGAATCAGAAGTTATCACAGACCAAGCAAGAACGGTTGCGTTAGCAAAAGATGATTTTTTACAAATCGTAAATTCTACAATCCGGATTTTAGGCGATAAATACAAACACAACAAAGTAGAAGACGCAAATCCGTTCAATTTTACACAATACAGCGATTTTCCTGGACAAGTCAAAAAATACATTCGTGCAGTAGCAAATAGATTTTCAAAACAAGAAAATGAAATTGGCACAGCCGTATTCAATACGCTTTCAACAAGCGGTTTGCTAAGAGGCGATTCAGGAATACAAATTGAAAATCTTTTTATCAAAGTTGCACGTCCAACAGATTCCATTTGGACAAGCCAACGGGGTAGCAGACCTCATTTACATTTTAGCGGTGGAATTTGCACACATTCTGTTACAGCATTACAACAACAAGCGGACAGAATTTGTAATGATGTTTGGGAGGAAAATTATCTTTCTTACAACGCTATTAAACAACAACGTCCGCCAATCCGTTTGCATTGTGAAGAACTAACAGGACAAACAGACGACCAATTTGAAAGACAAAGACATTTTAGAAATATCATTTTGCCCGATGAAGGCAATAGGCAAGTAAAAACGATTGACTTGTTAAGTGTAACAACAACACTTGAAGTTGGTGTTGATATTGGTGCATTACAAGCCGTAATGTTGGGAAATATGCCACCGCAACGTTTCAACTATCAACAAAGAGTTGGTCGTGCCGGACGTAGAGGGCAGGCGTATTCGGTTATCTTGACGTTTTGCAGAGGTAGAAGCCACGATGAATTTTACTTTGCAAATCCTCAAAAAATTACAGGTGATTCACCACCAACACCTTTCTTGACAATGGGGCAAGAGAGAATTTTCAGACGTTTGCTTGCAAAAGAAATTTTACGCAGAGCATACGTTGAAAAAGAAATTGATATTACTTCTGACGATAAATCAAGTGTTCACGGTGAATTTGGTTCAGTTGATAGTTGGGCAATTTACAAACCTGAAATTTCTAACTGGATAAATGAAAATAAAACTGCCATTGAACAAACAGTTGATGCTTTACTTACACCACAATTACAAACAAAAAGAGACGAATTTGTAAATTGGGTTTCCGATACAACAACGCTAAACGGTTTAATTGAAAAGGCTGAAAGCATCATAAAAAATGAAGAAATTGCATCTAATGACATTTCTGAAAAATTTGCCGAAGGTGGAATCTTGCCAATGTTTGGAATGCCGACCACCGTTAAAAACTTGTATCACGGTATCAACAAAAAACTTGAACCTCTTTCAATAGATAGAGCACAAGCAATGGCAATTTATGAATTTGCACCGGGTGCACAGAAAACAAAAGACAAAGCAATTCATCAAGTAATTGGTTTTACGAGTGATTTTATCAATACACGCAGAAACGGTTTCCAAACAGTAACCAATGTAGAAACCAATAATCAACTTCCGTTTTCACTAAATCGTTGGTTTGTGCGTTGTAGAGCTTGCGGATTTTTTGAAACTTATTCGGAAACAGACAAAGTAACATTAGAGAGTCAAAATCATTTTGACACTTGTCCGAATTGTGGTGAAACAAACCCCGACAAATATCAACAACCAAATAAATTAAAATCGCCAAGAGCATACAGAACAAATCTTTCAGCAGGTAGCGACACAAAAGACGATTCAGAATTTTTGCTTTCACGTCCGCCAATTTTTGCAGAAAAAATTGGTTTAGCAAACGAAGAAACAATGAATAATGCTACAATTTCTATTTCTGACAACGATGTTACTTGGCGTGTGAATACAAACTCTGATAGATTTTTTACAGGAAGACTATACAATACAAACAACCGTTTGCCATTTAACTCTAATGGATATTGGTTCAATAATCAATGGTTGTTAAATGATTTTGCAACAACCGTTCCTGATGAAAACGGTTATTCAATGTCTATTCAACAAATTACAACAAGTACAGATGAACAAATTGCATTAGCAAGCAACAAAAACACAGAAATATTCCGAATCGCACCAACAAGTGTTCCGTATGAACTTGACTTAAATATGTTTTTTAGCGAAACAGATTTAGCACACGTCAAAGCACAAAGTAATGGAGTGCGTTCCGGCTATTATTCCGCTGCGTTTTTGCTTCAAAGAATTTTGGCAGATAAACTTGACGTTGACCCAACCGAAATTGAAATTGCCGACATTTCGATGAAAGTTCTTGATGACGGAACAAACAGGAGAATTGCTGAAATCATTCTGACCGATGAATTGCCAAACGGTTCGGGCTTCGTCAGATATTTATACAATAATCTTTCAAACATTCTTTCAGAATCAATAAATCCAAGCAATGCGAATAGTTATTTAGGAAAAATTCATTCGCAAACACACCAAGAAAAATGTGATGATGCGTGTTACGATTGTTTGAAAGTATTCCGGAATATGAATTATCACAGTTTGCTTGATTGGCGTTTGGGCTTGTCAATGCTTCGTGTAATGAATGATTCAACATTTGTTTGTGGTGCTGACGGAAATTTCAACTTTGTTGAATTGCGAGATTGGCTTGCATTTGCAACAGAGTTAAGAAATGCTTTTGCACAGAGTTTTGGTTTCGCAAATACCGCAGAAATAAAAGGTTTACCAATTATTAAATTCGGAAGAAACCAACGAAATGTGATAATGATTGTTCATCCATTTTGGAATTTGAGAAATTTCAGTGAGGCAAATTGGTTAGCCGAAATTTACAATGAAATCAAAGAACATACAGAAATTAACGGGGGAAAAATTAGCATTATTGACACTTTTAATTTGCATCGCAGACCGGGTTGGTGCTACGAAAAATTGATAGAGAGATGATGAATAAAATTGGAGAGATAAATTATAAGGAAATCAAACGTATTTCGCCAAGCCAATTTTATTCAATGAAGAATTGTGCTTACAAATCGTTGTTAGCAGAAGCATTTGACAAAAAACCTTTGCTTCCACTTTCGCCAAACGCCTATTTTGGAACGGTTTTGCACAAAATGCTTGAACTAATATCAAAAGGGATTGTAAAAAGTGAAGATGATTTTAATGTAGAATTTGACAAACAAGTAAAAGCACTTGAAGAAGATTTACAAAGTAATGGTTTGGGCTTTTTTGTTCCGCTAAAAATCAAATTGAAAAATTTCGGATTAAAGAAAATTCAATTAAAAAAACATTTGCGAAGCGAAGCAGAACAACCAACAAGTTCAAACAGTATAAATTTTCATTCTGAAAAATGGTTTGAATCGCAAGACAAATTGATTGGTGGTAAAGTTGATTTAGTTGTTGAATATGGAAATAACGTTGAAATAATTGATTTTAAAACAGGAGCAATTACGCAAGATTGTTTAGATGATGAAGGCGAAATTTATTCCGATGTAAAAAACGAGTATAAAGAGCAACTTAAACTTTACGCTTACTTGTATTTTGAAAATACAAACAAGTTCCCAACAGATTTGAGTTTAGTGGATTTAGCAAAACAAAAATTTTCAATTGAGTTTTCAGAAGAAGAGTGCAGAGCGGTTTTTAATGAGGCGAAAACTCTTTTAAAATCAACGAATGACTGTATAAATACAAACGTGTTTTCAGCAAATCCCAAAGTAGAAAATTGCAAGTATTGTCTATACAGACCCGCTTGTTCTTTCTTTCAAAAAAAACTTGAAACAGACTTTTCTTTCAACGATGTGTTGGGAGAAATTATAGACGTGAAGAAATTTCAGAATGGAAATGTGAGTGTATTTTTGCAATGTGGAAACAAAAATTTAACCATTAAAAACTTCACTTCTGAACAATTTGAGGAACTAAACGATAGTAAAAACAAACAAATTATAATTTACAACGTAAGAAAAGAAGCAACGGAGTTTGTTTATTCTGTTGCTGACACGACAATGATTTATGAGTAAGAGTGAAGAATATAAAATTCCAATACTTTCTTTCTTTTCGGGAGGAGGTTTTATGGATATGGGGTTTGAACAAGCAGGGTTTGAAGTAATTTGGACAAATGAATTTGATGAAGTATTTGCGAAACTTCACTCAGCAGGAATTACTTCTTGGAGAAAATCGCAAGGTAATGGAATCAAAGCAGAAATTTTTAACACAAAATCTATTACTGAAATAAAATCAAAGGAAATAATAGAGGAAGCCTTTCCTAGTGGAAAGCCTAAACATTTTGGAATGATTGGTGGACCACCTTGTCAAGATTTCACTATGAATGGAAATTTACAGGGTTTTAATGGAGAAAGAGGCAAACTTACCGTTGTTTACTTTGATAAGATTTTGGGTTTAAAACCGACATTTTTTGTAATGGAAAATGTTACCGGTTTAACAAAAAGAAAAGAAACAAAGGAATACTTGCAAACACTTTTGAAGCGAGTTGAAAAAGAATATTTCGTTGCTCACGAAAAATTAAATTCTTTGAATTATGGTGTTCCACAACACAGAGAACGTGTGTTTTTTGTTGGCATTAGAAAAGATTGTCTTAGTAAGAACGTTGTTGAACAGGCCACTTTCGGAAATTGGTTTCCTTTTCCTGTAAATAAAAAATATCACGATGCAGCAACAAAATATAATTGGGGAAAACGAGTTCCATTTGGAAAGTCTTTGAAAAAACCTGAAGACGTTCCGTTTGAATTGTGTGTTGAAAGTTGTTTAGTTCCACTTCGGAAGATAAACACAATACCGAACGCAAACGAATTTTTCACTCTATACAAACCCGAGAATGAATTAGAGTTAATTGACGAAGGCGAAACTAATAGACCTTCATTCAAACGACTTCATCGTTTTAAATACAGTCCAACGGCTTGTTATGGAAACAACGAAGTTCATTTGCACCCATATTTACACAGACGAATTTCTACCCGTGAAGCATTGAGAATACAAGGCGTACCTGATGAATATGTTCTTCCAAAAGAACTACCATTATCAAAGAAATTCAAAATGATTGGAAACGGTGTTCCTGTTCCTCTTGCAAAAGCAGTTGCTGAAGCAGTAAAAGAATTTATTACAGCAAATAAAGTCATAAAATAACGCCAATGCTGTTTGCAAGCACATTGTCAAAGTCGCTCAAGCCAACCGCACAAAGCCAAACTTTGCCAAAGAGCTTGCAAGGCCAACGCAAGAAAAATTGTTTTTAAAAAATCTCCCAACCCTTCAAAAAAATAAAATACGCCACGCACAACCCGACACAGACAGACAAAAAAGCAAACAAAAATGACACTCAAACCCAACACTGACAATGGTTTACAAGGACGGACGACAGAACACCAGCTGCCAACACATAGAGCGATAGCCGAAAAGCCCTAAAACGAAAGCCCGAAAGAATTGATGCTCTTTCGGGCTTTTTGGTCTATCGCCTGTTCAGCGACTCCGACATCA
>Ga0209097_10003234_pt1 | contig 12604 bp, 9 predicted proteins | sample AD_UKC052_MetaG_FD_184419 | JGI IMG/M metagenome (GOLD analysis project Ga0209097, IMG submission 184419) | Active sludge microbial communities of municipal wastewater-treating anaerobic digesters from USA - AD_UKC052_MetaG (SPAdes) (version 2) | ecosystem: Engineered > Bioreactor > Anaerobic >... | reverse complement strand
CGCGATCTCCTGCTCGGCCGGCAGCCCAAGGATTTTGACATCGCGACGGATGCGCATCCAAACCAGGTGAAGCGTCTCTTCCGCGACTGTCGGCTGGTCGGCCGCAGATTCCGCCTGGCCCACGTATTCTTCCGCAACACCTACATCGAAGTCGCGACGTTTCGGGCGCACATGCCGCCGGATGCCAAGCCGGTCCCGGAGCACCTGTTCCAGAAGCGCGACGGCGTGATCGCCCGGGATAACGTTTTCGGCACGCCGCCTGAGGACGCCGTGCGGCGCGACTTCACGGTCAACGCGCTGTTCTACAACATCGCCGATCGATCGATCATTGATTACGTGGAGGGCCTGAAGGATCTGGATGCGCGCGTGATTCGCGTCATCGGCGAGCCGCTCGTACGGTTCAGGGAAGACCCCGTGCGCATGATCCGCGCGATCCGATTTTCCTCGGCGCTGGATTTTGCCATCGAGGACAGCGCGTGGCAGGCAATGACGGAATTGAAGGACACGATTGCGCTGGCTTCCCGCGATCGCCTGTACGAGGAAGCGCTGAAGTTGTTGTTCTGCGGCCGTGCGGAAGTAGCGGTGGAAAAACTGATGAGCGCCGGCATCTTTCAAGTGATGTTCCCGGTGATAGGCGCGTGGTTGAAGACGCCGGAAGGCGTTGAGGGTCAGAAGTGGTTTTCCAAGGCGCTCCGTCAGGTGGATATCTGGAAGAAAGCGGGCATGACTCCCTATGAGCCACTTCTGTGGTCGTTGTTGTTTGGAGCCTATCACGAATTCATCGCGGAGCAGTTGGTGAAGGAAGGCTGGCCGCGACATTCGGCGTTGAGCGAGGCCGTGTTCCGACACTTGGCAAACCCCGCGAACTGTGTGCGGATTCCCAAGCGGGTAACCATCGCTGCGGCGCAGATCATGGCCCTTCAGCCCTCGTTCGAAAGAACGCAGGGAAAACGGGCGGAGCGACTTGTGCGGCGCCTCTGTTTCCACGATGCCTTGGTCTATCTCAAGTTCTCATCCGGCCTCACGGGGAAGAATAAGGATCTGCTGCAGACGTGGATGACGATCTCCCGGTCTCTCTGACCTCCGGTATCCGGCGGGGGAGGATTCCACAGCCACAAAAGGCACAAGAACCACAAGAGGATGCCCACAGATTGACACGGATGGGGGAAGAGAAATCTGAGGGAGGTTTAACCGCGGATTTCGCTGATAGCGCGGATGGGGATGGGAGAGAAGTGTGAGCCAGCAGATAGACCCAGATGACACGGATGAAGAAGGTGTGATTCATGGGGAAGATGAAGAGGGTGCCCACAGATCAAACAGATGAAGATGGGGAAGGGGCAGAGGGACAGAGGGAAATGCCTAAGCACCAATGACCAATGGGGAGGGGAAGAGATTAGAGATTGGTTATTGGAGATTAGCTATTGGGTATTGGGAACCATAAACCATCCAACCATTAACCATTCCCCATCCCTCATCCCTTATTCCGCGTTTGATCTGACGGCGGAAAGCGGTTACAAATTCGTCTTCAGGCTGCGATGAACGAGGGCGTTGCTGCCCTCCGGGAGGATGCCCTTGAAATCGTTGAGATTGCCCATCCTGACTGCGTTTGTTCTGTCGGCTGCCTGCTGCTGGGCGGAGGATCGTATGTCGACACCGGATATGGAACGCCGTATCGAGTCCCTGCTGAAACAGATGACGCTTGCCGAGAAAGTGTCGCTCTGCCACGGCAACTCGAAATTCAACACGGCAGGAATCAAGCGGCTGGGCATTCCCGGGCTGGCGATGTCCGATGGTCCGCATGGTGTGCGGCGCGAGACGGCGCCGGACTCCTGGGGCCCGGCAGGGTGGGAAGACGATTACGTGACGTATCTCCCGACCGGTTCCGCGTTGGCCTCGACTTGGAACCCGGCGATGGGACGGCTTTTCGGAGAGACGCTGGGCGCGGAGGCGCGGCATCGCAACAAGGACATCATTCTCGGCCCCGGCATCAACATTGTCCGCACACCGGTCTGTGGCCGCAACTTCGAGTACCTCGGCGAAGATCCCTATCACGTGGGCAGGATGGCTGCCGAAGTCGTGCGTGGTATTCAGAATAACGATGTGGCCGCGTGCGTGAAGCACTACGCGCTGAACAACCAGGAGTGGAACCGCGGCTGGGTCAATGCCGTGGTCGATGAGCGCACGCTGCGTGAGATTTATCTCCCAGCGTTCGAAGAGACGGTTCGCGCCGGCGCCCTCACGTTCATGGGTGCGTACAACCGGTTCCGCGGGCAATTCTGCTGCGAGAACAAATACCTCGTGCACGACATCCTCAAGGGCGAGTGGGGCTTCAAAGGCGTGTACCTTTCGGACTGGGGTGGCGTGCACAGCACGCGCGATTCCGCGATGAACGGCCTCGACATCGAGATGGGCACGTCGGACGACTACAATACGTTCTACCTCGCTAATCCCCTGCGCGAAGCGGTCGAGCGGGGCGAGATTCCGGAGAGCGTTGTCGACGATATGGTCCGGCGGATTCTGCGCGTCATGGCCCGCACCGGCATGCTCGATCCGGCGACTCGCAAGACGGGCTCGCGCAACACCACCGCGCACCAACAGGCGGTCCGGGACATCGCCGCCGAGGCCATGGTCCTGCTGAAGAACAACGGCGTGCTGCCGCTGGACATCAACAAGACGCTGAAACTTGTGGTGATTGGCGAGAACGCCACCAAGCAGCATGCGGATCAGGGCGGCAGTTCGGCCATCCGCGCACTCTACGAAATCACGCCTTTGGAGGGGCTGAAGCGGAAGGGCGGGGGGATGGTCAAGATCACGTTCGTGGAGGGCTACAAGGACACGGGCGATACCGCTTCTTTCGAGGCGATCAGCGATACCTTCATTCAGACCTTCGACCCCAAGTCGGGCATTCGCAGTTGGAAGGGCGAGTACTTCAACGACCGGGATTTGCGGGGCACACCCGTCGCGGTTCGCTACGACAAGGCCGTGGATTTCAACTGGCGCGATCAGGGGCCGGCCTCGGGCGTGCGTGAAGACAACTTTTCCGCGCGGTGGACGGCCGACATCCGGCCGACGTCCAGCGGAACCTATCACCTGGCGCTCAACAGCGACGACGGCTCGCGGCTGAAGATCAACGGCAAGGTGGTGATCGACCACTGGGGCGATCATGGCGAAGAGCAGAAGGATGCGCGGATCGAATTGGCTGCGGGGCAGACGTATCGCTTTGAAGTGGAGTACTACGATTCAAGCGGCGGCGCGATGATCAAGCTCGGGTGGGTGCGGCCGGACTCCCGCGGCGTGAATCCGGAAGTCGAGTTTGCCGAAGCCATCAAGGCTGCGCGCGATGCCGACGCGGTCCTCATCTTCGGCGGTCAGAATCACCGCTACGACACGGAAGGTGTCGACCGGCGCGATATTCGCCTGCACGGGAAGCAGAACGAATTGATCGAAGCTGTCGCTGCGGTCAATCCGCGCACGGCGGTGTTTATGGTGAGCGGCAGCGCCGTGGAGATGCCGTGGATCGACAAGGTGCCGTGTGTTGTGCAGGTGTGGTATGGCGGCATGGAAGTCGGGAGCGCGGTGGCGGACGTTGTGTTCGGCGACGTCAACCCGTCGGGCAAATTGCCGATTACGTTCCCGCGGCGGCTTGAAGACAGCCCTGCGCATGCGATCGGGCAGTACAACGATCAGGACTGCGAATATCGGGAGGGGTTGCTGGTCGGCTATCGCTATTACGACACCCGCAAGGTGGAGCCCCTGTTCCCGTTCGGGCACGGGCTGTCCTACACGAAATTCACATACAGCAACCTGAAAGTGGACCCGAAGACGCTGGAAGCGCGTGTCGACATCACGAATGCCGGCAAGTGCAAGGGCAAGGAAGTCGTGCAGCTTTATGTGCACGACGTCGAATGCAGCGTGCCGCGCCCGGTGAAGGAACTGAAGGGATTTGCGAAAGTGGAACTGGCCCCCGGCGAAACCAAACGGATTACCTTCCGCCTGACCGAGCGTGACCTGGCCTTCTACAGTGTGGCGACCAAGCGCTGGGTGGCCGAGCCCGGCGATTTCGACATACTCGTCGGCAGTTCGTCGCGCGATATCCGGCAGCAGGCACGCCTGGCCTATGCGCCGTGACATTGGCTGAACGTTGTGCGGTGGTGCCGAAGGTCTTGTATCGTCTATGCGGCGCGGATCGTGCATGATCTGCCCCCATGACGTCACCCATCAAAATTCTTTTTGTCTGTGGGCAGAACAACCGGCGCAGTCTTACGGCGGAGAAGATATTCAAAAGCAGCCGCCGGATATCCGCCCGGGCTGCCGGTCTGAGCGATACCAGCAAGCACAGGATCAATGAATCCGACCTGGCCTGGGCTGACCTTATTCTCGTAATGGAGCGCAAGTATGCCTCGCGCATCCGGGACAACTTCAGTCATCTTGAATCGCTTCCGCCGATCGAATGTCTCGATATCTCCGATGAGTACATCTTCATGCAGGCGGAGCTGATTGAAATCCTCCGCTCCTCTGTGGCACAAGTGCTCGAAGAGCTCGAGCCTGAGCCGGACGCCTGAGCGGCGACCACGGATGGGAGAACCCACGAAACACACGAAAGGGCACGAATGGGGAGAGGAAATGCTTTTGCCACGAAGAGGCACAAAGGCAGAGAGGGAAATGACCAAGTGCCAATGACCAAGGGGGACGGGGGAAAGGGCAGAGGAGAGTTATTGGTTATTCGCTATTAGAGATTGGAGATTCGATATTGGGTATTGGGAAGCATAGACCATCACCCATTCCACGTTCCCCACCATGGCACTGATTGGATTAGAAAATATTCGCATGGCGTTCGGCGGGCCGCTCCTGTTGGACGGCGTGACGCTGCAGATCGAAAAAGGGGAACGGGTCTGTCTTCTCGGCCGCAACGGGGAAGGCAAGTCGACGCTGCTGCGTGTGCTGGCTGGAGAACTGGAACCGCCTACGGGCATCATCAGCCGCCAGAAGAATCTGCGGGTGGGCTACATGCCGCAGCAGGTCCCCAAGGATGCGCCGGGAACCGTAGCCGACATCGTGGCGGGCGGATTGGGGAAGATCAAGGAGGAGTGGGAACGGCACCGGCTGATCCAGAAGGCCATTTCGCAAATGGGCCTGGACCCGAACGCGGTTTTCGACGGACTCTCCGGCGGGCAGAAGCGACGGACACTGCTTGCGCGGGCACTGGTCAACGATCCCGATCTGCTCGTGTTGGATGAGCCCACCAACCACCTCGACATCGACTCCATCCAATGGTTGGAAAGTTTCCTCCTCCGCTGGCCCGGCACGCTTCTATTCGTGACCCACGACCGCGTTTTTCTTCGCAAGCTGTCCACCCGTATCGTGGAACTGGACCGCGGCCGTCTTTCAAACTGGGATTGCCCGTATGACAAGTATCTCGAGCGCAAACAGTCGCTGCTCGAAGCCGAGGCCCAGCAGAACGCGGTGTTCGACAAGAAGCTGGCACAGGAAGAGACATGGCTGCGCAAGGGCGTGAAGGCCCGGCGAACGCGTAACGAAGGTCGCGTGCGCGACCTGATGCGTTTGAGGGCTGAGCGCAGCGCACGTCGCGAAGTCAGCGGTCCGGTGAACATGCAGTTGCAGACCGCCGAGCGGTCCGGCATGAAGGTCATCACCGCCAAGAAGCTATCCTACCAATGGGGCCACGAACCCATCGTGTCCGGGTTCTCCACGCAGATCATGCGCGGCGACAAGATCGGGTTGATGGGACCTAACGGCTGCGGGAAGACGACACTCTTGAATCTCCTGCTTGGCCGTCTTGAACCGCAGGAGGGAACGGTTGAGCACGGTACCAAGCTGGAAGTTGCCTACTTCGACCAGCATCGTGCGCAGTTGGATGAAGATCAAACCGTGGCGCACAACATTGCCGACGGCAACGATTCCGTGTTCATCAACGGCCGTTCGCGGCATGTCATCAGCTACCTGGAAGATTTTCTCTTTCCGCCCGAACGGTCGCGCACGCCGGTGCGCGCATTATCGGGCGGGGAGAGGAACCGGCTGCTGCTGGCCAAGTTGTTCGCGAAACCGTCCAATGTTCTGATGCTCGACGAGCCCACCAACGATCTCGACGTGGAAACGCTCGATTTGCTGGAAGACCTGCTCGTGGAATACACGGGCACGCTGCTGCTGGTCAGCCACGACCGCGAGTTCATCAACGAAGTCGTGACCAGCACGCTGGTGTTCGAAGGGAAGGGCCGGGTCGTGGAATACGTCGGCGGCTACGACGACTGGCTCAGGCAGCGTCCGCCTCCTGAAGAAGTGCCGCGGCGTAAGAAGGAAGCCGGTGGTGAAACGCCCAAGCCGCCGGAGGCGCGCCCGCGCAAGCTCAGCTTCAAGGAGCGGAAGGAACTTGAGTCGCTTCCCGGGCGGATCGAGTCGCTCGAGAAGGAATTGGATGAACTGCACCGGGTGATGAGTGATTCCGCCTACTACCGTTCCTCGCCGGAAACGATCTCGGCCAACGCTGAACGCGCGAAGCGGATTCCGGAAGAGCTGGAACAAGCCTACGCCCGCTGGGCGGAGCTGGAAGAAAAGAGTGGATAAAGAGTTCACCACGAAACACACGAAGGACACGAATGGGGACGGGAAGTGGCAGAGTGGCAAAGGGACAAAGGTACAGAGAGAAATGCCCAAGCACCAATGACCAATGGGTCGGCCTCGTACTCGTAATCCTAATCGTACTCTGATTTGATTAACCGCGAATTAACACGAATGGACGCGAATAAGGGGAAGAGAGATTGGAGATTGGGATTAAAGAGAAGAACAGCCACTAAGAGGCACAAGAATCACAAAAAGGATTAAGAGGGTGCCCACAGATTGACACGGATGAAGCAGATGGGGAAGAAAAACCTGAAGGCTGAGACCTGAGTGGGCAAAGGGGAAGTGGCAGGGGGGCAGAGGGGGAAATGACCAAGCACCAATGACCAATGGGGAGGGGAAGAGATTAGAGATTGGTTATTGGGTATTGGGGACCCATCAACCATTAACCATTCTCCATTTTCCATTTCTTCTTGTGCGTCTTGTGCCTTTTCGTGGCTCACTGGTGCTGCCCGAAAGTTATTTGCATTCCGGTCGAAAGGGAGCACAGTCCTGTTGCCTGGAGTAGACATGCGGTCGGTTGGTTAATTCAAACCACAAGGGGCACGACGATGGGCGACAGATCACCGAAGGCGTTGCACAAAACGGCGAAGCAGCATCAGGCCAAGGCGGACCTCGAAGCTCAGAAGAAGCAGGCGGCCATTGCCGCGAAGAAGTCCCCCGCGGGCAAGTAGCAGAGCGTTTTCCTCCGGGCATTCCATGGACGGCCCGCGCCGTTCCCTCCAGGGCCCCGCGAATGCGCGGCGGCTCCCCGTCTTCCGCTTTGATCAGCCCCGATGAAGATGGGCGATGCTTTGGCCGCAAAAAGGCACAGGAATCGCAAGGGGATGAAGAAGGTGCCCACAGATCAAGCAGATGGGGAGGGAACAAAGCACAGAGATCGGGGATTGGATATTGGGAAGAGAGAAAGACTCTCAACCACTGATGGACACTGATAGACACTAATGAGGAGTTAACGCAAAGGCGCGGGGGTTGGAACAAGAGGGAGAGGATTTTAACGCCAAGACCGCAAAGGGGCAGGACTTGAGCGAGTTTTCCAAAGGTTGGAAAAAATAGGACCGCGATTTTCCAAGGGTTGCCTGCCCGAAAGACCGTCCTGCGGCCAGGGGAACTTTTTCCGCCGGATTTTCCAATGCTTGGAAGATTTCTGATCCGTTTTTCCAATGGTTGGAAAATTCCACATCACTTTTTCCAAACATTGGAAAATTCCAGATGAAGGTTTCCAGAGGTTGGAAAAAAGGGGTCTTCTTGTGTACGGTATGTGTCAGCGCACACAGTGCCGTCGCGTCTAAGGAGGCAGGGATATGCAAAGGGGAAACGCGAAGCGTACTCCGCTCAGAGATCCTCCGCTGCGCCTTCCGGGGCAGTCGTCGGATGCAGAACTCACCCGGCTGTTTGACGAGAAGATACTACTGTATCTAGTTGCGCCTGTGCTAATGGTGTTGCTTGCAGCGCTCGAATGGTGGCGTGCATGGCTGCCAAGCCCCCCCCATCCACGGCTTCTCACGATCATCGCTCTGGTTGTTGTGGTGTTCTCTGTCCGCCGAATACAGGTGTTGATGAAACAGGCCCGGGCAATCGGGTTGGGGATCAGAGGTGAAAAGGCGATCGGGCAATTACTGGAGACGTTTCGGGCGGATGGGTACCAAGTGTTCCATGACATCCCGTGCGAAAGCGGCGGCAAGAAGTTCAACATCGATCACGTGATTGTTGGCCCGCAGGGGATGTTTACGATAGAGACAAAGACCATCAGCAAGCCGATGCAGGGGTCGGTGGAAGTGGTCTTCGACGGTGAGAAGATTTCGGTAAATGGTTGGACGCCGGAACGGGATCCCGTCGTTCAGGCTCAGGCCGAATCCAGGTGGTTGCACGACATGCTCCAGGGCGCAACGGGCCGCTCGTTCTGGATTCAGCCGGTCATTGTGTACCCCGGATGGTTTGTTCGCGAGACCGCTCAAGAATCCAGGGTGTGGGTTCTCAACCCTGACCGTCTTCGCAAGAAGATCCAATTCCAACCACAGCACCTCAAACCCGAAGACATCGCACTCATCACGGACCGCATGGGTGTGTACGTGCGGAACTACGAGAAGTCGTAGGGCGCAATAGGTTTGCAGCCAGCTTGACGCGGAGCCAATCGCTCCAACATCATCTCTTCCGTGTCGTCCTGACTTGACTCATTGTCCATAGACTTATCGTCCATGTTGCGCTCCACTGGCGGGCATGAAAAGGAATCGTGTCTTCGGATCTTGGGAGATCAAGTGTTACACCGTCATCTGTCAGTGGCATGACGGAGAGCTTGCCTGCAATTCGTGGCAGACGATTGCAGTGGTGCTCAATGTCGGCGGTGGCCCGCAGAATGCCGCGAATGAGGCCTGTCTGTTTCTGATCTGGCGACAACAGGGGATAGCCACGGCCTCGCTTGTGATTGAAGGTCGGCCGACGCTGTATGTTCCCGACGACGTTCTCTTTGACGCGCAAGAATACGACGAGACCATTACGTTTGGTGCGGAGATTCTTGCCACTGCAATCATCGATGAGAAGGGGCCCGCGCTATTCGCGGGTCAGTGAGACCTGTCGGATGGGCGCTTTCCGATCGATCATTTGGAGCCGGGCGAAGATCACGCAGCATTCCCCTGAGACACGGGAAACCATCGTATTAGCGTGTTCCAAAATAGAACACTTTGATATTTTACTCGTAATGAGCAGGGCTTATTACTCCGACTCCATCGCAGATTTTGTGCGAAGTGATCCAGATGCCACCATCGGGAAATTGGCTCAAGCGAGTGAATTTCCAGTTGAGACGACACAACGTGATGCGTGGTTGGGGCAGATTCAGATTTTGATGCCAATTCTCGGGAAATACGAGGGGAGCATCTACTTCGAGTACTCTATTCCTCGCATGGGGGAGCGCATAGACGTCGTCTTGCTGATCGATGCGGTTATCTTTGTGCTGGAATTTAAGGTAGGCGAAAAGGATTTTACTGCCCATGCCGTGGATCAGGTTTGTGACTACGCGCTGGACCTGAAGAACTTTCATGAGTCCAGTCATGACTGCTACGTTGCCCCCATTCTTATTGCAACAAAGGCGAAGGCCTGTGAAGCAGTTGTTGCGGTGACCCCGCAAAACGACAAATTGCTTTTCCCGATTAAGAGCGTTCCCGACACATTGATTTCTACCATTGATGCCGTTTTGGAATTCACCGCGGGCGATCGCATTGAAGCCAAGGCGTGGGAGACGGGTCGATACTGTCCGACGCCCACCATTATAGAGGCGGCGATGGCGTTGTATCGCAAACATGATGTGGCCGAGATTTCTCGAAGCGACGCGGGAGCGAAGAACCTTCACCAAACGACGGACGCCATTTCGAAAGTCATACGGTTAGCCAAAGAACGAAGCCACAAAGCTATCTGTTTTGTGACAGGCGTTCCGGGAGCAGGGAAGACCCTGATCGGATTGAACATCGCAACCAAGCATCTTGATGCAGATGGTGACATGTACAGCGTCTTCTTGTCTGGCAATGACCCCTTGGTGAGAATCCTGCAGGAGGCTCTGGCTCGCGACAAAATCCGGCGTGAAAAAGCAGCGAAGAAGCGGATTAGCAAGAAAGAAGCCCTGAGCGAGGTTAAGGCGTTTGTGCAAAACGTGCGCCATTATCGTGATGAGTACCTTAAGGATTCCAAACCACCGGTTGATCATGTTGCGCTTTTTGATGAGGCCCAACGTGCGTGGAATCTGGCGCAGACCGCAAATTTCATGCGGCGGAAGAGAAACCGGCCGAATTTCAGCCAGTCTGAACCTGAGTTCTTGATTTCCTGCATTGATCGTCACTCAGACTGGGGCGTCATCGTCTGCTTGGTCGGGGGAGGGCAGGAGATCAACACCGGTGAGGCGGGAATTGGTGAATGGATCGAGGCCCTTAATCGCTCCTTCCCCCAATGGCACATTCACATTTCAGATCGTCTGACAGACAGTGAATACGGTGCGGGAGCTTTTCTGGAGAAGATCAAGACACGTCCCAATGTCTCCTACAGTGAGGATTTGCACTTGTCGGTTTCCATGCGTTCTTTTCGGGCCGAAAATGTCTCGTTGTTGGTCAAGCAGATGCTAGACCTAGACGCAGAGGGAGCGCGGCAGACCTTCAGACAACTGAACAAGAAATACCCTATTGTCATCACGCGAAATGTAAAGAAAGCGAAGGAGTGGCTTAAAGAAAACGCGCGCGGTTCAGAGCGATACGGGATCGTGGTTTCATCGAGTGCGGAGCGACTTCGTCCCCATGCCATCCACGTGAAAGCGCCGATGGATCCGGTGCATTGGTTTCTCGCCGGTAAGGAGGATGTCCGGTCGTCATACTACCTAGAAGATGTGGCGACCGAGTTTAGCATTCAAGGATTGGAATTGGATTGGGCCTGCGTGACTTGGGATGCCGACTTCCGTTATGAGCCGCAGGGATGGAGACATTTCTCATTCTGTGGCGACAAGTGGAATCGAGTGAAGAAACATGAACGGCAAGACTACCTCAAAAACGCGTATCGGGTCTTGTTGACTCGTGCGCGGCAGGGGATGGTGATTGTTGTGCCTCAGGGTGACGTCGCAGACCCGACGCGATTGCCGGAATTTTATGACCCGTCATTTGAGTACCTTAGAGGTATAGGGTTTCCCGTCATTTAGCCTCTGTGCGCATCTGCCTCTCTTGATGCCGACCAGTGGTTGGGAGGTCGGGGTGTTTCTAGCGTACGCGTTCTGTCTTCTTCTCGTCGGCCAAGGTCTTAAGGAGGTTCTTGTCGCGGTGCTTGCCGAAGTTTCGGCGGATGGACTGGAGGGCAGCGGGCTTTGTCGGGGTCCCGCCATCCGTATGGACTATCTGTGTGTTCTGCGTCATCTGTGGGTCGAATCTTGAAGCTCTGAAGCCCAATGTCTATTCTTTTTGGCATGAGCGTGACGGTTGAGGAGTTGCGCGATTTTCTGAGCGGATCGGTGCCACGGATCGTTCCGCCCAATGTCCGCCGAAGTGCGTTGAGGCGGATCCCGATGACGATCGCGGTGATGGGCATTTTCTTTGCCCTGTTCGGTCTTCCTTTCATGGCCATATTCTTTCCCTGGCGACTGCTGGATGATCTTTCTTTGAATGTGGGGGCGCGGGTGACGCGCGATGCCACTGTGACCGCTTGTGAAACCACCTCCATGAGTGAGAACAACCGGAGGGTATTCAAGTACGAGTTCTCCTATACCCCGGCTGGCGGATCGTCCATGAAGGGCACGTGTTATGCCACGGGCGTGGCGCGGGATGCAGGGTCGCGCGTGGCTGTCGAATATCTCCCGGTTCGCCCGGCCGTGGCGCGGATCGAGGGCTGCCGCCTCTCGCCATTTCATTGGGGAGGCGGTTTTGTCGTTCTCTTCCCTTGTATCGGCGTGGCGATAGTGTTCTTCACCCTCCGGGCGCGGCGGCGGCTGGCCCAACTCCTCGCGGAAGGGATTTTCAGCGCGGGCCGGATTGAATCCGTGGAGGCCACCTCCGTGACGGTGAACAAGCAGAGGCAGTATCGCGTCACGGTGGTTTTCAAGGATGCTGCGGGCGAGCGCCGGAGCAGCTATTCAGCCTATGGGCGCGATGCTGAACTGGCAGAGACAAAGCGCGCCGATGGTTCCGTTGTGGGTGTACTTTACGACCCCGCCAATCCGTCCCGTATCCTGCTGATCGATGAGCTGGTGAGGTAGGGAGATTGGAGATTCGTTATTGGTTATTGGGAAGAGGGGAAGATTCTCAACCACTGATGGACACTGATAGACACTAATTGGGAAGTGACAGAGATTGGGGAAGAAGAGGGGAGTTTGAACAGAAGGCAACAAAGGGAACGAAGAGGATGAAGATGGGGACAAGGGGTGGGGTTGAAGAGGGATTCGGACAGAAGGGAACGAAGAGGATGAGTGGTGAGGGGAAGGGGCAGGGGGAAATGACCAAGTGCC
>Ga0209097_10003228_pt1 | contig 12620 bp, 10 predicted proteins | sample AD_UKC052_MetaG_FD_184419 | JGI IMG/M metagenome (GOLD analysis project Ga0209097, IMG submission 184419) | Active sludge microbial communities of municipal wastewater-treating anaerobic digesters from USA - AD_UKC052_MetaG (SPAdes) (version 2) | ecosystem: Engineered > Bioreactor > Anaerobic >... | reverse complement strand
CCGGAACCTTTTCGAGGAGGTAACTGCCGGGAGGTGGCGGCGTTCTTTTAATGCCCACCTGCATACTGCGCGAAAAAGTTTCCTTTCCATCGGCGCCGTTCAGCACTTTACACTCCAACAACAGGTTGGCCGCATTTTCCATCATGGAGGCAGATTCGGGCATCCAGGGAAAAGACACCCTGTCCGAAATCCTGATAAAAACTTCCCAATAGTCCGACGAGCCTTTTGCCACTTTGGGCTTGAATTTTGGAAACTCCCGCAGCATGGAGGATGATCGTGTAACCTCAAAACCATCCAGTTCAAAACCGGCTTCCCAGTAGCTGTTCATGGCTTTCAGCAGGGACCGCTTCATTATTTGCGCCATGCTATCGTTCATGGCATAAATAATCCGCGGGCTTGTATAAGCCGCCATGGGCGACGAGGAAACATCGGTGAACCCTTCATAAAAACCGGTTCCTGAAAAAATATACGTAACCTCTTTTAACCGCATGGGCTTTGAGGTATTCTGTGCGGTAAGCAGACCACAGCTAGCCAGGAACCCCGCAACCGGCAGGGCTTTCTTTAACCATTGAAAGGATTTTGCATGGTTTCTTTCCATTGCAGGTAATGTTTATGCCGGAATTGCCACAATATCAAAATGCTTCCACCTGAGCATATCTTCTTTTTTGGTGAGCAGCACTTCCTTTCCGGCCGATTCGAAACCATCAATCATCATTACCTTGTAACCGAGATTTTTCACGGTTTCATACAAATCAAAGCGCTCTTCGGGGGTAAGGTGCACATTGCATTCCGACACAATAACCGGCTTGAACCGCATGATAACCCCGGCAATGGACTTAATGATTTCCTTATCGTAGCCCTCGGCATCCACTTTTATGAACCCAAGTTTGGGCAATTGTCCGGCAAAATGGGCATCAAGGTAATTTTCGAGGTTACGACCCTGTACATCAAGCGTATGCTTATGCCCGTGGTTCTGATTTTGAATGGAATCTAAAAACCCGCCATTGCAGAAGCTTGCATCGGAGTAGTTAAACGTATAAGTGCCATCATGGTCAGTGGCGGCAAACATCAGGGGTACAATATTGGTAACGCCGGGATTGAGCTTGCTGTTTTGCTCAAGTACCCTGAACACATAAGGATTGGGTTCAAGACCAAGCACCGTACCGTTTGCACCGGCACAAAGCGCCATTGGCACCGTGGTATCGCCGGTATGGGCGCCAATATCAATTACCATTGCGCCCGGCTTTATATATTGCCGGTAAAAATCCATCATTTCATTGGTAATGATCTTCGGCTTATCGTAGGGATGCAGCCATTGGGCATAATCCACCTTACCATAATCTTTCAGGTTAAAATGCCTGATATCCCACCCGTACTGATGGAGCGATTGCTTTGATTTGATTTTCTCGATTTTCTTTTTGATAAAGCCGAACATGATGTATAAGTTAAGATTATTCCTGATAAACAAACAAAATTAGGCTAATATAAATTGCCAGCCCGGGGCTTGTGTAAAATGGCTTTTCCGGCCTGGAAAACAGGTTGCCTATTGTTTTTCTGCCTGCTTCAGCCGCCATTTCACGATCCGTTTAATCAGTTTTTCGGGTAAGGGCCTGTCCAATGGAAACTGAATGGCGCCTTTGGATGTTTTAAAGCCCTTCAGTTCACCGGCAAACTGGGCAATAGGTTCTGATGTTGGGTAAAACCCGATATGGTTTTTATATCCGGCATAATACACCAAATTTATCCGCTTCCTGAAGGAGGGCATGGCGTAGGCAATGGTTTCTTCTGACCCCGGCAGTGCAGCGCGGATGATGGCCCGGAGGTGCTGCAATTGTTTTTGTGTTTCCGGCGCAAACTGTGCGATATAGGCGTCATGTAAATCATTCTCCATAGGGCAAATGCTTTAAGTGGTTTTATATCCTTACAAATATAGAGCGACCCCTCTTATTACCTGCAACCTGCTCAAACAGAAAAACAGCAAATTCCCGGAATTTTCCTTCCTTCTTTCAACCACTTATGAATAAATTGCAGGTTTAATCAATATTATGGCAGAACCGCTGGCAGTTCCGGCCGAAGAAACGGATATCGTTTCCGGAAAAGGAGAAAAAAAGAAGAAAAACAAAGAGGAGAAAATGGACCTTACGCTCGACAAAATGGAATTGTCGTTATACCGGGCGCAATTGTCCATGGTACGTACCGCAACCACTACCACCTCACTTGGCTTTGCCTTGTACAAATTACTGGAAGAAAAGGTACACGATGGATTGGATGGCCCACTCATAAAAATATTTACGCCCCGTATAGTGGCGCTCGTCCTGTTTTCTTCCGGTTTTCTTGGGCTGATAACCTATTCTTTCAGGCATGCAGCGGCACTAAAAAAAATCAACCGCCTGACCCCGAAATTTTACTACTCGGGCGTAATGCTGGTTAGTTATATTATCCTGCTGCTAACGATGTTCCTGTTTGTGGGGGCGTTGATAAACGGGTAAACGGGGTTTATCCGTTTATTGAATTACCTCATTGCTTCCTTTTGCACCAAGGAGGCTACAGGCCTGCGCGAATTCAGCTCATGCATCAATCAACCGACGAAATTTTGAGCGAATGAAAAATCCATCCGCAGGCTTCGGCCTTTGTATTAAGCTGACTGATGGCGGCGCCATAACCCGAAATCCCCGCTTCGGCCGGCACAAGCACACTGATTACCTGTGAACCCGAAATAGAAATATCCTGGAAGTTAGCAAGGGGGTAATTGAAAACCCTGAATTTGTAGACTTTGGCAGGTTCGTTGAGGGTGATATTGAATTCAACAAGATGTTTTTTGCCCGGCTTGATTGCATCAAAACTTACCTGCATACCGGGATTTACCACACCCGGGTAAGCAGAGCTGAATAAGGCGATATTGTTGCTCACTGCCGGATCGGTCAATACCATGATTGCAGAATAAAAACTCAGGAATTTTTTCCCCGTCCGTGGCTTGTTTGGGCTCAATGTAACCGAAGTTATTACGGCGGTCATTTTGGCGCCGAGGGCTTTGGTAATTTCCCGGTCGGTTAAAGTGGTAGGTTTCAGGTTGCGCAGGGTGGCGTCATCTACCTTCAGCTTCCGGAGGGTTTCAAGGGTTGGGTTGTCCAATCTTTTAATCAGCGCCATTGTTTTAAAATTTTAAAATGAAAAATTAAGAGAACCAATGTAAGGCAATTTGGCAAGAAAAAGAAATTGGTCATCCTGTGCATGCCGCGACGCGATGCATTGCGTCTATGCATGCACAGGGGAAACGTCATCTAAAATACCGCAAGAAATCCCTGCCAACCACCCCAAGGGCGGCAGGCCCATGCACCTATTTACACTGGCAACGCATAGCCAATACGTTTGAGGGATGAACGTTTGTTGCCCGCCCTTACGAATGGAACGGTCAAAATAGAAGTAGTTGGGAAAAATTGCAGACGAGGTATGCGTGTAATAGCCTTTTAAAATTAAATCTTTTGATATAGAATAAACAGCCTTGATTTGCCACAAGAATCTAAAAAATAACTTGTTATACGATTAAATTAGAATAATTTTTGAAAAATAATCCTTTTCCCTCTCTGGTTTGTACCTTTTTGATTGGCCAAAAAGGTACCCAAAAAGGCCCCCCGACGCTTAATACCCCCAAGCGGCGGGATGGTTCCCTGATTAAGCTTTTGTACTACTGTAGTGCCAGGCATTCGGCCCCTGATTTCGTTCAATTATTTTAATAGTCTTCCCTTTTATAAAGCACAATAAGTAATTACTTAAACAGAAAAAATAAAAAATGGCAAAATTTATTACAGGTCAGAATCTGGAGAAAGCGATATATGATATTATTTGGCAGGCAAAAGAAACGTTGCTGATTGTATCTCCCTTTATAAAGTTGGATGACTACTTTAAAAAACTATTTGATAAGCATACAAATAATCCAAAGCTGCATTTATTAATCGTATTTGGAAAAAACGAAAATATGGTTAGTAAAAGCCTGAGTAAGACAGATTTCGATTACTTCAAAAAGTTTTTAAACGTAAGTATTATCTACATACCCAATTTACATGGTAAGTATTATGCAAATGAAGTGATGAGTGTTCTTACATCTATTAACCTCTATGATTATTCCTTTACCAACAATATTGAATTCGGAGTTTTATCAGATGCAGGTAGGTTAAATAATTCTCTTGATAACGCAGATCAGGATGCCTGGAACAATTGTAACAAAATAATTCAGGAAAACGAAGCTGTTTTTATAAAACGTCCTGTTTTTGAGAAGATAATGCAGGGCGCATTTCAAGGAAAGAATTACATAAACTCTGAAATATTGCTGGACTCTACGCAAAGATTTTACTGGGGTGCATTCCCAACAAAAAGGTCGGATAGCACAATTAAAAAGATCGGGGAGTTTCCGGATTTTATTGAGTTCTGCTCTGTTGATTCTCCCAGGCCGGAAAGAGAAAAAATTCCAAATAATACCAAAATCGGATATTGTATCCGGACCGGAAAAGAAATTCCATTTAATCCAAACAAGCCTTTGAGTATAGAATCGTATCAAACAGGGTATTTTTTTCAGATTGGGATTTCCCGGAAAGCTATTGTCATAAAACAGGTAAGCCTTCAAATGGAAAAACTTCGATGCGAAGGCCTGTTTTGTTGTAGACTACTTCCTGAAAATGTTTTTATACTGAATTTGGAAAGCCTAATTACCTACTAAAATACCGTACCGTCTCCCTGCCTACCACCCAAAGGGCGGCAGGTGAAGGCCCCAATGTGAACCGGCTAAGCGTTCCCAATCAGTTTGTAGGAAGAGCGTTCGTTGGCAAAATAAAAATCATCCGGAAAGCCCTGCAGGCGCAAGTATTTCCTCACCCCTGCCGTTCCAGCAGCTAGACCCGCCCCTCTCCAAAGGAGAGGGGTGCCCCTGATGGGTTTTGCTGATTAATTTTTTGATTTTTTTCAGGTGGATTTCTTCAAGCCTTGCTCTTCGATCAACCGATAGAACTCTCCTCAAAACCCTCCGGGAATCTCTGTGGCACCCTCCGGGAATCTCTGTGGCAACCCACCCCATGGTTCGTGTCTGCGTGCCTTTGTAGTAAAAAAACCTCGTGATCCTCCGTGTCTCCGTGCCTTTGGGGTAAAAAAACTCCGGGAATAACCACCATGCCACCAAGACTCTAAGTAACACAAAGAAAAACCCCTGGTGAACCTTCGTGCCTCCATGCCTTTGTGGTAAAAAAACCTTCGTGATCCTCCGTGTCTCCGTGCCTTTGTGGTATAAAAACTCCGGGAATAACCACCACTCCCAAACCGGCCTTATTTTTAAGGTTCATTAACCGCGATGAAAAAAAGACAGGATAAATAGTCCATCTATTCGTTTGCCAGGTGCAATGCTTGTAATTCTATTTCAACACTTAACCGGAAGTCAGTCTGTTTGATTTTAGAAAGGATGGGTTTAATTTCAGGAATGATGCCGTTAAGTTTTGCCTTTATAATGATGCCAATGGTACCTGTAAATGAAAGTCCAAGCCGGTCTGCAATTTTACGGGCTTTTATGTCATCAAGAATGAGAGTGCAGTCAGGTGTTTCCAATGCTAAAGCAATGGCGCTTGATTCTCCTTTGTCAATTTGCAATTCAAGCAGCTGTTGTTTGGACTTGTCTTTTACAGAAGTAATTTCAACCCACTCAGGAAGCGTTTCACCGAATTCAAAGGCTATATCAACAGTTGTGGTTATTTGTCCATAAACTTTGTTCAAAAGTTCAAGTTCGCCAATATTTGAAAGAATAATAAAACAACTTGTGTCAGCAATAATTGTTTTAGGCATTCTCTACATCTTTTGAAAGGTCGGTGGCAGGATAGTTCAAAATAGAAACATGGTAACTTCCCAATAATTCCGCGAATGTTCTTTTGGTTAACCCGGCAAGTTCAGCTGCCTGCCCAAGCGAAAGCTTTCCCTGTTCATAAAGCCTGCTTGCCACCAGCATGGCAATTTGGTTATTGTCAATATCTACACTATCTGGTATGTTAAGCGTAAGAACGTTCATTTTTCAAATTTAATAATTTATACCTGCTCTGCAATCAAAAAATCCAAAAATATGGCCCCAACCTGTGCTTCTTGAAGGCAGATACTCCTTCCAAACCGAAGGCAGGAGGTCCTGAGTAGCCGAGGTCGGGAGGTGGCTCGGGAACGGGATACCCTGGAATCTAAGCGAAGGTGAATTAGACCTTCGTGACAAAAACCCCGGGAATAGCCACCAAGACTCTAATTACCATAAAGATAAACCCTTGGCGAACCTTTGTGTTGTGTCTTTATGCCCTTTTGGTAAAAACCCTGGTGATCCTTAGTGTCTCCGTGCCTTTGTAGTAAAAAAACCTTTGTGATCCTTCGTGTCTCCATGCCTTTGTGGTAAAAAAAACCTTCGTGATCCTCCGTGTCTCCGTGCCTCCTATGTTTGCATAAAGCAAGAATGAATTACAGAAGATATACAAAATAAGTCAAATAGCTTTGTAGAAAAGTGAGTAGGGATGGGAGTCGGTTCGTGTCTAAATAGTCTTTAATGACATATTCTCACAAAGATTTTGCCCCATCCCATTCTTTCTCTTAGAGTCAGAACAGAATGTAAGGCATGCTGCAAAGTGGTATAGCCAGAATATCCAAACAGGAGACAAGACGTAGGGAGAATGTCACTTTTAGATTGTTCACCTTAAAATGTTTTCAAAATGATTGTAAAACAGGTGGCGGGGATTGATGTTTCCCAAAATGAACTGGTAGTTTGTCTTGGTAGTATGTCTGACACATGGGTGCCAGATTTGTATGCAAACAAAACCTTTCCAAACACAAATGCTGGTTTTAAGGCATTCACTGGATGGGTAAGTAAATCAACGATTGATGCAGTGCCGGTAAGGTATGTGATGGAAGCTACTGGTGTCTATCACCAAAAACTGGCATATTTTCTAAACGAGGCTGAACTGGAAGTAACCATTGTGCTACCTAACAAGATCAGCAACTATGCCCGTTCACTTGATACCAAAACGGTAACGGACAAAACGGCTTCGCAGGCCATCGCGCAGTTTGGCCTGGAGCGCAAACTGGACCTTTGGGAGAAACCCCAAGAAGTGTATAACAAAATTAAGCACCTCACCCGAGAGCGCGACCAGCTTGTATCTGAGCGAACTATGTTGAAAAATCAATTGCATGCCGAGCTGGCACAGGCTTATCCCTACAAGAAAAGCCTGGACAGGGTTCGTAAGCGTATTGCCTTGCTGGACAAACAAGAGAAGGAGATTATGGCCGAACTGCGGGGAATAATTGCATCTGATCCCGAAGTACAAAAAATTGTAATGATCTTATGTTCCATACCTGGTATTGGTATGCTAACTGCCGCAACGGTACTGGCAGAAACCAATGGATTTGAGCTAATCAGAAATAAGCGCCAATTGACAAGCTATGCCGGTCTGGACGTAAAGGAAAAACAATCCGGAACTTCCATCAAGGGTAAGCCACGTATTTCTAAAAAAGGAAACAAGTATCTTCGAAAAGCATTGTACCTGCCAGCATTATCAGCTATCCGCCATGAAGAAACCTTCAAAAATATTTTCGTCAGGCTGGTAAGCCGTCATGGCATAAAAATGAAAGCGGCGGTAGCCATACAAAGAAAATTACTAGAACTCATGTTCACGCTGTTTAAAACCAAAACGAAATTTGATAGGAAAATTCTCGGCAAAGGAATCCTGAAGGAAATGGTAGTTTTGGAAGAATTAGGGGGCGAACATGAATAGTTCGCCCCACTAAACAGGCTCACTCAAGGTGGCCTTAAAAAGCAAATTTAAAAAATCCCCAGATCCTCAAAAAATTTTAGGTTTTTAACACAGAATCTCTGCGTGGACAAGTGTATTTTTTGCGAAGCAAATGTATTTCTCTGAGCCTCTGCGTGGACTATTGTATTTTTTTGCGAGCAATAAATTACTTCGCGAGCGCATCCTGCATTTTGCGGATCCGGTCCTCGAGTTTTTCAGTCGTCAGGTTGTTCCGGTTCAGGCCATCAACAATAATTGGAAAGCTAAGCGGGGTAAGCCTTGCGGGGAATGTAATGATCACCGGGTTATTCATGATGCGTTGCATGGCCATCCGTAACCTTACCTCCTCCATTTGTTGCTCAAACACCTCATTATAGGCCTGCCTAAGCAACAGGTTTTCAGGATCAAATTCGCGGAACACTTTGAAAAGCAGGGAGGAGGACGCCTGCAGGTGCCGCGCTTTTTTTTGCTCACCGGGCATACCGGGAAAAACGAGCCCGCCGATAACGGCTATATCCCGAAACTTTCGCATCGCCATTTCTACCTGGTTGGTACTTTTCTGCATATCGTGCAGCAGGTTATCGATACTGAATAAATCGTACACATTGGTATCATCCACGGGTATCGGCTTGTCGCTCATCAATTCAAACCCATAATCATTCATGGCTATGCTGAAACTGATGGGTAGTAATTTCCCGATGCGGTAGGCAATTATTGCGCTCATGGCTTCGTGTACCAGTCTTCCTTCAAATGGATAAACCACCAAATGGTAGCCTTCCTCGTCTTCAAGATGTTCAATCAGCAGTTCGTTGGTGCCGGGTATATGCGATAATTCGTCCTGCAACATCAAAAGCGGTTTCAGGCTGCTGATTTCAACCGGGAACTGATTTTCGGGTTCACCTTTTACGAGCCCGGCTGCGAGTGAAAATGTTTCGCGCAGCACCTCGCCGAGGTTGGCAGTAAGGCTCATCCGGCCGCCCATCCAGCTTGGCACCATGCTTTTTTTGCTCTTGCTTTTACGTACCAGCACCGTCATATCTTTTACTTGTACCAGTTCCACATTTCTACCGGCCAGAGTAAAAACATCTCCCGGATCAAGCCGGCTGATAAACCATTCTTCAATATGACCAATATAGCCGCCTGTCATAAATTTCACCTTCAGCATGGCATCGCTTACAATGGTGCCTATACTGAGGCGGTGCCGCATGGCAAGCCGCCTGCTTTTTATGCGGTAAATGCCGTGTTCATCAATTTCTACCTTTTTAAATTCGTCGTATTGATTTAATGCTTTTCCACCTTCAGTCAGGTGGTTCAGCAGGGTGGCCCATTCATTTTCGGTGATATCCGAAAATCCATAGGTGCTTTTGATAACGGGTAATATTGCTGCAGGTTTAAAACCTTCACCCACCGCAAGGGTGCAAAGAAATTGCAGCAGCACATCAAAGCACATGCGCATGGGATCGCGGCTTTCAATATAGCCACGGAACATAGCTTTTTGCAAGGCTGCAGATTCGATCAGTTCGAGCGAATGCGTGGGTAAAAAGTAAATATGGCTCACCTCGCCGGGAGAATGCCCCGCCCGGCCCGCCCGCTGTAAAAAGCGCGCCACTCCTTTGGGCGAACCTACCTGAATAACCGTATCTACCGGGCGGAAATCCACCCCAAGGTCGAGGCTTGCCGTGGTAACCACCGCCTTCAGTTTTTCGGTATGCAGCGCTTCTTCTACCCAAAGCCGCAGTTCCATTTCAATACTGCCGTGGTGCAGGGCAAGTGCGCCGGCAAGGTCGGGGGCCACATCTAGCAGCGCCTGATACCAGCGTTCGGCCATACCACGGGTGTTGATAAAAATAAGCGTGGTTTTGCTTGCATTTATAATAGGTATTACTTTTTCAATGAGTTTTATACCGAGGTGGCCGGCCCACGGGTATTTCTCCATTTCATCGGGAATGATGGTGTGTACCGCAATACGTTTGTCCATGTCGGCTTTTACAATTACGCCTTCATAGCCAAGGCTGCTGAGCAATACTTCCCTTGCTTCACCAAGGTTGCCGATGGTAGCAGAGATGCCCCAGATTTGGAGTTTGAAGTTTTGGGTTTGAGGTTTAGGGTTCTTGGATGACCCTTCAACCTGTAAACCATGCCTATCGGCAGGCAGGCCCGTCAACTTATCAACCCTTAAACTCACCAAATAGGCCAACGCCAGCTCCACCTGAACCCCACGCTTACTCCCCAGCAGTTCGTGCCATTCATCTACAGCAATGATGCGGAGGTTTTTGAAGAAAAGGGAATTATCCTTCATGGCGAGCAGCAGGTGCAGGCTTTCGGGGGTAATAATGAGTACTTCGGGCATCAGCCGTTTTTGCTTTGCGCGCTCGTTGGTAGTGGTATCCCCATTGCGCACGCCTACCTGCCATTGCATGCCAAGCCCGGCAATTACCTCCTCCATGGCCCGGCCAATATCTTTTGCCAGTGCCCGCAGCGGGGTAATCCAAAGCAATTGCAGCCCGTTGTTTTTTCGGGTCTGCCAGTCTTTTGGGTGTTTATTTATGTATTGTATAAGTGCGCCGAGGAAAACGGAGAAGGTTTTCCCGCAGCCGGTAGGGGCGTTTACAATGCCGCTTTGTCCTTGCTGGATGTACTGCCAGGTTTGCTGCTGAAAATCAAACGGCTGCATGGAGTTGATTTCCAGCCAATTACGAATAACAGCTTCGCCTGTTTGTATTTCCATTTTTCAAAAATACCTTTGGAAGCACCATACCGGGTTAAAAAGATTTTAATTGATCTGCAAAGGCGGTTTCCAGGCAACGTTCCGAGCGGTCGAACGTGCTTGAATAGTCGAATCGCTTACCGGATTTCCGGGCAACATCTCCCGAACGGACTAAGGTGAACTAGAAGTCGTATCGCCTGCCGTTCGGTGACGTTGCGATTTCGGGTAATACCCGGTTCGTGAAGGCCCGAACAGGGCGGCGGTAAAGAAAAATCTTTGAAATTATTTTTTTTATCAAAGTATTCTTTATTTTTGGAAATTAGTCTGATGATTGCTTTGGAGATTGCATTGTATATATATTTTTAGGTAGGTAATTTAAGTTTGGCCTGGTTTAGATAACACACCCTTATTTTTTGAGATTCCTTCACACAAGGATTTTTTTTGATTTTTGTCAACTTCGTGTACTTTTTACATAATAATAAAAAACAGCTTGTTTATGAAACAATTTTTTACTAATCCATCAATCCCATTTTTTAAGAAAATTACCGTGTTTAATTTCTTTTATAAATGCATGGTAATTGCCTTTTTTCTAAGTTTTTTTTCTAGCAGTGCAATAGCTGGTGCCGGGTTTTTCAAACAATTTGTAGTGATTGATCGTGGTACAAATGGAAACGAATATTTTGGAAACGGACTTTCCAACTTTGCCATCAACCTTGGCACTTTTTGCCAAAACGGAACTTTTATCCTTCGTGGTGCGGAGGCTAATACCTTTCAGAGTGGTAATGATCAGGTTGAATGTAATGTCTTTTGTCCAAGAATGTGGTACCGTATTTATCCTACTTCAAATCCATCAGGGGGTTTTACAGCAGTGGGAATGTTTTTTAGAAATGTTGCCGGAAATGGGGATAAGAAATGGGATGTTCTTGATGCAAACATCAATTTACTGAACGGCCTTTCTGCAGGAAATTATACAATGGAGGTATATTTTCAGGGAAATGCTATTTATCCAGGCCCACCTGCGGGCAATTTTGATTTTTTTGATTCAAATGGTGGCAATAATTATAAGGCAACTTTTTCTGTAAGGTCAAACCCTTCTATTGCAGGCATCAGTGCAGGATTAAATCCGATTTGTGTTAGCAATACTACTTCATTGACTGCAAATGTGGTTGGGGGAGACGGCGCATCACTTAACTGGTATACAGGCCCCGACGGTACGGGTTCCAATCTTGGCAGTTCCAACCCGCTTACGGATCGCGCACCGGGCACCTATTATGCAAGAGTAACCGGAACTTGTACCCCTGCTGCTGAGGCTTCATTTACCATTAATTCTACTCCGGCACCCACATGGTATAAAGATGCCGATAATGACGGCTACAGCGATGGAACCACATTATCCCAATGTACACAACCTGCCAACTATAAATTAGCAACCAACCTAACCGCTATTAGTGGCGACTGCAATGATAACAATGCTGCGATCAATCCTGCCGGCATCAGTTGCCTCGACGGTTCAATTACAGGCGCCACTTCTGTTACCTGTTTTTCAGACTTTGCAGTTAAACTTACTGCCGCAGGTTTGGGTGGACAGGCTCCCTTTAGTTACCTGTGGAGCACAGGTCAATCAGGCGCTGTTTTAAACAATGCAGGCGCTGGAAATTATTCAGTTACCATTACGGATGCCATCGGCCAAACCAAAGTAGTGAACCACTCAATCACGCAGCCCACAGCCGTAAGTGCCACGCTTGTAATTACCAACCAAAAATGCGAAGATCCTGCCAAAGGAACCATTGTTGCAACCGGTTCAGGCGGTACGCCGGGTTACCAATATGCCTTAAATTTCGGTCCATGGCAAAATTCAGGAACATTTATGATGGTATCTCCCGGCAGGCATATTGTAAATATTAAGGATATAAACGGTTGTCAGGGCAAGGTTAATGCCCTTGTTACCAAACTGGCTTCGTCAATGACTTTATCGGCGGTGAGAACCGGTATCAGTTCATGCGGAGGAACCGGTACCATTACCGCAACCGCCGGCGGAGGGGTTGCACCTTACCAATATAAATTGGGCGAGGCAGGTACTTACCAATCGAGCGGCACCTTTAGCGGCCTTGCAGCGG
>Ga0209097_10003221_pt1 | contig 12643 bp, 5 predicted proteins | sample AD_UKC052_MetaG_FD_184419 | JGI IMG/M metagenome (GOLD analysis project Ga0209097, IMG submission 184419) | Active sludge microbial communities of municipal wastewater-treating anaerobic digesters from USA - AD_UKC052_MetaG (SPAdes) (version 2) | ecosystem: Engineered > Bioreactor > Anaerobic >... | reverse complement strand
CTTTCGTTGACCCGACCACCATCGCGCTCCCCGGCCAATTGGTCGGTATCGTCGGCCCCAATGGCTGCGGCAAATCCAATGTAATCGACGCCGTGCGCTGGGTGCTTGGTGAGAGTAAAGCTTCCGCACTGCGCGGTGAGTCGATGGACGACGTGATCTTCAACGGCGGCGGCGATCGCAAGCCTGTGGCGCGCGCCAGCGTGGAGCTGGTGTTCGATAACAGCAGCGGCCGCGCGGCCGGCCAGTGGAGCCAGTACGCCGAGCTTTCGGTCAAGCGCGTGGTGCAGCGGGACGTTGGCTCCAGCTACTACCTGAACAACCAAGCCGTACGCCGTCGCGACATTCTCGACGTGTTCCTCGGCACCGGGTTGGGCCCACGTGCGTACGCCGTGATCGAGCAGGGGATGATTTCTCGCATCATCGAGGCCAAGCCCGAAGAGCTTCGCGTCTTCCTCGAAGAAGCGGCGGGCGTGTCGCGCTACAAAGAGCGCCGCAAAGATACCGAAGGTCGTCTCTCCGACACCAAAGAAAATCTTGCGCGCGTTCACGACATTCAGACCGAGCTGACCTCGCAAGTTGATCGGCTCGAAGGGCAAGCCAAAATCGCAGCGCGTTATCGCGAGCTCGAAAAAGAAAAACTCGACAGCCAAGCGCTGCTGTTCGCACAGCGCCGCGACGAAGCTGCAAAGGCGCGCGAAAGCGCGGTCAAAGTGCTCGGCGAGTCCGAAACCGCGCTGCTCTCAAAAGAAACCGAATTGCAGTCGCTGGTCACGCAGCTTGAGGGCTTGCGTCAAGACGTGTTCGCCAAGAACGATGCGCAACACACCGCGCAAGGCGCGTTCTACGAAATCAACTCCGAAGTCACGCGAACCGAGCAGCAACTTGCGTTCGAGCGAGAGCGCGCTGCCCGCGTAGCGACCGAAGCTGAGCAACGGCAGACGCGGTTGCTTTCGGCGCAAGAGCAGGCTGTGCAGTTGACCGAAGCGCTGGCGGATGCCGACGACGCCGTCGCGGTCGCGTCGGCGAAGCACGCAGATCAAAAAGGATTTGTTGAGGTCGCGAGCGTAGCGTTGCCCATCGCGGAAACCGCGCTGCGGGCGGCTGCTACAGCACTCACAGACGTGCAGCAAGCGATCAACGCCATCGACAGCGAAGCACAGTTGTCGCAGCTCAAGAAGGTCAACACCGAAAAGAGCATCGCGCAGTTTCAGGCGCGGCGGATGCGTTTGGAGCAAGAGCGTGATCGCCTCGTGGCACCGGAAGACGCAGAGCTTATCGAGATTGACGAGCAGCTAGACGGCGAGCGGGCCGAGCTAAAAGTGGCCGAACAAACGGCGCAAGAATCAGAAGCCTCTGCGACCGCCGCTGACGAAGATCGTGGCGCAAAGCGCGAGGCGCATGAGCGCGCTACGCGAACGCTCGGCGAACTGAAAGCGCGCGAAAACGTAATCGCAGGCGTGCAAGCCAAGTTCGACAATCGCGGCGCAGGCCAGTTGCAGCAATGGCTGGAGCGCAACGCCATTCGCGGCGACAAATTCTGGTCCAAACTTTCGGTCGATGCTGGCTGGGAAGACGCCGTCGAGGCCGTGCTCCGTGATCGTCTCAACGCGTTATCCGTTGATTCGCTAGAAGCCGCTGCCGCATTGCAAGTGCCGCCGGCGCGTGTCACAGTTTTCGCCAGTGGAGCGACCGGCGCGCTGGTTGGCGCGCGTGGCGCGGAAGGCTCGCTACTCGCGCATGTCAAAACGCAGGACGCTGCCGTTGGTGCGGCGATTACTCATTGGTTGCACGGCGTGCGTGTTGCGCCGTCGTTGAACGAAGCACTCTCGCACCGCGCGAACCTCGCCCTGGGCGAGGTCATTGTTACCCGCGACGGACATTTGGTTGGCATTAACAGCCTGACCTACTTCGCGCCGGACGAAGCGGTGCACGGCGCGATTGCGCGTCAACGCGAACTCACCGAAATCGCTGCTGCGCTGACAGAAGCCCAGATTGCCGCCGCGCGCGCTGAGACTGCCTTTCACGCTGCCGACAAGAAATATCAAGAACTTCGTGTGCTCGCGACGCAGCAGCGCGGCGCGATTGTCTCGGTGCAGCGTCGTGTGCACTCGCTCGAAGTCGAGCGTTTGCAGATTGAGCAGGCGCGAGCCAAGGCTTCCGAGCGTACACAGCAAATCAGCGCTGAACTGGCCGAAATTGCCGAGCTCGCTGCCGTTGAAGCAGAAAACGTCCAGTCGCACGTTGAGGCGTTGGCCATTAGCGAAGAAAAGCGCACGTCCGCGCATGCGGATCGCGAGATTAAGCGCGGCATTCGAAACGAAGCCGACGTCGCGCTCGTGAAGGCACGCGAGGCGTTGCGCGCTGCGGAAATTACGTTGCGTGACGCGATGTACGGCGAGCGTGCCGCACAAGATCGCGTGCAAGAGCTGACGCGTCGCATCTCGACCAATTCGCAATCGATCAAAGAACTCGAAGCCGACGTTGCACGCTTGCATGGCGAGCAAAAGAGCATTTTGCTTGAGCCACTTGAGCAAAATTTGCAATCGCAATTGAACGTGCGCCTTGAGCGCGAGACCTTACTGAAAGCGGCTCGCGAAGCGGTGGACGGTGCAAATGCTGCCCTGCGCGCATCCGACGAAGCCCGCTTAGTGATTGAGCGCGATCTCGAACCGATTCGCAAGAAAATTGAAGACGCGCGTCTCAAGCAAAACTCTGCTGAGGTGAACCTCGCGCAGTTTGACGAACAGCTGGCGGCGTTGAAAGTAGATGCTGAGTGGCTCGCCAACGCGCTGGAAAAAGCACCGCGTGCAGCCGAGTTGCAACGCACAGTCGTGCGTGTCGACGCGGAGATCGCGCAACTGGGCGCAGTGAACTTGGCCGCGCTTGACGAATTGAAACAAGCCTCCGAGCGCAAGACTTATCTCGACGCGCAAGCGGGCGATTTGCTTGAGGCCGTGCAAACGCTTGAAGACGCGATTCGGCGCATTGATCGTGAAACGCGCAGCCTGTTGCAAGAGACTTACGACAAAGTAAATGCCCAGTTCGGGCGCCTGTTCCCAACGTTGTTCGGTGGCGGTCAGGCCAAACTCGTGTTGACCGGAGAAGAAATTCTCGACGCCGGCATCCAAGTCGTGGCGCAACCGCCCGGCAAGCGCAACGCCTCGATTCACCTGCTTTCCGGTGGCGAAAAAGCGCTCACTGCAACTGCACTCGTGTTTGCGTTGTTCCAGTTGAACCCCGCACCGTTCTGCTTGCTTGACGAGGTCGACGCTCCGCTCGACGACCCCAACACCGAGCGCTTCTGCCGCCTAGTGCGTGAGATGTCCGTCGCGACGCAGTTCCTGTTCATCTCTCATAACAAGATCGCTATGGAAATGGCGGAGCAGCTGATCGGCGTCACCATGAACGAGCCCGGCGTTTCGCGCATCGTCGGCGTGGACGTTTCACAAGCGCTCCAAATGGCAGCTGCGGCCTAACATGCGCTCTGTGACCTTCACTGCTTCCTGTCAGTGGCACCCATTACGAGGAGTCCGCGTGTGAACTCTCTTCAGATTGGATTGATCGGTATTGGCGCCCTAGTTGTCGCAATTTTGTTTACGTGGCAGTGGTGGCAGCGCCGCAGCGCGACGCGCGTGGCCGAGAAGCCTGAACGCCCGACTAGTCACCAAACTCCAGCCGATTCGCGAGACTTGCGCAACGCGTTCACGCCACATGCCGACCAAGCTGAGAACAACTCCGCGCCAGCGGTTCGCGTTGAACCGACGTTTGAGTCTCCCGCGACGAATCGATGGACGCCCGATATCGACGTTACGGCGCCAGTAGACCTTGAACCCGCTGCTGCAGAACCCTTTAACGCTACGCCTACGCACGAATCAATTGTCGACGAATTGCATGCGCCCGAGCCGATGCCCGAGCCCGTTGCCGTCGCTCCCGCCGCGACGGTTGAGCGCCCGAAACTCGTGTCTGAATGGCCGTTTGACGAGCGCTTGCATGTGCATGCGTCTATTGTGAGTCTGAGCGGCGGCGCGTTTGATGCCGCTCCATTTGTGGCCACCGCCGGCCGTGCGGCGGCGTGGGTGCGATTGTTCCGGCAAAGTCCGTGGGAGTCGTTTGATCCTTCCCATGTTGGCTCCGCGCAGCATTTGGTGTTGGCGTTGCCGCTGGCTTCGCGTGCAGGCCCGATCGAGACGCAAGACATTGACGCATGGCGTTTTTTGCTCACCGAGCAAGCGACGCAACTGGGCTGCGAAGCTCACTTCTATGGGTTCCGCGATGGCCCCGTTCGGGCAGCAGAGCTCGATAGTTTCCTCGCCGCGGTCGACATCATTCCCGTGGTTTACATCGTAAAAAAAGACGGCGGCCATTGGACCGGCACTCGTCTGCGCGGCACGCTTGAAGCCAACGGTTTCCGCTTGCAATCCGACGGTCGTTTCGCGTACCACGAGATCGAATCGGATGCTGTAATTTTTTACGCGGTTGATGGTTTTGAGCGCCCGTTCACGCCCGAGCGTCTACGCACGGAAAACATCACAGCGCTGCGCTGCATGCTGGAGCCCGTGCGCTTGACGCAGCCTTTGCATCGCTTCGACATGTTCCGGCAAAGCCTTCGCGCGCTCTCAAAACTCCTCGACGCGGAGCTCAAAACAAGTGAGGGCGATCCATTGGGCGAGCCGCAATTTGCGTCAATGCGCGACGAAGTAAAGACCGCGATGGACGCGTTGTCCGGCGCGGGCATTGAACCGGGCTCCGACACCGCGCGCTCGCTGTTCTCGTAGGTCGCCGCGACGTGTTCGCAACCGAAGCCGACTACCAGCACGCGCAGTCGTTACGCCAACAAATTGCCGAGGCAAACCATCGCTATTACGGCCTCGACGATCCGTCGATTCCTGACGCTGAATACGACCGCCTGTTCCGCGAATTGCAAGCGCTCGAAGCTGCCTTTCCAGAACTCTTTACGAACGATTCTCCGACTCAACGCGTAGGCGGCAAAGCGCTCGACGCGTTCGCGCAGGTGCGTCACGCCGTGCCCATGCTCTCGATCCGCACCGAAACGGACGTTACCGTCGAAGGCGCGCGCGCGTTCGATGCGCGCGTGCGGCGCGAACTCAAACTCGGGGACGATGCGCCGCCGATTGACTATCTAGCAGAGCTGAAATTCGACGGCCTCGCGCTCTCGCTTCGCTACGAAGATGGCGTACTCGTGCGTGCCGCAACACGTGGCGATGGCGAAGTGGGCGAAGAGGTGACAGAAAACGCGCGCACGATTCGAAACGTGCCGCTGCGCTTGCGCACCGATGCGCCACCCAAAGTGCTCGAAGTGCGTGGCGAAGCGCTGATGACGCGGGCAGATTTTGAGCGCTACAACGAAAAGCAACGCGCTGCAGGATTGCCCGCGCTGGTGAATCCACGCAACGGCGCGGCCGGCAGCATTCGCCAGCTTGACCCAAAGCTTGCTGCTCAAAGGCCGCTCACGTTCTTTGCGTACGGATTAGGCGAAGTGGTCGGTTGGACATTGCCCGAAACGCAAGCCGCGACGCTCGACGCGCTCGCGCAGTTCGGTCTGCCGGTCAACGACGCACGAAAGCAAGTGCAAGGTGCCGACGCGCTAGCCGCGTTTCATGCGGACATCGCCACACGGCGCGACGGATTGGGCTTCGACATCGACGGCGTCGTCTACAAAGTCAACAGCCGCGCGTTGCAAGAGTCGCTCGGCTTCGTCACGCGCGAGCCGCGCTGGGCGGTGGCGCACAAGTTTCCGGCACAGGAAGAATTGACTCGCGTCCTCGCCATCGAAGTGCAAGTCGGCCGCACCGGCGCGATTACGCCCGTAGCGCGACTGGAGCCTGTGTTCGTTGGCGGTGTCACGGTATCGAACGCGACGCTGCACAACCTCGACGAAGTACGCCGCAAAGACGTGCGTGTTGGCGACACGGTCATCGTGCGTCGTGCGGGTGACGTGATTCCCGAAGTGGTGCGCGCAGTGATCGAGCGACGTCCTTCGGACACGGTTGAATTTGAGTTGCCGACGCATTGTCCCGAGTGCAATTCGGACGTGGAACGGCCCGAGGGCGAGGCGATTGCGCGCTGCACCGGCGGCATGGTGTGCCCAGCGCAGCGCAAAGGCATGTTGCTGCATTTTGGTCAGCGTCGCGCACTCGACATCGAAGGCTTAGGCGACAAGCTCGTTGAGCAACTCGTCGATAGCAATCTTGTGCACGAAGCAGCGGATTTGTTTTCGCTTACTCTCGCGCAGCTCTCGGGCCTAGAGCGCATGGGTGAAAAATCCGCAGCGGCAGTAATCACCGAGCTTGAGAAAACGCGCAAGGCCGAGCTGCATCGCTTTATCTTTGCGTTGGGGATTCGTCACGTGGGCGAGACGACTGCGAAAGATTTAGCGAAGCATTTCGGCAGTATCGAAGCAGTTATGGCGGCCGATGAGACGGCGCTACTTCAAGTCAACGACGTCGGCCCAATCGTCGCGGCGAGCATCGTTCACTTTTTCAGCAACGCCAATAATCGCGCTGCGGTCGAGCGCTTGTTGGCCTGTGGGTTTGAATTCGCGCCGATCGTGGTCGCGCCGCGCGACGCGGCTGGGCCGTTCACCGGCAAGACCGTGGTGCTCACCGGAACGCTGCCCACGCTCAAGCGTGAGGACGCGAAAGCGATGATTGAGGCCGCGGGCGGCAAAGTTTCCGGGTCTGTATCAAAGAAAACGCACTTTGTTGTCGCGGGCGCGGAGGCAGGCAGTAAGCTTGACGATGCACAACGCCTAGGCGTGACCGTGCTCGACGAAGCGCAATTTTTGGCGATGATCGGGAATGCGGCGTAGGCGTGCCAAAACACAAGTGACTCGTGTAACCAAACGCTTCGGTCCTTGCCACAGATGAACACAGATTTCACGGATTGGCCGAGGGAATCTGTGTTCATCTGTGTAAATCTGTGGCAAATCACTAGTTCAATCCAAGTTTGATCGGCGCTATGACCCAAATCCGCAAAGCCGTCTTCCCCGTCGCGGGATTAGGCACTCGCTTCCTCCCGGCCACCAAGGCGATGCCCAAAGAAATGTTGACGGTGGTCGATAAGCCATTGATTCAATACGCCGTCGAAGAGGCGGCGGCAGCGGGCATCACCGACATGATCTTCGTCACCGGGCGCAACAAGCGCGCGATCGAAGACCACTTTGATCGGGCCTACGAGCTAGAAAACGAATTGCATTTGCAGGGCAAGCAAGAACTGCTCGACGCGCTGCAAGCAGCCGTTCCGTCGAACATCAATTGCATCTTCCTGCGTCAAGGCGACGCGCTGGGCTTAGGCCACGCGGTACTTTGCGCGCAACCCGTTGTGGGCGACGATCCGTTCGCCGTGATCCTCGCCGACGAACTCATCCGCCCTACGGCAACTGGCCCCGGCGCGAACGGTTCGACCGCGCAGTTGGCAGATGTTTTCACGCGGTTGTGCGGCGCTGGCGGCGCGGTTATCGGCGTGAACTACATGCCCGGCGATTCGATTTCGCGCTACGGCGCGATCAAAATCGCTGAGACGATTGCCCACGCCGACGGCGACGCCATGAAGCTCTCGGGCTTCGTGGAAAAACCCAAGCCCGCCGATGCGCCATCGCAATTCGGCGCGATCGGCCGTTACGTTCTGCCAGCCTCGATCTTCGAGCACTTGAAGAACATCAAACGCGGCAGCGGCGGCGAGATCCAACTCACTGACGCCATCGCATCCCTGATCGCCAACGAACCCGTCTACGCCGTCGAAACGGTAGGCCAACGCTACGACTGCGGCACCAAGCTCGGCTACCTCGAAGCCACGGTCAAGCTAGGACTGGAGCATCCGGAATTGGCGGAAGATTTCGCGGTGTTTTTGCGTCAGCAGGGGTAGCGCGCTCGCGAGCGACGCGCGGACCACAAGCGTGTCAGCTAATGGCTTTTTGCCTTGAGCGACCAGCGGACGGTCGTTTAAGCGCGAAAATTGCAATAGTCGAATACATCACTTTTAGGCCTGAAACGACCGCAGGGCAGTCGTTCGCGCGTAAAAGCCGTTAATCGTATTTTGACTGGTAAGAACGCCTCCGGTGCCTGTCGTCCCCGCGAAGGCGGGGACCCAGACCGAAACGCATTCGCCCGGTCCGATCGCATGGTGCGTTGGCCACGCCACGGTCTGGATTCCCGCCTTCGCGGGAATGACAGCATCTCGACCTCGCTTGACGCGTCGCAGTTACAGCGCGCGAAGAGCCAATCGCACGTGAATCTCCGAAGGCTTCGTGGGAATTCGTACGGTGCGTTTCAACGCACCCAAATTGATACGAACCACGGTGGATGGTGCGGTGAACCGCACCCTACGCGCTGCGAGCTTCGAGGATTCTGCGCAAACGTTCGGCAGACTCTTTCAGGTGCTCGTCCCAGTGTTGCGCCGGAATCGGATTACCTAGATTCGCGGCTCGGAGCGCGTCGTAAAACTTTGTCGTGCCATATTTCGGGCAGCTAATAACCGCCGCGATGAATTCGGCTGGGGGCAAATAACCGTGTGACTCAATATAGTGAGCGATTCCAGCCGGTGCCGCGTAGACACGTTTGTCACCCGGAATGAGCAAGTTGACGTGCGAGTCTTCGAGGCCGCCATCGGCTTCGTCGCAGAGCGTGCAACTGTAAAGTCCTCGAAAGTTGATATGCGGCTGAGCTTCCTTTGCGCCTTCAATATGTTGGCGAAGCAATGGAAGTAGGCCTTCTGGCGCTGCGCCACGATGGGTGGATTGCTCCTTCTCTAACCAGCCGACCGCTAGCAGCGGCACTCGCCAGCAGTCTGCGTTCCAAGGATCGCTGTGGTACATGAGGGGGGTTAGATCGGCGAAGTACATGAGAGCTCGTTTGTGGTTTCAGGCTTCATCAATTGCGCGCTTACAACCCATCTGTGAGTACAGAAGCCTGTATTTTTGTTCTCCGATTCAGTGACGATTTAGAGAGCGCACGGTCCTTGGACTTCATAGGGGCGCACCAGAAGAGGCCAAGGTGCAGAGAGCCACCTTTTTGACAACTACCCCCTTCGCGCCGCCTCAATCAACTCCGCCAACTTAGCATGCGCCTCACGCGGACTTAGATCATCCGCATCCAACGCAGCCAGCGCTTCGAGAATCGGTGACGGCGCGATCGCAACAGGCTCCGGTGCGGACGCAACCGCAGCGAACATATCCGCCTGCGGCGCGTGGTGCGTACGCTCTTTTTCTAGGCGCTCTAGCTCGCGGCGTGCATCGCGGATGACTTCGGCGGGCATGCCTGCGAGTTTGGCTACGTCGATTCCGTAGCTGCGGCTGGCGGGGCCGGCTTTTACTTCGTGCAGGAAGACGACTTTGTCGCCGTGCTCGACGACGGAGACGTGCTGGTTGATACACGTTACGAAGTCGTTGGCGAGTTCGGTGAGCTCGAAGTAGTGCGTCGCGAACAGCGTGAGGCTTTGCGCTTTGCTGATGAGGCGACGTGCAATTGCAGTAGCAAGCGCGAGGCCGTCGAAGGTGGACGTGCCGCGGCCGATTTCGTCGACGATGACGAGCGAGTTCGGCGTCGCGCGTTGCAAAATCGCGGCGGCTTCGGTCATCTCGACCATGAAGGTAGAACGGCCCGAAGCGAGGTCGTCGCTGGCGCCGATGCGCGTGAGCACGCGATCAATCGGGCCAATCGTCGCTTGCGTGGCGGCGACGAAGCATCCCGCGTACGCCATGATCACCGCGAGCGCGGCTTGCCGCATGTACGTGCTCTTACCGCCCATGTTCGGGCCGGTGAGAATCACGCAGCTGCGCTTGCTGTCGAGCCGCGTGTCGTTGGGAATAAATTGATCGACGAGCGATTCGATCACCGGGTGCCGCGCGGCGCTGAGCTCCAGGCACGGCAGCGTGGTGAACGTCGGTCGTGCGAGGTTGAGCGTTTCGGCTCGCTCGGCGAAATTGGCAAGCACGTCAAGCTCGGCGAGCGCAGCGCCTGCGCGGCGGAACGCGTCGAGCGCGGGCGCGAGGTGTTGCAGCAATTCCTCGAACAAACGCTTCTCAAGCGCGAGCGCGCGATCGTTCGCGGCGAGTGCTTTGTCTTCGAACGTTTTGAGCTCCGGCGTGATGTAGCGCTCGACGTTCTTGAGCGTTTGTCGGCGCTTGTATTCGACCGGAACTTGCGCGAGGTAGCTCTGGGTGATTTCGATGTAGAAGCCGCTGACTTTGTTGTACTCGACGCGCAGGTTCGGGATGCCGCTTCTCTCGCGTTCGCGCACTTCCATCGCAGCGAGGAAGCTGCCGCTGTCGTGCTGAATCGCGCGCAGTTCGTCGAGGTCCGCGTCGTAGCCACCGGCGATGACGCCGCCGTCGCGCACCGCGAGCGCGGGCTCTTCCATCACGGCGCGTTGCAGCAGCGCGAGCCACTCGTCGGGTACGCTGATGTGCGCGCTCAGTCGCGCGAGCGTCGGGTCGCTCGCCTGCGCAAGCAGCGCGCACAGGCGCGGCAGCGCGGCCAGCGTGGTACGCAGCCCTGCGAGCTCGCGGGGGCGGACGCTTGCCATCGCGATGCGGCTGGCGATGCGTTCAATGTCGGACAGGCCGCGAAGAAAATCTTGCACCGCGGGGAAGTTCACGGCTTGGTCGCGTGCGAGTGTCGCGACTGCGTCGTGTCTCGCGCGCGCCAGCGCTTGGTCGCGCGGTGGCTCGCAGAGCAGGGCGCGCAAGAGGCGCGAACCGGCTGCGGTTTCGCAACGATCAAGGAGCGATAGCAACGTCGGCTCGGTCGCGCCGGAAAGCGTCTGCGCGATTTCGAGGTTGCGCAGCGTCGCGGCGTCCATCTCCAAGGCTTCGCTGGCGCGTTCGATGTGCACCGTTGAGACGGGCAGGCGCGTGCCGCCGTTGACGAGGCGCACGAATGCTAGCCCCGCGCCGACGGCGTTGATGGCAAGCGGAACGCGTTCGATGTCGAGGTGCGCAATCGTAGTGGTGCCGAGCGCTTGCGTGAGCTCGTCGCTGCTCCGCACACTCGTGAATTCGTAGTCGGGCCGTGCGCGCAGCATCACGGCTTCGCCGATCAGGCCGCGCAGCGCGTTGCCCGTGGTTTCTGCGTGCACGATTTCGGCGGGCGCTTTGCGTGCGATGTACGCGGCGAGCTCGCTCGTTTGCACGTCGCGCAACACGAGTGTGCCGCTCGATGCATTGATGAGCGCAATGCCCGCGCGCGCGCCGTCAAGCGCTACGGCGGCGAGGATCGTCTCTTTGCGTGGGTCGACGAGCGTGGAGTCGGTGACGGTGCCAGGCGTGACGATGCGCGCGACTTTGCGCTCGACCGGGCCTTTGGTGAGGCCGGGCACGCCGACTTGTTCAACGATGGCGACGGTTTCACCGGCACGCACGAGGCGGGCGAGGTAAGCGTCAAGCGAATGAAACGGTACGCCCGCCATCGGGATCGGCGCGCCGGCCGATTCGCCCCGCGCGGTGAGCGTGATGTCGAGGAGCTTGGCGGCGCGCTTGGCGTCGTCAAAAAAGACCTCGTAGAAATCCCCCATGCGATAAAGCACCAGCTTGTCCGGGTGCTCGGCTTTGAGCGCCAGGTACTGCTGCATCATCGGGGTGTGGGGTTTTTGCATGAGGCGTTGCAGTGAGCAGTGAACGGTGAGCGGCGAGCAGTTTGTAGCCCGGATGCTCGCATCCGGGTATCGGATGTTCACGAAGTCAGATTGATCGCTTCGCGACGTTGCACGGGAACCTGGATGCGAGCGACCGGGCTACGGTTTTCAGGACCTTGGTAATGGCTTTTTGGCTATAGCGACCAGCGGGTGGTCGTTCGAGAGTGAATGTCTCAATAGTCGACTAGTTAGAAAATCGTGCTGTACTTGCCGTTTGGCTGTCGTTAGAGCGAAAAAGCTGTAAGACTGCTCATCGCTCATTTCTTCACTTCATCTGAAGCGTTTTAAGAAGCTCCGGGAAAATCTTCGGCGAACCGGCGACGATGGAGCCGGAGTCCATGTACGTGTCTTCGCCGTCAATGCCGGTGACCAGGCCGCCAGCTTCCATGATCAGGAGCGCGCCTGCGGCCATATCCCATTGGTTGAGCTTCATTTCCCAGAAGCCGTCGATGAATCCAGCGGCGACGTACGCGAGATCAAGTGCCGCGGAGCCAGGGCGGCGCAGGCCGGCCGTTTTCGGCATGAGGTTTTTGAATTGCGTGACGTAGGCATCGAAGTCAGAACCGTCGCGGAACGGGAAGCCGGTGCCGATGAGGCATTCGCGAAGCTTGAGCGCTTTGGAAACGCGAACGCGGCGGTTGTTCATGAACGCGCCCGCACCGCGCGAGGCAGTGAATAAATCGTTACGGTTTGGGTCGTAAATCACGGCTTGCGTGAGCTTGCCTTCAACTTGCAGCGCGATGGAAACGCAGTAGGTTGGGAAGCCGTGCAGGAAGTTTGTCGTGCCGTCGAGCGGATCGATGATCCAGATGTGGCTTGCGTTCGGATTGCCGCGCGTTGCACCGGAGCCTTCTTCCGCGATGATGCCGTGATTGGGGTATGCGCCCAAGAGCGTATCTACAATCGCGGCTTCCGCATTGCGATCAATCTCGGAGACAAAGTCGCCGGGCGCTTTGGATTCGACAGTGAGACGATCAAGGTTGCGGGCGCTGTA
>Ga0209097_10003218_pt1 | contig 12648 bp, 7 predicted proteins | sample AD_UKC052_MetaG_FD_184419 | JGI IMG/M metagenome (GOLD analysis project Ga0209097, IMG submission 184419) | Active sludge microbial communities of municipal wastewater-treating anaerobic digesters from USA - AD_UKC052_MetaG (SPAdes) (version 2) | ecosystem: Engineered > Bioreactor > Anaerobic >... | reverse complement strand
GTAGAAGATTGGGTTGATATTTAGGCAACAATTACCTTTGCCCGCAAATCCCCCTTCGATGTTTTCAAAATACCTTCTTGCTACCTGCTTATTGTGGCTTAACCTGCAATCTTTTGCCCAAAAAAATACCGAACCAACGGCCTATTACGATGTAACCTGGAAACCCTGCGATCCTTTACTGGCAAGGTTTGTAAGCTATATTACGCCGACCGACAGCGGCCACCTGCGCAGGGATTATTATATCAGTAACGGCGTACCCCAAATGATTGCCCACTATGCGGATAAAGAAGAAAAAATCCATCATGGCCCGGCTAATTACTACTATCCGGACGGCAAGCCTTCAGCTTTGGGTAACTATTTACAAAACAAGCGGCATGGTATTTGCCTGAGTTTCCATCCAAACGGTATAATCAGCGATTCAGCCGTTTATAATCAAGGCCGTATAGTAGGGTATGGCCTGGGCTGGCATTCCAATGGTATTCAAAGCGACAGCTTATTTCAAAGGAATGATTCTGTTTTGGCTGCAGTGTATTGGTTTGATGACGGTTCTCCGGAAATGGCCGGTTTGTATTTAAACGGTAAGCGCCATGGAACCTGGCAGTTTTTTCACAAAGGAGGCGGGTTATCAAAAAAAGCCACTTTTAGGGCAGGGGAGGAACAGAGCGCCCAATATTTTGACCGGGAGGGGAAACCCATGACAGAGGAACTTGAAGAACGCGCTGCTTTTTTTAAAGGAGGGGAAAAAGGCTGGAAAACCTATTTTGAAAAGAAATTATACTGGCCCACAGGCTATCAGTTTAAAGAGGGCAATCAGGCGGCTGTATCCATCAAGTTTACCATTGACGAAGAAGGAAAAGTAAGGGATGCCTATGTGGATATACCCTTTAATCCTGAATTTGATAAAATAGCCCTGAAAGCCATCCGGCTTTCCGAAGGCTGGCAACCTGCCATACAGCATAACCGGGCTGTTAGCTACAATCACCGGCAGGTTGTTACTTTCTCGCAGCCGGAATAGTTAAATAAGATTGCAGGCGAATTTTTATTTTATCCAAATTAATAAAGGCGAAAAGCTGCTTAGTTCAGCTTATACGTCAGCCGGAAAGTTACCTGCATATCGGGCAACCATTCCTCTCCGTAATTCCAGGGATTAAAGCCCCATCCGCCAAAGGTTATCACCTGCGCGTCATCCGGCAAATCGGGATAGTAATTACGGTACCTGATGCCTAGCCCCACGGCCCATTCAAAACCAAGCGCGCCCCCTGGAGAAAAGGAAGAATGCTGCCCAAATTTTGCCGCACCCATAAATACCTCCTTCTTCGATGTTACCTCCATCAGTTGCTCATAGGCAGGTACCCCATCTACCACTCCGCGGCCTACCCATTGGGGGCCGCTTTTATAACGGGCCGATTTTAAGGCTGCTTCGGCTTCCAGAAAAAAGGGATTGCGTGAATCGGAAAGATACCAACGGTGATTTACCCTGGTAAGCCAACCCGTGGCCGGCCTCAGGTCTCCGTTGGCATTACCATAAATGGAGGCAAAAATGTAACCGGCATCAAACGAAACGCTTTTTTTGTCGGCATACACATATTCACCGCCGAAGGTAACGTTCATGTCGGCTGTATTAATAAGCCCAAAGGGATACCAACGCAGGTGAATATCACCCTTTTTTGCAAATGGTTTTGACCTTTTGTCATAGAAAAAGGGGTCCTGTTTTTCCCCGCCCCTGTATTGTGCATTAGCTGATGCAGCAATCAATAACAAAACAAAAAACGGACAGTACTTCGGCTGAATTTTCATGCGGATGGTTCGTTGGGTTCGGATCTTACTGCAACTGGCTTAATTTAACCGGCGCTGCAGGTTTTGAAATATCATAGATAAACCCACCTGTTTTGGTTTGGCTGTAAAGCAGGTTGCCGTAAGGAATTACATCATAAAAATCGCCATCAGTCAAATCGCCAAGATACCTGGGATTATAAGCATCTTTTATATTAAACATACGCAACCCCGGCGGATCGCATACATATAAAACCGTATCGGCATAGCCAAGTCCACGTGGCTCGTTAAGGCCAAAACTCGCCCTTTGCACAGGCTTGGTAATGTCTTTAATATCGTAAACGGCCAAAATACTTTGAAAACCGCCACATGCACCGCCGGCTCTTAATGTTGCAAAAGCCACTGTATCTTTTGCCACAACCGGATCGCAACGACGCATAACGGTTGGCGAAATAGCCGTACTCAGCTTTTCAGGTTTTGCCGGGTTATCAATGCTGAAAATATGGATGACGCTCGTGCTGCCAATAAACAGTTTGTTGCCAAAGGGGAAAATGGTTTCAATTTCAAAACCCACATCCTGCGTACTTACGGGGTTGGGATTTGCAGGTTCAGTAAGGTTATAAGTTCGCAATTGGCTGGCATCAACGGTGTACAGGTATGCGCCATTAATGGCAAACCGGGCAGTGCTGCCTCCCTGCCCGCCCTGAAAAGATATGCTTTGGGCAGAATCTTTTGTACAGGATGTAAATAAAACAAGAATCACCAGTAAAAAAAGTAAACTGGAAAGAATAGGTTTGGTTGACATAGCATCAGTTTGAGGTGCGTAATATGTTGTACGGTTTATCGGCGGCAATTGGCTTGAATACTATTTTTTAACTCCCAACCTACTACAACACCTTTTTTCTTATCTGGACATTCAAAGGATACATTAAAATAAGGTGGATACTCCTGATTGGCGGGTGGAAATACATCTTCAATACGTTTTACCACTTTTGGTTCAGCGGGTACCCTCAGGTCAATAACAATCAGGTCATCGTAATTATTGGCATACAGAAACCCCTGCCGGATGGCCATTTCGGTGCAAAGGGGTATAGAAAGAAATCCCAGTTTTACAGGATTTGCCGGATTGCTCACATCAGTCAGGTGAATGCCCTCATTTAATTCATTTTGCAGCAACAGGTTGCCAAATACATACTGTTTTCCTGCTTTTACAATGGGTTTTGCAGCCTCCGCCTTTACAGCGTATACATTTTCCTGTTTGTAATAAACCGGCACATAAGCCGTGGCGGAAGAAGGAGGTGGTTCATCTATAGTTGCGGTGCAACCTGTTAGTATGGCAAGGAGCGTAAGGAATCCGATGGCTTTTCTCATAATGAAATACTATTGGTTTACAAGACGCCCATAAAAAGGCGAATGCTGCATGCTGTAAAGAAACTGACAGGATTATGACATTTCCCTTAAAATCCTACTTGTAATCGCCATACAATACAAAGGCCGCCCAGTAAAAGGGATGCTCAAATTCCGGTTTGGCGCTTACATCGGCCATGGCCTTGCGCAGGGCCTCTGCCTTGGGCATGGTTTGCAGGTACTTGTAAAACTGCTGCATCAGCAGGCTTGTGCTTACATCATCAACTTCCCACAGCGAGGCAATCACGCTGCGTACGCGGTTAATAAGAAATGCATTGGCAGGGCTTACATACCAGCCCTTGGCAATTTCGGCCGAAACGGCAGTTTCGCAGGCACTTAAGGTAACAAGGTCGCAGCCTTTAATATTGAGCATACCAATTTCGTGCAACGTCAATTTACCACCGTTTGGCTGATCGGCGCCCGGGGCAAACACAAGGTAGGAGCTGTCGAACTCGGGATAAATAAGTACGCCATGGGTTGCAAAATGCACATACTGTAAATTGGATAGACTTTGGGTAGCCCGGTCAATGGTTGCACCTTCTTCGGTATAAACGTTGGCTGTTTTGTACACTTTGGCAATTTGTTTGGCCTCTACACCCGCGCTTTCCAGCGTATTATCGGGGTTACCAAATGCAGCAAAGCTTTCCTTGTTTCGCCTGTCCCAGGGTATAAACAGCTCGCTTGGCTGATTGGTATAAAAAATGTTTTTGGTAGCGGCAATATACTCAAATTTACCTGCGGCGTTGTTGGTACCAAGTGCATGAAAAGGCAGGTGGGTAAGCTTACCGTTGGGTATAATGCACCAGGCTTTTTTGTCTTTAATTTGAGGTAAAATGGGTTCAATCAGCAGGTTGAAAAGCTGCTGAGCGCCCGATTTTACTTCTACAATGGGATGGCTTGGACCGGGAACCTTTCCAATTTTGGTTCTTAACACTAGCGGGCCGGCACCTGCAGGGCGTTCGGGATTTTTCAGCGCGGCAATCCAGGCTTCGGTGGTTTGAAAAAAGTTATCCGGAATGGTGCCGGTAACAATGCCCGTGTTTGCCTTTGTGGCCCAAAAAATCATCAGTTCCTTGTCATTTACAATATACATGATCATTGCCATATCCTCGGGCAGGTTGGTATGCAGGTTTCTGAACTGCCCGGGATCGCCCTGATTGGCAAAAAAAGTATTCAGTTCGGGATAATTCTTCTTTAACGTTTTTATGTAAAAAAGGTATTCTTCCTCGGCAATAGCCTGCTTTTTTTGGAGAACGGCAATTTGCCCCGCCCTGCCAAGGCTGTCCTTTTTCGATTCCTGCAGGGCCTGTCCTACGCTTTGTATCTGCTGAAATTTGGCCTGTGCTTCCTGCAAGGCTTTTTGCTTTTCCTTGTCATCAGTTGCTGCAGAAAGCCCGCCTGCCAGATCGCTTACCGCTGCCGCCTGCGATAAGGTGGCATACTGCCAGGCTTCTTCTTTTTGCCCTGTTTTGGTAAGCGCGCTCATCAGTTTAAAGTAAAGGTCGGCTTTTGCCGGTTGCTTTTTAAACAGCTTGCTTGCTTCTTCGCCTCCATACAAATTGTTTGCCTGTTTATTTACCAGGGCAACCGCATCCTTAAACAATGGAATTGCTTTTACAAAATCGCTGTTATTATAGGCATCAAGCCCCGCAAGGTATAAGGCCTCCCAGCTAAAAGAAGGAAGCTCAAAGGTTTTGGCCGTTTTTTCAGCCAGTTTGAAGTATAGTTGTGCACTGTCTTTTTGTTGTGTACCACTATAGGCCATTCCCAAAAAAGCAAGCGCCTGCTGATAATTGGACAAATCATTTTTAGCCGCTTCCGACTCGGTGGAAATAACCAGGTAAGGTATGGCCTCCTTATACTTTTTTTCATCCACCAGCAGGCGGCCCATCATCAATGCCAGCCAGTTTTCGGAACGGATTAGTTTTTGTTTACGCGCTACCGGCAGGTATTTATTAATGAAATATTTTGCGCTGTCGGGCTTGCCGAGGTAATAATAAATTTCGGCTAACGACCCTTGCAGGTCTAGGTAAGTCTGATCTTCAAGCAAAAACGGCCTCAATGCCAGCGCCTTATGGGTATAATCCAGTGATTTCTGGTAATCGCCCTGATAATAATACAGCACAATAAAATTGATCATGCCGGTGGAGTGCATCCAGGGGTTTTTACTGCGGGCATAAATACTGTCGGAGCGCGAATACCATTTAAAGGCTTCCGAGAAGTTGAAGAGTTTCCGGTTAAAATCGCCACGTAGCGCATAAATACTCGCGAGGCTGTTGCTGTTGCCCGAAACTTCATAATATTTTGAGGCCGAATCGGCAAGCGATAAGCCCTTCTCTGTTTGGCCCTGTTGCAGCAGCATCCATGCCTTGCTTTGGTAAGCTCCGGCAAGTTCCAGCAGCAATCCGCCGGCTAGCGCCTGTTCCATTACCCGGTCAATTCTCTTTTCTGCTTCTTCGTATTTACCCATGGCCTGATAATTAGAGGCAATGGAACTTGCCATTTGAAGGGCAGTTGATTTATCAGTACTGTCGAAAATGACCATGGCACGTTCATAACAGCGATTCGACGAGTCAAGGTTCAACTCCCATTCCGCATCGCGGCCAAGGCTGCGGTAATAGTGGGCAATGGCGTGCGGTTCGTTTAGTGCCACCACAATATCGCGTGCCTGCAGGTACATTTTCTTACCCTCGGCAATCTTACCCCTCGATTTCAACAGGGTACCCAGGTTCATCATTGAATAGGCGGCATCAGATTGCTTGCCGGTTTCGAGGCACAAAATGCGGCAACTATCCATATACACTTCCGCCTCGTAAGGTTTATCGCCCATGGTAAGCAAACCAAGTTCAAACAAGGCATCTGCATAACTCGATTTATTGCCCAATGCTGCCAGTGCATTGGATGCCCGCTTGTAATATTGTTCGGCTTTATCATTTTCCTTATCGTTCTTATACACTTTGCCCGCCTCAAGCAGCACTTCGGCCAGTTCAGTCTTGCTGCCCAGATCTTCGTATAATCTTGCAGCCGTATCCAGCGCTTCCAATGCCTTGTTTTTAAAGCCGGCCCTTTGGTATAGTGTTCCCAGTTGCTCCCAGCTAAAGGCTTCACCCGAACGGTTTGCAGCCTGTTTGCGCAAGCCTATGGCCTTGTTGTGGCAGGCAATGGCAGAATCGTACAAATTCAGGTTCCAGTAATTCTGTCCTATTTGAGAGTAGCAGAGGCCAATATTATTGTAATCATTGTCCGATTCATACAAATCCATAATCTTGAACAGTAATTCATTGCTTTCCCTGTATTTGCCCTGCTTAAAAAGTACAATGCCTACATCCACTTTCATACTAGCCGCGGTTTTCATGTCGCCTGCTTTTTTGTAGTAAGAAGCAGATTGTTCGTAGGCATCAAGGGATTTATCAAAAAGTGACTGCCCTTTGTAAATACCGCCTTTCAGGTTGTAATTGTAGGCAATAGTGGTAAGCGATTTTTTATCTTCCATCCCCTTAACAAAGAACAGGGAGGAGTCAATATATAATTCTGCTTCTTTAAACCTGCCCGTTTTGTAATAGGTGTAGGCCATGTAATCGTGGTACTTTCCGGTTGCTTCGTTCAGCGAATAATCGGTAATTTTCAAGTCTTTAAGCGCCAGAAGTTTTTTTACTTTGGCCAGCATAACAAAACTCGAATCGTACCGGTACGAGGAATAATAAAGAAACGATTGTTTAAAATACACATCAAGCAGGCGGTCATGTTCGGGCGGATTGAGGTAAACGCTCTCAGAAAGCCTGCAGTAACGGAGTGCTTCATCATATTGATCGCTGTTCTGTGCCTTTTCGCCCCTGAACAAATAGGTAAGTCCTTCCCCTCCCCTGTCGCCAGAAAGCCTGCTGTACCAGATAGCTGCCTCGTATTGCCGGTCAACCCAGTCATAGTCTTTTTCCCAATAACCATTATTGTTAACGCTTATCGCCACATTTTGCGACAGGCCATCTTCGGTAAGCATGCCTTCAATTGATTTGAGCTTTGCTGCCAGTTTTACCGAATCGCCCCGGGCTTCTTCAAAATGCATCAGCACTTCGTATCCCCCAAAGGGCGAATTATTGATCAGCCAGGTGGCAAAGGTTTCATTGAATTTATAAGGAACACCCACATATTTGCCGGGAAATGAAATCATAAACCACAGAAACTCTTTTATTTCCTGCCGGGTAAGCTGCTCAAACACCTGTCGTACATTTTTGCCTTTATACCTGCCCTTCGGAAAAGGAGCCGTAAAGGTTTCGCTTGTAAGATTATCCTTGTAGCCTTCGTAAAAATCCTTCAGGTCTGTATAAAGGGTATCAAGCAGCCATTTTTCGGCGGCTGCCGGATCTTTATAATAACTGTTGGCGAGGGCTATATCAGAAAAAAAAGGTTCCCTGTACTGATCATTCAACTTTAACTGAAGCGCCAGTAAATGGCCAATAAAATCGCGGGGATGAAACAGTGTATCATTCACCGAAATTTTTACCAGGTCACCTACCCGTACACTTCTTTTTTCACCCAGCGAATTAAACGAAACAGAAAAGGCTACAAGACTGTCACTTATTTTCAAAACAGTGGCGTTTCCTATCCTCGTTTCAAATACTTCTTCCTGTTCCTTATCCTCTTTTGTCATTACCTCACCCGAATCAAAGGGTTTAAGTACCACTGAATAAGGAGATTTGCATACTACTATTACCGGGTTGGTTGTAGTATCGGCATACATAATATCCAGGTAAACCGAACGCTGTGCTGCTAATTGCGCAGGCATACCTATTGTAAACAATAAAATCAGGCTGGTAATACCAGCTGAATATGCCACAATCACCTTTTTCATGTTATGCCGGTTATTGATGTTTAATCAGGTAGCTTTGGGTAAGAATGGTAACATCGCTTACCTGCACCGACCGCTTTTTTGGAACAGTTCCCGGCGAAGGTTGCATAATATCAATCATGGTTTCTTCCCAGCTCGAAATTTTATCTCTCTTCTTGTTCATTTTGGTAAACAGGGGGCGGATATCAAAACCCGGGTTTTCGCTGAGGATTACCTTGAAATACTCCCTGCCTTCAGGCGAATGTTCAATTTGATTATCCGGTATTTCCAGTTTTGTACCGGGTTGCAGCGAACGGCTTTCAGGCGATTCGCCCGCAGCAGGAAGCAGCACCTCCATTTCGCCATTAGGGGCAATTACCACAAGCGAATAATATACCGGTTTACTCCCTTTATTATTTACCACAAGGTCAAACAAATCCCTTTCCTTAAAACTGAGTTCATGCTCGGTTGATTTCCTGCCTTCCTTGTCCATTAACTGCAGGCTGATTTTATCAAACAAAGGCCCGCCATCGGGCAAACTTCTGAAAAAATTGACCCTTGCAATACTTTGTAACGGGCTTTTGAGGGCATCTACCGCCGCCTGATCTAATTTTCCATTGGCAACCTTGGTATCGTTGTAGGCAAAGTCGTCGTATTTGGTAACCACTACAAGCCCGGTATCTTTTATAAAAGTAATCCAGCAATCGGGGTTATTGCTTTTTTCGGTAAAACCATAGGTAGTAAGGGCCTTATCCAGCATGGGCAACCAGGTTTTGGGAATATTCTTTTCGTCATACCCCACCTGTAATTTATAAGGGCTGACCGGCAACGATTTTATGCGTACTTCCCAAAGTTTTGTTTTATCCAGCGGTGCGCTTACCCTTGCCATGGTTTCAATCATGGAAACTTTGGTGGCTACCGCAGTAGCCACTTCCTTTTGGGTTTGGGGGTCAAGCAGTAAAAGTTCGGCACCCGGGCTCAGTTGCTGCAGGCTGCCCATTTTTACGGTAAATGCGGTATCGCCTGACCACCGGTCAACATAAACAGCATCTCCCGCGGCATTGTATTGTCCGGCAAAAAGCTGTTGCTTTCCATTGCCTTCCATCATGGGAAACTGAATGGGAATCCAGGCCTGAATCATGGCTTTAACCCTGAAAAAAAGATCAGAGTAGGAGGCATTCGCGGGCAAATCGGCCAGCGCCTTTGAAAAAGCGTAGCTAAGCGAACCAACGCCTTTATTATTGGCATCAAAGGTTTCAAAATTTACCTGCGTAGGGCTGCTTGCGCTAAATGTAACTATATTGGCTTTGCTTTGGCCATCGCTGCCAAAAAAATCTGCTTCCGCCAATCCCAGTGAGCCTGCAATGCGTTCATTCTTTTTTCCAGGAATTTTAAAAGGCGAAGGATCGCCCCTTACAACGCCCAATTGCTGCGAACGGGTGGCCGTGCCGCTGTGGCAGGCATCTATACATACCAGAATACTGCCCTTTTCACCAACATTCCGGCTAAGGCTATCCAGCCACTTCCCCACCTGATCGTCCCTCAGGTGCTTTTCGCCACGATAAGCAGGGGCAGTAGGGCGTGGCGTGGGGGCGTAGCGCGCCTGTGCATCATAGGGCACCCAGGCTTCATCAAACCCATCTGCTTCGTCGGTACTGTCATCCGTAATTTGCTGACCATGCCCGCTGAAATGGAACATGATGATATCTCCGGGGCCGGCGGCGGCTATTAACTGCGAAACTGCATGCTCAATGCCCGCTTTTGTGGCATTTTCGTTCACCAGGGTAGTAATATTTGCAACAGGAAAGCCCCTGAGCGGAAGAATATTCTTCAGGTATTCAATATCGTTTAAGGCATTGAGGCTTTTCCAACCGCTTTCTTCAGGGTATTTGCCAATACCAATAAGCAATGCCCTTTTTTGCTGGGCAATGCCATGGTACATGCCCGCAAACACTAATAATAATGAAAAAAATATGAAGCGCATATCAACCGGTTTTCTTTAGGATGCATAAAGCTAATAAATAGCACAACACCATTTGGGAAAGGTACCATTTAATAAAATCAGTTATTCAAAAAATAATACTAAATTGCATTTTTTAATTTTGCCATATGTTTTCAAAGCTATTTCTTTGGAACGATAAAGGTACCCTCATGTTTATATTCAAAAAATACCCTTAAGCGGGTATGTAATTTTTGCTTGTTCTGTATCTTCTTTGCAAATCGCATCCAAAAAACATTTTAAAAAATGAAAGGGTCATGAAAAACAAAATGAATCTGATGATAGCAGGCCTTGTTTGCAGCACTGCTATTGTGACAACCGTAAATGCGCAAATGTGTACTACCAGGGAATCCAAAGCCAGGGAAAGCAAAGTAGTAAAATTTGATACTACTGTAGGCAGGGGGCTTGCAGACAACTTTTACCTGTGGGATGTAGGGCAGCAAATCCAGGTACGCTTTATGAATGGTACGCCTGAACAGCAGGCGCAGGTGCTTAACCTTGCCAAAGAATGGGAAAAATACGCCAACATTAAATTTGTACAGGTGTACGCCGAACCCAGCAATGTAAGGGTAGAGTTTGGTACCGAGGAAGAAAACTATTCGCTGCTTGGTTCTGACGCCAACCAGGGAGATCCCTCTGAACATACCATGCACCTCGAATTTGCCTTATTTAATGAACCTACCCGCCTGAAACGCACCGTTGTGCACGAATTTGGCCATTCGCTTGGCTTTATGCACGAACACAGCAGCCCAATCAGCGGAATTAACTGGAATAAGGATACTATGTACAAGCAGTACGCCAAATACGGCTGGGATAAGGACATGGTGGATGCACAGGTTTTTAAAGTATATGATGAGCGCTACACCAATGGTACCAAATATGATAATAAAAGCATCATGCACTACCCTATTCCGGCATGGCAAACTTCCAATGGATTTAGTGTGGGCTGGAATACCGAGATCAGTGAGGGAGATAAGCAACTTGCCGGTTTAATGTATCCATTTACCGGAGAACGTGCCAATGAAGTGCCAAGAATTACTATAAAGGACTATACCACCACAAAGGTGAAAGCAGATAAAACAGCCGGTGGAATTAATCTTTATCCATCATTCAACATCAATACTTCCGGAGCCACCGGCGATGTTTACCTTGCCGTGTTGCTTTACAATAAAGAAGGCTATCCAATTATGGCTACCGAAGAAAAATACAATGTAAGCGGTGTGGTAGGTGCATACAAAGGATTCCGCATGGGCCCCGGCAAAAAGCTTTCGGTAAATAAGGTAAGTGCTGAGGAGTTCCCACTCTTTATTCCTTACAGCAACATCCCCAATACGCCCGCCAACAGCGAAATCCAGGTGGTATTCCGAACCTATGTAAGCGATGGAAAGGATCTGAAATCCATTTTCTTCAGCAACCCGGTAAGTTATCAGATGGGTGCGAGGTAAGGGTTTTGATTAAAGATTATTCATTTGGTTATTTACAAAAAGACCGCCTCCATACCGGGGCGGTTTTTTTATGAGTTTAACTGTAAAGCGTTCTTTCAAAAATATACTCAATGAAAAAATATCTGATATGCTGCTTAATTGGAGTGGTATTTATATCTGGCGGTTTATCAGCCCAATTGTGCACAACAAAGGAAGCATGGGCAAGGGGGAAAAAGATTATCAGATTTGATACAACCGCATATGCTTGTTTAGCTGATAATCATTTGCTTTGGGATGTGGGTCAGCAAATCCAGGTGCGCTTTTTGAACGGCACACCCGAACAACAGTCCAAAGTGCTCGCACTCGCCAAAGAATGGGAAAAATACGCCAACATCAAATTTGTGCAGGTTCATACCGAACCCAGTAATTTAAGAGTAAAATTTGGATCAGAGGAAGAAAATTATTCGCTGATTGGTTCGGATGCCAACCAGGCCGACCCTGCTGAACATACGATGCAACTTGAGTTTAACTTGTTTAGTGATCCAACACGCCTGAGGCGCACCGTATTGCATCAATTTGGCCATGTGCTTGGCTTTATGCACGAACATAACCTCCCTCCGGGTGGTATTCAGTGGAATAAGGATACCCTGTACCACCACTTTGCCAGATTGGGTTGGGACAGTGAGATGGTAGATGCGCAGGTTTTCAGGGTGTATAATGAACGTTATACAAACAATTTAAAGTATGATAACAAAAGTATTATGCGCTACCCCATCCCTGCATGGCAAACGACCAATGGATTTGAGGTGGGATGGAATTCCGAAATAAGCGAGGGAGATAAAATACTTGCGGGAATGATTTACCCCTTTTCAGGAACAAATGGCAATAAGCTGCCGGAGGTCAAAATCCTCAACTACACCACCACCCTGGTGAAGGCCGATAAAGCAGCCGGTGGGATCAATTGTTTTCCATCCTTCAGCCTGCAGACCTCGGTTAATATAAGTCAACTTTATTTTACAGTTACGCTTTACAACAAAGAGGGCGATCCAATTATGGCTCCCGAAGATAAATTCAATGTTTCAGGTGTAGCAGGGGCATATAAAGTATTGCAAATAGGCCCTGGCCAAAAGTTTTCGGTTAACAAGGCCAATCCCGAAGAGTTTCCGCTCTTTATACCTTACAGCTACCTGCCAAAAAGCATAGAAAACAGCGAGATTTTG